>ENA-UEQL01001827-UEQL01001827.1-human-gut-metagenome-genome-assembly--contig:-NODE-1827-length-14563-cov-24.383060_pt1 | contig 14563 bp, 8 predicted proteins | sample MGYA00242905_ERZ507926 | MGnify/ENA primary metagenome ERZ507926 (study PRJEB26167, sample SAMN06115531) | human gut metagenome | host: Homo sapiens | place: China:Henan | collected 2015-09-09...
AGTGATTCCGTTGGGGTTCGAACCCAAGACCCACAGCTTAGAAGGCTGTTGCTCTAATCCAACTGAGCTACGGAACCAACACTTTTCAAATCGCAAACCAGCTAACCAATAACGCAATCAGCCACTTTTCTTATTTGCGGCTGCAAAGGTACATATATTTTTTGAATACACCAAACTTTTTCTCACTTTTTTCTTTTTTTATGCTTAAATATCGCAAAAAATAACTACCTTTGCATCCGTTAGAAGCAAGAAACTGTATTCTGGCCCCGAAAGAGAAGAGATTTTTATAACGCATATTCAAACATAAAACATACGCAAATGAAAAAGTTAATCTTTTCAGTAGCCCTGCTCTCGGCAGCACTCTCTGCCAGCGCAGAAGAACATCCGCTCTGGATGCGCTACCCAGCCATCTCGCCCGATGGCACTACCATCGCCTTCGCTTATAAAGGCGACCTCTACAGTGTTTCTGTCAACGGCGGTGAAGCGCGACAGCTCACAACCCATGCGGCCTTCGATTCGCATCCTGTATGGAGCCCTGACAGCAAGAAAATTGCCTTCCAGTCTAACCGCGAAGGAAGTCTCGACATCTTCGTAATCGATGCAAAAGGCGGTGCTCCTACCCGACTCACCACCAACAGCGGCAGCGAAACACCTATCTCCTTTGCAGACAACGACCATGTGCTCTACTCAGCCAGTCTGCAGCCTACAGCCCAGAGCATCATCTTCGGCGACAACACATTCCCACAAGTATATAAGGTAAGCACCAAGGGCGGAAGACCGGAACTCTTCTCTACCCTCACCATGGAGAATATCAGCATCGCCAAGAACGGCGACATTCTCTACCACGACAAAAAGGGATACGAAGACCCTTGGCGCAAACACCAGAAATCACCTATCGCACGCGACATCTGGCTGAAGAGTAACGGAAAGTTTGCCAAGCAGACTACCTTTGCCGGCGAAGACCGCTCGCCAGTATGGACATCAGACGAGAAATCATTCTTCTATCTGAGCGAGCAGGACGGCACATTCAATATCTACCGCCGCAGCCTCAACAGTTCAAGCGACAAGCAGATTACCCACCACAAAGGCAATCCGGTAAGATTCCTCACCGCATCCAGCACCGACCTGCTCTGCTACGGATATGATGGCGAAATCTACACCGTAAAAGAGGGTGGAGAGCCTCAGAAGGTAAACATCTCCATTACAACGGATAATGACGCTCCAAGCCTCGTACGTCAGATTAAAAGCTGGGGAGCTACAGAGATTTCCGTTTCGCCAGACGCCAAGGAAGTGGCTTTCGTGATGCATGGCGACGTATACGTAACTTCTGTAGAATACACCACTACCAAGCGCATTACCGACACACCGCAGCAGGAGCGCGACCTGAGTTTCTCGCCAGACGGCAGAGCCCTGGTCTATGCAGCCGAGCGCAATGGCGTATGGCAGATTTACCAGTCTAAGATCAAGAATGAGAAAGAGAAGAACTTCACCTACGCTACCGATATCGAGGAAGAGCAGCTGGTGAAAACAGGCATTACATCGCAGTATCCTCAATACTCTCCTGACGGCAAGGAAGTAGCTTTCTTCGAAGACCGCGCTGCACTCCGCATCGTCAATCTGAAATCGAAGGAAATCCGCACCGTGCTCGATGGCAAATACGTCTACTCTTACAGCGATGGAGACATCGGTTTCGAATGGTCGCCAGACAGCAAATGGCTTCTTTCTACCTATATCGGCAACGGCGGCTGGAACAACCAGGATATTGCGCTGGTAAAGGCTGACGGCAAAGAGGTTCACAACCTGACCAATTCCGGCTACAGCGACAGCAACGGCAAATGGGTGCTCGACGGCAAGGCAATGCTCTTCCAGAGCGACAGAGCCGGCTACCGCAGTCATGGAAGCTGGGGAGCAGAAGACGATGCCTACATCATGTTCTTCGACCTGGACGCCTACAACCGCTTCAACATGAGCAAGGAAGAGATAGAACTGGCTGACGCCAACAAGGACGAAAAGGAGAAGAAGGAAGACGAAAAGAAGGAAGAAGCTAAAAAGAAGGCTGACGAAAAGCAGAAGAAGACCGGAAAGATAGAGGTGGAAAAAGTGAAGCCACTGGAGCTGGACATCGAAAACTGCCGCGACAGAATCGTACGCCTCACCGCAAACTCTTCGCACATGGGCGATGCTGTGCTCTCTAAAGACGGCGACAAGCTCTACTACCAGGCAGCCTTCGAGGATGATTACGACCTCTGGCAGCACGACCTGAAGGACGGCTCTACCAAGCTCGTGATGAAGGGCGTAGGCCAGGGCAACCTGCAGACCGACAAGGATGTGAAGAACCTCTTCATCTGCAACGGAAGCAGCATCAAGAAGGTGGATCTGAGCGGATTCAGCACCAAGAACATCAGCTTTGAGGCTAACTTCAACTATAAGCCAGCCGAGGAGCGCCAGTATCTCTTCGACCACATATGGCGACAGGTGAAAGACAAGTTCTACGACCCTAAGATTCATGGTGTTGACTGGGAAGGTTACCGCAAGACCTATGAGAAGTTCCTGCCTTACATCAACAACAATTTCGACTTCCAGGAGATGTTGAGCGAAATGCTTGGCGAGCTGAACGCTTCGCATACAGGAGCCCGCTACTACGCTTCGAACAGCGCGCTTACCACCGCCAACCTGGGAGTATTCTTCGACCCTCAGTACCAGGGCGACGGCCTGAAGATTCAGGAGATTATCAAGCGTGGTCCTTTCGATGTGAAGAATACGGGCGTAACAGCCGGCAGCATCATCGAGAGCATCGACGGCGAGGAGATTAAAGCCGGAATGGACTACTTCCCATTACTCGACGGAAAGGTTGGCAAGAATGTACGACTCGGCATCAGAAACGCCAAGGGCAAGAAGATGGAGGTTACGGTGAAGGCTATCTCTCAGGGCAAACTCAACAACCTGCTCTACAAGCGATGGGTAGACCGCAACCGCGCTTTCGTTGACAGCATTTCAGGCGGACGCATCGCTTATGTTCACGTTAAGGCGATGAATTCGGAGAGTTTCCGCACCGTTTACAGCGAATTGCTGAGCGACAAGAACCGAAACAGAGACGCTGTAATCGTAGACGAACGCCATAATGGCGGTGGCTGGTTGCACGATGATCTCTGCACCCTGCTCAACGGCAAGCAGTATCAGGAGTTTGTACCTCACGGCAAGGTAGTTGGCCGCGATCCGTTCAACAAATGGGTGAAGCCATCTTGCGTTATGATCTGCGAGAATGATTACAGCAACGGTCATGGTTTCCCATGGGTTTACAAGGAACTCGGAATCGGCAAGCTGATCGGTGCTCCTGTAGCAGGAACCATGACAGCCGTATGGTGGGAAACGCTGATGGACAACACGCTGGTATTCGGTATTCCTCAGGTAGGCTGCCGCGACATGCGTGGCGTGTTCGGCGAGAACACCCAGCTGAACCCAGACATCGAGGTTTACAACAGTCCGGAAGATTTCATCAATGGCCATGATACCCAGCTCGAAAGAGCCGTAAAGGAAATGATGAAGAAATAAACAGAACGCCCTGCAGGGGTCCAGAAGCCAAACCGCTTTTGTCCTTTGCAGGGCGATTTGTTTTTTGTAGCAGACAACATTATTTATTAAACCTTATTAACCCACAATATCGGCGAAAACCCTTCTGTCATGACATAAAACCCTCTAAATCTTTACTTTTTTTCTTGAAAAGGGCGAAAAAGCAAGTGAAAAAGCCATAAAATAAAAAAAAATGAGTATCTTTGCAGAAGATAAGCTGCACTCGGCAATTTGAAAGCAAGCTTTCATTGCGCTCGTTTGCATTATCTTTGCAGAAGATAAAAAAAAAGATTATGGGATTATTCGGATTATTCAGCAACAAAAAGAAGGAAACTCTCGATAAGGGACTTGAAAAAACCAAGGAGAGTGTGTTTGGCAAACTGGCGCGCGCCGTTGCCGGAAAGTCTACCGTCGATGATGATGTGCTCGACGATCTCGAAGAGGTACTCATCACTTCAGACGTAGGTGTAGAAACCACGGTCAAGATTATTCGCCGCATCGAAGAACGTGTGGCCCGCGATAAATATGTTTCAACCAGCGAGCTCAACCGCATTCTGCGCGAGGAAATCGCCATTCTCCTCTCCGAGAATCACAGCGATGACCTGGCAGACTGGGAACTTCCTGCCGACCATAAACCTTACGTTATCCTCGTAGTAGGCGTAAACGGCGTGGGCAAGACAACCACCATCGGCAAACTGGCTTATCAGTTTAAGAAGGCTGGCAAGAAGGTTGTTCTGGGAGCTGCCGACACCTTCCGTGCCGCTGCCGTAGAGCAGATTTGCATCTGGGGCGAGCGCGTGGGCGTGCCTGTAGTGAAACAGCAGATGGGAAGCGACCCGGCAAGCGTGGCGTTCGACACCCTGCAGAGCGCCAAGGCAAACGGCGCCGACGTGGTGCTCATCGATACAGCAGGCCGACTGCACAACAAGGTGAACCTGATGAATGAGCTCAAGAAAATAAAGGAAGTGATGAAGAAAGTAATGCCTGAAGCACCAGACGAGGTAATGCTCGTGCTCGACGGAAGTACCGGACAGAATGCATTCGAGCAGGCTAAACAGTTCTCTGCCGTTACCAACATCTCCTCGCTCGCCATCACCAAGCTCGACGGAACCGCTAAGGGCGGCGTTGTCATCGGCATCAGCGACCAGCTCAAGGTGCCTGTAAAATACATCGGACTGGGCGAAGGTATGGAAGATCTGCAGCTTTTCAACAAGACAGAATTCGTAGACTCGCTCTTTAAAAATTAGAAAATGAAGAAAAATCAGATAGATATTATTACCCTGGGCTGCTCGAAGAATCTCGTAGACAGCGAGTTGCTGATGAAGCAGTTTGAGGCAAACGGCTACCATTGCGTTCACGATTCCAAGCGCCCTCAGGGCGAGATAGCCGTCATCAATACGTGCGGATTCATCGAGGATGCAAAGCAGGAAAGCATCGACACCATCCTGGAGTTTATCCAGGCTAAGGAAGAAGGCCGACTCAGAAAGCTCTACGTAATGGGCTGCCTCTCGCAGCGCTACCAGAAGGAACTGGAAGAAGAAATGCCCGAAGTGGATAAGTTCTACGGCAAATTCAACTACAAGCAGCTCCTGCAGGAACTCGGCAAGGCGGAAGTTTCATCCTGCAACGGCCAGCGTCATCTCACCACTCCGCGCCATTATGCCTACATCAAGATAGCTGAGGGCTGCAACCGCCACTGTGCCTACTGCGCCATTCCTATCATCACCGGCAAGCACGTTTCCCGTCCGAAGGAAGAGATTCTGCAGGAGGTGCGCGAACTGGTGGCAGAAGGCGTGAAGGAGTTTCAGATTATCGCTCAGGAACTCACCTACTATGGTGTAGATATTGACGGCAAGCATCATATTACCGAACTCATCAGCGAGATGGCTGATATTCCGGGCGTGAAATGGATTCGCCTGCATTACGCTTATCCAAACCAGTTCCCAATGGATCTTCTGGACGTGATGCGCGAGAAGCCAAACGTATGCAAATATCTCGACATTGCCCTCCAGCACATCAGCGACCACATGCTCACCAGCATGCATCGCCACGTAACGAAGCAGGAAACCATCAATCTGCTGAAGGCCATCCGTGAACGCGTGCCAGGCATTCACATCCGCACTACGCTGATGGTTGGTTTCCCAGGCGAGACAGATGAGGATTTCCACGAACTCCTCGACTTCGTACGCGAACAGAGATTTGAGCGCATGGGCGCCTTTGCCTACTCTGAGGAAGAAGGAACCTACAGCGCCACCCACTACGAAGACAACGTGCCTGCCGAGGTAAAGCAGCGCCGGCTGGACGAACTGATGATTCTGCAGCAAGACATCAGCTCTGAGGTTGAGGCTGATAAGGTGGGCAAAACCATGACCGTTATCATCGACCGCAAGGAAGGCGATTACTACATCGGACGAACAGAGTTCTGCTCTCCGGAAGTAGACCCTGAGGTTCTGATCCGTGCCGATGAGAAGCGTCTGCGCGTGGGTTGTTTCTATCAGGTAGAAATTACTGCAAGCGAGGAATTTGACCTCTATGGCAAGGTGGTGAAATAATCATTCTCTCCCCCATGGCCTGGAGTCTTAGAAATTTTGACTACATATTAAATAAATATGAACAATAAGGAATACATCGCTGAACTGGCTCAGCAAACCGGCTATTCGCAGGAAGACACCCAGAAGTTGGTGCGCAAGGCGATAGACGCTATGATTGCCGAGTTTGAGGATGGAGAAGCTGTCTCTATCCCCAATTTTGGCACCTTCGAAGTGAAGAAGCGCATGGAGCGAGTGGTGGTTAATCCTACTACCAAGAAGCGCCAGCTGGTGCCGCCTAAGTTGGTGTTGGGTTTCCGACCGGTTGCTTCGGTCAAGGAAAAACTTAAGAATGGAGGGGATGAGCAATGAGCAAATTCAGTTTAAATACACTCGGAAAACTGCTTGCTGATAAGAGCGGTCTGAGCCAGGTGGAAGCAGAACTCTTCATCCGGAAGATGTTTGATGTGTGCAACCAGGGACTCGATGCCGACAAGCAGGTGAAGATAAAATGGCTGGGTACCTTTAAGGTACAGGCCACGAAAGACCGTGAAAGCATCAATGTGAACACGGGCGAGCGCTTCACCATTGAAGGCAGAGACAAACTCACCTTCACGCCTGACAACATCCTGAAAGAAATCGTGAACAAGCCATTCGCCCAATTTGAAACGGTGGTGGTAAATGACGGCGTAGATTTCGATGAAATAGATGAGAAGTTTGGAGAAGAACAGACAGAAGATGCTCCTGCACAAGTACTCGATTTTCTGGACGAAGAAAAAACTGCAACTCCAAATCCGGAGGTTGTCGTAATCGGATCTGAAAAGGAAAAGGAAAAAGAAGACGAAGACGAACTGGCAAAGCAAATTGCTATTGAACAAGCTAAACTGGAAAGATTAAAACAAGCCCAACTGGAGCAGGAAAGAATACAGAAAGAAAAGCAAGAGCAGGAAAGGCTGGAACAGGAAAGACTTGAGCAGGAGAAACTTAAACAGGAAAGACTTGAGCAAGAAAGACTGGAGCAAGAGAAGCTTGAATTAGCCCAGCAACAGCAAGCCCTGAAAGCAGTTGTTGAACCAGCAGTACCTGCATCAGATGAATCTGAAGAAGAAGAGGAGGAAGAAGAATCTTCCAATTCTCATCATATTGTTATTCCTCGCTATCTGGTCGTTGCAGTCTGTCTCATCGTAGTAGCTTTGATTGGCGGAATGGGATGGTTTGCCTTCAACTATGGTCAGATGACTGCCCAGCGCGATCATCTTGCCATGCAGCTAAACCAGTATCACCAGGCTCCAGCCAAGAAAGTCCCAGCCAAACCAGCTGCCGCCCCACTCTCTCAGGAACAGAAACTCCGCCAGAAAGCGATGGAAGACAGCATCCGTATGGCTAAAACTGCAGAAGCAGTAAAACTGGCTGAAAATTCGGATGAGGAAAGTGCTAATGCAGAAAAGGCTAAGCAGGCTGAAGCAAAAGCTAAGGCTGAAGCGAAAGAAAAGGCTAAAGATAAAGCCGAAGAAAAGGCTACTTCGAAAATAGCATCATCCCAGTATGATAAGGATGCTCGCGTACGCACGGGAGCTTACCGAATCATAGGAGTTGCCCAGACTGTTACGGTTGGCGCCGGTCAGACCCTCGAACAGATCAGCACCCGCTATTTAGGTTCCGGCATGGAATGCTACGTAGAAGCCCTGAATGGTACAAGCACCGTAAAAGCCGGACAGAAAATCAAGATTCCGAAACTAGAATTGAAGAAGAAAAAGAAATAAAATACTGAACAAACAAAAAATCGCCCTGTAAGAGCAAATGTAATTTTGCACTTACAGGGCGACATTGTTTTATGTTAACATTACTTGCCCAACACTTCATCAAGCAATGTGTAGAAAGCAGGATCCTCACCAACGATGGTCTTGATTATCTTACCGTTAGCATCAATCACAATCTTTGTAGGGAAGCCCTGAACAGCGTAGTCGCTGAGAACCTTGCTGTCCTTCGGATTGTAAACATGAATCCATGGCAACTGGTGCTTCTCAACAGCAGCCTTCCACTTAGCCTCTGTATCATTACAATCTACACCTAGAATTTCAAACTTACCCTTGTACTTCTCGTAATACTCCTTCATCTTAGGCATTCCCTTGATGCACCATCCGCACCATGAACCCCAGAAGTCGAGAACTACAATCTTGCCGCGAAGGCTGGAAAGCTTGAAATCATTTCCCTTAATATCCTTCAGCGTGAAGTCAGGAGCCTCAACACCGGCAGCCTGCACCTTCTTAGCCTTCTCCTCAGCCTCAGCACGCTTCTTAGCCATATCAATCATTGGCTGGTAGAAAGCCTTCATTCTGCCGTTCTTCACATTTTCAGAGAGCAAGCCCAGCAGTTTCTCCATCTTGCTGACATCATCAAACTGCTCTATGATAGTAGCACAAGCCTCATAATCAGGATGCTGTTTTACGAAATCGAAAATCTTATCGTCCTTTGCCTTTTGCAGGGCAGGAGCCTTCTGCTCATACTCTGCCATGATGGTCTGCTGGGTCTCACCATTCTTGATTCTATGGTTCAGGGAAGCTTCGTAATCTCTCAACTCCTTATTAGCATTCTCCAGCAGAACATCTACTTCATGATACTGCTGATAGAACTTAGAACCCGAAATATCAAAGCAGGTCTTTGCATCGCCCTTAACTTCAGCCTTCTCGCCAGGAACACAAGGCAGGTTGAACATAAACTGACCTGCACCACGATAAGCTTCAGGTGAGAGGAAAACGTATCCGGCTGCCTTATCAAGGTTTGCAGAATAGGTAAACTTGCCATTCTTCACCAAAACCGTATCCATCTTAACATTTCTGCCCTTGTAAACAAGTACAGAATCGGAATTGAAATTCTTCAAATCCACCTTCAACTGGAAGTTGCTCTTCTGAGCCATTGCAACGGTTGATGCAAGCATCAGAGCCGCAGATAAAATCGCTGTTTTCATTTTTCTTTTATTATATTTATTCTGATTACACCTTATTATATATAAAGAACGAAGAACGCCTGATTCATCTTCATCCTTATTCTTCATACTCGGTAGTATCCTCAATACCCGCCTCGGCCAAAGCCTCCTTGCGCTCAACGCAGGTTCCGCATTTTCCACAATGCTTCTCACCGCCCTTATAGCAGCTCCAGGTTTCAGCATAGTCAATGCCCAACTTCTTACCTATCTCAGCAATCTGCCCTTTGGTAATATTCGTATAAGGAGCCACCACGCGCACATCAACAAACGTACCTGCTTCAGCAGCCTCATCTATCGCCTTGATAAACTCCGGACGGCAGTCTGGGTAAATCGTATGATCGCCACCATGGTTAGCAATGAAAACTTTCTTCAGATTATTACTCTCAGCAATGCCGATGGCAATGCTCAGCATGATTCCATTACGGAAAGGAACCACCGTACTCTTCATATTATCATCAGCATAATGCCCCTCAGGAATCGCATCGGCACCTTCAAGAAGAGAGCTCTTGAAATACTGATGCATGAAACCCAAATCTATCGTAATATGCTTGATTCCCAAACGCTCACAATGCATCTTGGCGAAAGGAATTTCACGCTCGTTATGATTACTTCCATAGTTAAAACTAATGCCGAGTGCAATCTCGTCTTTCTTATCGTAGAGCAACGTGATGCTATCCATGCCACCGCTCACAATGATTACTGAATCCTTCATTTTACTTTGAATTTTGAACTGTATGATTACTTTTTACTTCACCCGAACAGGCAGCGGAATGCTTCTTCCACCTTCCTTACGGGATGAATTTCTATCTTATATTTCTTATGGTCGAAACCATGATTGTTGTACTTCGGGATGATGATGTGCTGGAATCCCAGTTTTTCAGCCTCAGCAATACGCTGCTCGATGCGGCTCACCGGACGGACTTCACCGCTCAGACCTACCTCGCCTGCCATACACCAACCTTGCTCGATAGACGTGTCAACATTGCTGCTCAATACGGCTGCCAACACACTCAAGTCCATGGCAGGATCGGTTACTCTCAATCCTCCGGCAATATTCAGGAACACGTCCTTCTGCATCAGCTTGAACCCCACACGTTTCTCTAGAACCGCCAGGAGCATGTTCAAACGGCGCTGGTCAAAACCAGTTGCCGAACGCTGCGGAGTTCCATAGGCTGCTGTTGAAACCAAAGCCTGCGTTTCCACCAGGAACGGGCGTACACCCTCAATGGCAGCACTGATGGCAACACCCGAAAGCCCGTCATGATCTTCAGTAAGCAGCAACTCTGAAGGATTGCTCACCTGTCGGAGTCCGCCTTGCATCATCTCGTAGATTCCCAACTCAGAAGTACTTCCGAATCGGTTTTTGATGCTTCTCAAGATGCGGTACATGTAATGCTGGTCGCCCTCAAACTGAATCACCGTATCTACGATGTGCTCCAGAATCTTTGGTCCGGCAAGCGTTCCCTCCTTATTAATATGTCCTATCAGAATAACCGGAATGCCACTCGTCTTGGCAAATCGGAGCAGGGAGGCTGCACACTCGCGAACTTGGGAAACAGAACCCGGCGAACTGTCCACTTCTTCCGTAGCAATGGTTTGGATAGAATCTATAACTATCAGCTGTGGAGCCACTTCCTGAATATGACTGAAGATTTTCTCCAACTGCGTTTCACAGAGAACCGTAATATGATCAAAGGCTCCTTCTGATGAAAGAGAAGCCGTTTTCAGAGTGTCTGCAGAAGAACCCTCTCTGAGCATCGCCTGTCCTTTAGCCAACCGGTCGGCACGGAGTTTAATCTGATGGGCACTCTCCTCTCCGCTCACATACAGGATGCGGCGGTCAGTCATGTTCAGAATAGTCTGCAAGGTAAGCGTACTCTTACCGATACCCGGTTCACCGCCCAGAAGCGTAATGCTGCCAGGAACCATTCCGCCACCCAGCACACGGTTCAGCTCCTCGTCCCTCATATCGATGCGCGGTTCATCAATCGCAGAAATATCGCGAAGTTTCATCGGCGCAGCGTCGTGCTCGCTGTGCTGCCCGCCAAACATCGTGGCAGCTCCACCATGACGCATGGTCATTCCGGCATTCTTCGCAGCCTGCGATCCGGAATCAGCAGCAATACGAATTTCCTTAAATGTATTCCATTGTCCGCAGCTAGGACATTTGCCCATCCATTTGGCACTTTCCTGTCCGCAATTGCTGCACACAAAAGCAATCTTATCTTTCGCCATTTTATCTCATTTATATGTAATAACGTTTTAACTGCGCACAAAGGTACTATTTATTATCGAAAAATCCAAAAAAAAAGTAATTTGTTAAGAATATATTTCATTTCTCTCCATTTTGTTTAACAAATCAGGCAGAAGGAAGCGCAAAACACGAATTTTGCAAACCCGATATAGCAAACAGACGATTTCATCTACTAAAAATCATAAAAACCGCTACTATATTTTGCTGATTCAAATATAATTTGTATCTTTGCCTTCGGTTTTTGAAACCAGCTGAAAGGTTTAGAACAATAAATTAGTACATAAACTAAATAAAATTTGGTAAAATGAAAATTGAAGATTTTAACTTTGCCGGTCACAAGGCAATCGTGCGCGTTGACTTCAACGTGCCATTGGATGAAAATGGTAATGTAACAGACGACACTCGTATCCGCGGTGCCCTTCCTACATTGAAGAAGGTACTTGCAGACGGCGGCGCGCTCATCATGATGAGCCACATGGGTAAGCCAAAGGGCAAGGTTAAACCTGAGCTTTCTCTCTCTCAGATTGTTAAGAACGTATCAGACGCTCTCGGCGTAGACGTTAAGTTCGCTAAGGACTGCGGTAACGCTGATGCTGAGGCAGCTGCCTTGAAGCCAGGTGAGGCTCTCTTACTCGAGAACCTCCGCTTCTATCCAGAAGAGGAAGGCAAGCCAGTTGGCGTTGAGAAGGGTACTCCAGAATTCGATGCTGCTAAGGCTGAGATGAAGGAGCGTCAGAAGAAGTTCGCTGCTAAGTTGGCTTCTTACGCTGACGTATATGTAATGGACGCATTCGGTACAGCTCACCGCAAGCACGCTTCTACAGCTGTCATCGCTGATTCTTTCGACAAGGATCACAAGATGCTCGGCTTCTTGATGGAGAAGGAAGTTAAGGCTGTTGACGCAGTTCTTGGCAACATCAAGCGCCCATTCACAGCTATCATGGGTGGTTCTAAGGTTTCTACTAAGATTGGTATCATCGAGAACCTGTTGACTAAGGTTGACAACCTGATTCTCTGCGGTGGTATGACTTATACATTCTCTAAGGCTCTCGGCGGCAAGATCGGTATGTCTATCTGCGAGGATGACAAGCTCGACGTTGCTCTCGACGTAATCAAGAAGGCTAAGGAGAACGGTGTAAACCTCGTACTCGGCACAGACTCTATCTGCGGTGACGACTTCAAGAACGACTGCAATACTCAGGTTTGTCCATCTAACAACATCCCTGAGGGTTGGGAGGGTATGGACGCAGGTCCTGAGACTCGCAAGGCTTTCGCAGCTGCCATCAAGGGTGCCAAGACTATCCTTTGGAACGGTCCTGCAGGTGTATTCGAGTTCGACAACTTCGCTGGTGGTTCTAAGGCTATTGCTGACGCAATCGCTGAGGCTACTAAGGAAGGTGCATTCTCACTCATCGGTGGTGGTGACTCTGTAGCTTGTATCAACAAGTTCGGTTTGGCTGATCAGGTATCTTACATCTCTACAGGTGGTGGTGCTCTCCTCGAGGCTATCGAGGGTAAGGTATTGCCAGGTGTAGCAGCTATCGAGAAGTAATCTTATGTTTAAAAGAAAGCCATTTGAAAAAGGGCTTGATTTTTTACAAGAAAAAATAGGTTGGAGGGCATCCTATGCGATGTCCTCCAATTTTCAGTTTTAATTGAATCCCTAATAATCTACAGATTCTCTCTATAAACAGAACTGTATCTTTCATTTAAAACAAGCAACAGAAAACATAAATTCTAAAATAATTTGGTAAACTACAGGAATATAATTTTTTGATTTTAAAACGAACACATGGATTGGATTGTTAATCTCTTCACCAATACCGAGTCGGTGGCTCACATCGCCCTACTCTACGCTATCGTGATAGCTATTGGTGTTTACCTCGGAAAGATAAAGATTGGCGGCATTTCATTAGGTGTCACCTTCGTTCTCTTCGCAGGTATTTTGGCTGGCCACGTTGGCTTCACCGGCCCAAAGGAAATTCTCACTTTCGTGCAAGACTTCGGCCTGATCCTCTTCGTCTTCATGATTGGTCTCCAGGTAGGACCTGGCTTCTTCGAGAGTTTCAAAAAAGGTGGTGTTACGCTCAACATGCTTTCGGCTAGCGCAATTCTGCTCAACATCCTCGTGATGTTTGGTTGCTATTATCTCTTCTTTGATACGAGCAACCCTAACAACCTGCCTATGATGGTAGGTACTCTCTATGGTGCGGTTACCAATACTCCGGGTCTTGGTGCTGCCAACGAGGCTTTGCTCAGCGTCTTCCCTAATGGGGCTCCAAGTATTGCCAACGGTTATGCTTGTGCTTATCCTCTTGGTGTAGTGGGCATTATTGGTGCTACTATCCTTATCAAGTACATCTGTAAGATTAATACTGCTGATGAGGAAGAACAGCTTAACGAAGAAGATGCTGCCAACCCACATGCTAAGGCCCATAACATGCACTTGCGCGTGGAAAATGCTTATATTACAGGCAGAACGCTGAGAGAAGTTTCTGAGTTCTTGAACCGTGACATTGTATGTTCACGACTGCTCCACAATGGCGAGGTGAGCATTCCTAACAGCAAGACTAAGTTTGAGGTTGGAGACGAATTGCTCGTTGTATGTGCAGAGGCTGATGCTGAAGCCATCAAGGCTTTTATCGGACCAGAGGTTGAAGCTGAATGGGACCGCGAGAAGGATGAAGTACAGCATTTTGTTTCTCGCCGTATCATCGTTACCCGTCCGGAAATGAACGGTAAGACCTTGGGTAAGATGCACTTCTCCAGCGTATACGGCGTTAACGTAACCCGTATTTCCCGTCAGGGAATGGACATTTTTGCAGGCAGAAACCACCACTTCCACGTAGGTGATAAGATTCTGGTTGTAGGCCCTGAAGAGAATGTGAACCGTGTGGCTGAAATCATGGGTAACTCTGTAAAGCGCCTCGATGCGCCTAACATTGCCACTATCTTCGTAGGCATTATGGTAGGTATTATCTTCGGTTCTCTCCCATTTGTCATTCCGGGAATGCCGGTGCCTTTGAAGTTAGGTATTGCCGGAGGTCCGCTTATCATCGCCATCCTCATCGGCCGTTTCGGCTATCGCATGAAGCTGGTAACTTATACGACGACTTCGGCTAATATGATGCTGCGAGAAATAGGACTTGTACTCTTCCTGGCGAGTGTGGGAATCAAGGCTGGTGCCGGATTCTGGGACACAGTAGTACAGGGTGACGGTTTGAA
>ENA-UEQL01001833-UEQL01001833.1-human-gut-metagenome-genome-assembly--contig:-NODE-1833-length-14534-cov-5.161721_pt1 | contig 14534 bp, 12 predicted proteins | sample MGYA00242905_ERZ507926 | MGnify/ENA primary metagenome ERZ507926 (study PRJEB26167, sample SAMN06115531) | human gut metagenome | host: Homo sapiens | place: China:Henan | collected 2015-09-09...
GGCGACCGGGTCTTTAGGGCGCAGCCCTGAACCGTTTTTGCATCCTTTTGTCGGCACAAAAGGATGCCCCCGCCGGGCAGGCGTACCAATCATGTTTTATATAAAACTTGCCCCGCCGGAGGCGATTGCAAACTATGTCATGTCCATCTGCCGGAGGGCAATAGCCGCCCCGCCGGCCGGCGGGAAAGAAGCAGGGACTTCTCGATGGACGCAGAACGGCGCTCCTGCAGGGCAGGAGCGCCGGGGCGGGTGGTGCGGTTATTTGCCGCAGCACTTTTTGTACTTGAGGCCGCTGCCGCAGGGGCAGGGGTCGTTGCGGCCGGGTTTCTTTTTATCGGCCTTCATGGGGACCTTTTTGACGGTGCCGTCCTCACCGGTGGCAAGGGGCTTCATGGTCTGCTCCCGCTTCATTTCCACCTGGGGACGGGGACGGATGGTGAGCAGCATCCGGACGGTATTTTCCTTGATGCCCTCGATCATCTGGTCGAACATCTCGAAGCCCTCCAGACGGTAGGCGACAACGGGGTCCTGCTGGGCGTAGCCGCGCAGACCGATGCCCCGCTTTAATTCCTCCATGGCGTCGATGTGATCCATCCACAGGGTATCGACATTGCGCAGCAGCACCACCCGCTCGATCTCCTCAAAGGCATCACCGAACAGCTCCCGCTGGGCATTGTAGCGGCTTTCGGCCTTTTCCAGCAGCAGGCCGGCGATGTCATCCCGGGTCATGCGGCGCAGCTCCTCCGGGGAGAAGCGCAGGTCGTTTTCCTCGGTGATCCAGCCCATAAAGCGATCCCGCAGGCCGTCCAGGTTCCATTCGTCGTGGTTCTTTTCATCCACAAGGTACTGCATCACACTACCGGTGATGTACTCCTCCATCATCTTGCGGATGCTGTCCGAGACCGACTCGCCATCCAGCACACGGCGGCGCTGGGAATAGATGATCTCACGCTGACGGTTCATCACGTCATCGTATTTCAGGACGTTTTTACGCATCTCGAAGTGCATCCCCTCGATGCGGGCCTGCGCCGACTGAATGGAATTGGAAAGCAGCTTCGCTTCGATGGGCATATTTTCATCCACGCCCATGTTGTCCATCAGCGTTTGCAGGCGCTCGCCGCCGAACAGCCGCATGAGGTCGTCCTCCAGCGAGATGACGAACTTGGTGGTGCCGGGGTCGCCCTGACGGCCGGCACGGCCGCGCAGCTGGTTATCGATCCGGCGGCTCTCGTGACGCTCGGTGCCGAGGATATACAGCCCGCCGACGGCACGGACCTTATCGGCCTCGGGGGCGATTTCCGCCTTATACTTCTTCAAAAGCTCCTGGAAGTGGGCGCGGGCGGCAAGGATCTCCTCATCCTGCGTTTCGCCGTAGGCGGTGGCTTCGTAGATGAGCTCCTCCTCCATGCCCTCCCGGCGCAGTGCGTCCTTGGCAAGGTATTCGGCGTTGCCGCCCAGCATGATATCGGTGCCGCGGCCTGCCATATTGGTGGAGATGGTGACGGCGCCCGGCTTACCGGCCTGCGCAACGATCTCGGCTTCCTTTTCGTGGAACTTGGCGTTCAGCACCTCGTGCGGGACGCCGCGCGCCTTGAGAAGCTTGCTGATCATCTCGGATTTTTCGATGGAGGTGGTGCCCACCAGAATGGGCTGCCGGCGGCTGTAGCATTCGGCGATGATATCCAGAATGGCGGAATATTTGCCCCGCTGGGTCTTGTAAACGGCGTCGGGAAGGTCCTGACGGGCAAGGGGCTTATTGGTGGGCAGCTCCACCACATCCAGACGGTAGATATCCCGGAATTCCTGATCCTCGGTCATAGCGGTACCGGTCATGCCAGCCAGCTTATCGTACATTCTAAAGTAGTTCTGGAAGGTGATGGTGGCCAGGGTGCGGTTTTCCCGTGCGACGGTGACGTGCTCCTTGGCCTCGATGGCCTGATGCAGGCCGTTGGAATAGCGGCGGCCGATCATCAGACGACCGGTGAATTCATCGACGATGATGACCTCGCCGTCCTTCACCACGTAGTCGATATCCCGCTGCATGACGCCCCGGGCGGCGATGGCCTGATTGATGTGGTGGGCCAGGGTGAGGTTATCGGGGTCATTCAGGCTTTCGATGCCGAAATACTGTTCGGCCTTGCGGGCGCCCTGCGGGGTGATGGTGGCGGTGCGGGCCTTTTCATCCACGATGTAATCGGCGCGGATATCCTCCTGGTCGTCCTTGGCGTCCATTTCCTTGACCCGCAGCGGGGTAAGGGTGGCGGCAAAGCGGTCGGCCTTTTCATACAGGTCGGTGGATTTTTCCCCGGCGCCGCTGATGATGAGGGGGGTACGGGCTTCATCGATCAGAATGGAGTCCACCTCATCGACGATGGCGTAATTCCAGCCCCGCTGCACGCAGTTGCGCTTATAGACCACCATGTTATCCCGCAGGTAGTCAAAGCCGAATTCGTTATTGGTGCCGTAGGTGATATCGGCGGCGTAGGCTGCCCGCTTCTGGTCGGGGCTCATGCCGCTGACGGCAAGACCGACGGTAAGGCCCATCCAGCGGTAGAGGTTGCCCATCCATTCGCTGTCGCGGCGGGCCAGGTATTCATTGACGGTGACGACATGGACGCCCTTGCCGGAGAGGGCATTGAGGTAGGCGGGCAGGGTGGCCACCAGCGTTTTGCCCTCGCCGGTTTTCATTTCGGCAATGCGCCCCTGATGCAGGATGATGCCGCCCATGACCTGGACGGGGAAGTGGCGCATCCCCAGTACGCGGTCGGCGGCCTCCCGGCAGGCGGCAAAGGCCTCCGGCAGGATGTCATCGAGGGTTTTTCCGGCGGCGAGCTGCTCCTTGAAGCGGGCGGTTTCGCCCTGGAGGGTTTTATTGTCCATCCGGCGGTAGTGATCCTCCAGCGCCAGTACGGCATCCACCTGCGGGCGGATGCGTTTTAATTCCTTGGCGCTGTAAGAGCCGAACAGTTTATCTGCGAGTCCCATAAGCGGTGTTCTCCTTTAGGTTGAGTTCTGCCCGGAGAGCCGGGCGGGGGCGAGCGCGGGCGGCGGAAAAGCGGATGAGGGCGGGGACGGCCCGCGGGCAGGCTGATGTCCGTTGAAAACGGACTGTTGCCTGTCAAGGGACGGCACTGCCGGCGCCGCTTTGCCGGTGGCTGCGGGAGCCCCGGAAAAGAAAATACGATTTCTCTAACCATTCTATTTTACCGCCGGGAGGGGGCGGTGTCAAATAAAAGAGCGCCCCGGCTGTGGCCAAACTGTAAATTTTTACGGGGTGTGGGATAAATTTCGTTCTTTGCCGGAAATTCCGACAAAATATTGCAGAAAACCTCTTGCAAAAAAGTGGGGCATTTACTATAATGAATATGGTATTGTTATTTTAATCACAATGTTATTTCTGCAACAAAGTCCATACAGGAAGGAGAATGTGCAATGAACTATTCCCACGAAGTAGAAGCCATGTGCCCCGTTACCAAGGGCCCGCATCACGGCCCTGCGCCCATCCCCGAGGAGGGACGCTGGGTAAAGGCCTATCAGATCAGCGATATCTCCGGTCTTTCCCACGGCGTCGGCTGGTGCGCACCCCAGCAGGGCGCCTGCAAGCTGACCCTCAATGTCAAGAACGGCATCATCGAGGAGGCGCTGGTAGAGACCCTGGGCTGCAGCGGCATGACCCACTCCGCTGCCATGGCGGGGGAGATCCTGCCCGGCAAGACGCTGCTGGAGGCCCTGAACACCGACCTCGTCTGCGACGCCATCAATGTGGCGATGCGCGAGATCTTTAAGCAGCTGGCCTACGGCCGCAGCCAGACCGCCTTCAGTGAGGACGGCCTGCCCATCGGGGCTTCCCTGGAGGACCTGGGCAAGGGCCTGCGCAGCCAGGTCGGCACCATCTTCTCCACCGGCGCCAAGGGTGTGCGCTATCTGGAGCTGGCCGAGGGCTACATCACCAAGGTGGCGCTGGATGATAACGGCGAGGCCATCGGTTATCAGTTTGTACGGCTGGGCAAGATGATGGAGGACATCCGTCACGGCAAGAGCCCCGCCGAGGCCTATGAGAAGAACATCGGCACCTACGGCCGCTTTGCCGATGCGCCCAAGTACATCGACCCCAGAGAAGAATAAGAGAAGGAGGACACGACAATGGCTAAATTTGAAGGACAGGAAAGACGGATGCCCGGCATCAACGCCTGCCTGAAAGAGTACGGAATGAATACCCTGGAAGATGCCCGTGACCTCTCTCTGGCGCACGGCATCAATGTAGAGGAAATTGTAAAGGGCGTACAGCCCATCGCCTTTGAGAACGCCGTTTGGGCCTACACCCTGGGTGTGGCGCTGGCACTGAAAAAGGGCGTAAAGAGCGCGGCCGAGGCCAGCGAGATGATCGGTGCGGGGCTGCAGGCCTTCTGCGTGCCCGGCTCCGTTGCCGAGCAGCGTAAGGTGGGCCTGGGCCACGGCAACCTGGGCGCCATGCTGCTGCGGGATGAAACCAAGTGCTTCTGCTTCCTGGCGGGACATGAGTCCTTTGCGGCGGCGGAGGGCGCCATCGGTATTGCCCGCAACGCCAATAAGGCCCGTAAGGAGCCGCTGCGCGTCATCCTGAACGGTCTGGGCAAGGACGCTGCCTATATCATCAGCCGCATCAACGGCTTTACCTATGTGGAGACCGACTTTGACTTTGCCACCGGCGAGGTGAAGGTCATCCGTGAGATCGCCTTCGGCGAGGGCGAGCGTGCCAAGATCAAGTGCTACGGCTGCAACGATGTACAGGAGGGCGTAGCCATCATGAAGCTGGAGAAGGTAGACGTTTCCATCACCGGCAACTCCACCAACCCCACCCGCTTCCAGCACCCCGTTGCCGGTACCTATAAGAAATGGTGCTGGGAGAACGGCGTCAAGTATTTCTCGGTGGCCAGCGGCGGCGGCACCGGCCGTACTCTGCACCCCGATAACATGGCGGCAGGCCCGGCCTCCTATGGTCTGACCGACACCATGGGACGTATGCACGGCGACGCCCAGTTTGCCGGCTCATCCTCCGTCCCCGCGCACGTGGAGATGATGGGTCTCATCGGCATGGGCAATAACCCCATGGTAGGCGCAACCGTTGCCTGCTCCGTGGCGGTGTATGAGGCGCTGAAGAAGTAAGCTGTTTCCGATAAAAAGACGCAGGGCTTTCCCCCGAACGGGAGGGCGCTGCGTCTTTTTTTCTGCTTGATGATTCTTTTTATATAGGAAATATGGTAGAATGGCGGCAGAGAGAGTGCAGTGCTGCACAAGGGACAGGGAAAACGAAAAAAATGAACGCTTTGCAACCGGCGGTTGACAGATTTGATGGTCGGATTGGTGGTGTGCAACCGTGCCCAATGGTAGGATAACGGTACCGGGACGGAGAAAAGACGCCGTCCGGAATAAAGGAGGGTACGAAGAATGATACTGGCGGATAAAATTATTGATTTGAGAAAGAAAGCGGGCTGGTCGCAGGAGGAGCTGGCGGAAAAGCTGGCGGTCACGCGGCAATCGGTTTCCAAATGGGAGGGGGCGCAGTCCATTCCCGATATGGATAAGGTAGTGCAGATGAGCCGCCTGTTTGGGGTGACGACCGACTACCTGCTGAAGGACGAGATAGAAGCAGCGGAGCCGACGGTGAACGAGGACGATCATCAGCCGCCCCTGCGCCGTGTGACGATCGGCGAGGCTTCCGATTATTTGGCACTGCGGCGCGCCGCCGCCCCCAGGATAGCGCTGGCAACGATGCTGTGCATTTTTTCGCCCATTGCGCTGATCTGGCTGGTGGGAGTGAGCGAACTTTCGGTCTCGATATTTCCCATTCGGGAAGATGCGGCAGCCGGTATAGGGCTGTGCGTGCTGCTGGTTCTGGTCGCCATTGCGGTGGTGCTGTTTATGGACTGCGGAAATAAAGCGAAGGAATATGGTTTTTTGGAGAAGGAGCCGTTTGAGACGGAGTACGGCGTGACCGGCATGGTAAAGGAACGGCAGAAAGCCTTCAAGCCGACCTATGACCGAATGAATACCATCGGTACGGTGCTGTGTGTTCTTTCGTTTGTGCCGCTATTTGCAGCAATGGCATTGATGCATGAGGACTTTTTTATGACGATGGCGGTGTGCTTGCTGCTGGCGGTGGTTGGTGTCGGTGTGTATTTCTTTGTGTATGGCGGAACCATTAACGGTTCGATGGAAAAGCTGCTGGAGGAGGGCGACTACACCCGCAGCGAAAAATCCCGGAAGAACGTCACCGGACCGGTGAGCGTGATCTACTGGCTGGCAGTAACGGCGGTCTTTCTGATTTATACCTTTGGGCCTAATGGCAACGGACAGACTAGGTACAGCTGGATCATCTGGGCGGTGGCAGGCGTGCTGTACGCTGCGGTGCTGGCGGTGATCAGGCTGATCCGCAGCCGGAAGTAAAAGGGCTTGCAGGGGTTTGTGCAGGGGGCGGGCCCGCAGGGCCGCCCGCCGCAGGCAGGCGCAGGCGGCCGGAGGCCGCCGGTTCCGGCGCAGCCGGAACGCCCTGCGGGCCGTATGCCTGCGGCGGGCAGGGGGGTGAATTGACAAGGGGGCGGGAAACGGGGTATAATCAGCTATCACAAATGGGCAGAAGACGCCGAAGAAGGAGGAGCTATGTCGGATTATTACCCCTTTGCCCCGAAGGAACAGGAACGGGAATTATGCCGCAGCGAGGCCCGGCGGTGCTTTAGCCGCGTAGGGTGGGCGTGCTGCGCCATGATGCTGGCGGCACAGCTGGGTGCGGTGCTGCTGACGTTTGGCTGCCAGCTGCTGGCCATGCAGGGCAGTCGGGTGATGATCGCGTTTATCCAGAGCGACTGGTTCCAGTGGGTGATTACCGACGCGGCGAACTACGGGCTGGGGCTGCCGCTGATGCTGTTGGTCCTGCACGGAGGGGCGCGGCCGTCGGCCCTGTCCCGACGCCGGGTGACGGCAAGGCAGTTCGGGGCGCTGGTGCCGGTGTGCTTTACGGTGATGTATCTTTCCAACCTCATCGGGCTGGGGGTCAATGCGGCGATCAGTGCGCTGCGGGGCGAGCAGGCCGGGGAGCCGCTGCAGGAGATGCTGGCGGGCGGGAACCCGTGGATCATCTTTTTATTTGCGGTGGTGATTGCGCCGGTGGCGGAGGAATGGGTGTTCCGCGGGGTGCTGCTGCGGCGGCTGGCGCCGTGGGGCGAGCCGGTGGCGATTTTCGGGTCGGCGTTTTTATTCGGGCTGTTTCACGGCAATTTCGGGCAGTTCTTTTATGCCTTTGCGGTGGGGACGGTGCTGGGGTATGTGGCGCTGCGCACCGGCGGCATCCGCTATACGGCGGCGCTGCACTTTATCATCAATTTGATGGGGGTAACGGTTTCGAAGGCGACGGAGGGCAGCCCGGTGCTGACGGCGCTGTATGGGTATGGGATCGTTACGCTGACGGTGCTGGGGGCGGTGATTTTGTGGCGGCACCGCAAAAAGATACGGCTGCGGGAGGGGGCGAGCCCCATCCCGGCGGAGGAAAAGCGGGGGTTGTTCCTGGGGAACAGCGGCATGATAGCGATGATGACGGTAAGCCTTGCGATGATGCTGTACGTGGCATTTTTGAGCTGACCGGCGGGGAAGTGCCGGGACGGCCCGCAGGGCCGGCGCCGCAGGCGCCGTGGGGGGCGGCCGGGAGGCCGCCCCCCGAAAACCGTCCGCAGGACGGTTTGCCCTGCGGGCCGCAGGGCCCCCGGCAGGGGGCCGGAGCCTCGCTTGGCACATCGTGAAAATGCACCAATATGCAGAGTAAAAGTTGTGCGAAGTGCAGCAAACCTACGAAAATAAAAAAAACGACGGGAACCCCTTGCGGGGGACCGAAACAAGTGCTAAACTACAAATGTAAACAAAATATGACCAAGGCTCATATATGCCCGATAATACGGTTCGGGCGTCTCTACACCGGTCCCGTAAAGACCGGTACTATGGGTGTTTCGATCCGTTTTGCCACCGGCAAAGGGGGTCAGCTTGACGTTTTTCCGAAACGGCGGCAGGGACACTCATGCAAGTGAGTTCCTGTCGTTTTTTGTTTATCCATTTCAAACTTTCATATTGAAAAAGGAGATCATTATGGAAAAGCTGTTTAAGCTGAAAGCGCACGGCACCGACGTGAAAACCGAGATCCGTGCGGGCATTACTACCTTCTTTGCGATGGCGTACATCATCTTTGTCAACTCCAACTATCTTTCCATGACCGGCATGAACTACACCGGCGTCATGGTAGCCACCTGCGTTTCCGCTGCCGTAGGCTGCCTGCTCACCGCGTTCCTTGCCAACGTTCCGTTCTGCCAGGCTCCCGGCATGGGCCTCAATACCTTCTTCACCTTCACCGTATGCTTCGGCATGGGCTACACCTGGGAGCAGGCGCTGGCGATCGTTTTCATCTCCGGCCTCTTGTTCCTTGTTGTGACCGTAAGCCCCCTGCGCAAGAAGATCATCGAAGCGATCCCCGCTTCCCTGAAGGCTGCCATTTCCGCCGGTATCGGCCTCTTCATCTCCCTCATCGGTATGTTCAATGTTAACATTGTTACCGCCTTCGGCTCCGGTGCTGCCGGCGCCTACACCGATATGGGCTCCATCACCAAGGGCGCTGCCCTGCTGGCCCTCATCGGCCTGCTCATCACTGCCGTACTGGTTGCCTACCGTGTAAAGGGCGCTATCTTCATCGGCATCATCGCTACCACCATCATCGGCATCTTCATGGGCCAGACCACCATGCCCGAGACCCTTACCGTTGCCGGTATCGGCCAGGCCTTCGGCGAGGTCGCCTTCAAGCTGGACTTCTCCGGTGCTCTTTCCGCCGGCGGCATCGTTCCCTTCCTCACCGCTATCATTACCTTTGCCATCTGCGACTGCTTCGATACCGTCGGTACCCTGCTGGGTACTGCCGGCAACGCCGGTATGCTGGATGAAAACGGCAACTTCCCCGGCGGCGACCGTGCCCTCATCGCTGACGCCATTGCTACCTGCACTGGCGCACTGATCGGTACCTCCACCGTTACCACCTTCGTTGAGTCCTCCACCGGCATCGAGGACGGCGGCCGCACCGGCCTGACCTCCATGACCACCGGCATCCTGTTCCTGCTGGCCATCGTTCTGGCTCCCGTAGCCGGCATCGTTCCCTCCGCCGCTACTGCTCCCGCACTCATCATCGTGGGTGTATTCATGATGAAGGGTGTGCTGAAGATCGACTGGTCCGATATGGAGACCGCCATCCCCTGCTTCCTCACCATCGCCATGATGCCCTTTGCCTACTCCATCGCAGATGGTATCGGCTTCGGTATCATCTCCTACACCCTCATCAAGCTGGCTCGCGGCAAGGCCAAGGAAGTTCCCGTTCTGATGTACATCCTTTCCGTTCTGTTCATCCTCAGCTACGTGCTGCTGGCTACCGCTGCCTGATAGAAGGTTTAAGCGCAGATATGACCGCTCCGGGTTTCCGGGGCGGTCTTTTGCGTGGGGGGATTTTTGGGCTTTGGGGAGAGCAGGTGCAGGGGGAGTTTTTGAGGGAGGGGCTTTGGGGAGAGCAGGTGCAGGGGGAGGGGCGGCGCAGCCGCCGGGCGAAGCCCGGCCCCCGCGGCGGAGCCGCGGGGAGTGCGCCCCTGCGGGGCGCACGGCTGTGCCGCCGGTTCCTGCGTTTTGCAGGGGCTTGCGGAGGGGCAGGGGCCCGGCCGTGGGGGGCCGGGGGCCCTGCGTTTGGCAGGGGTTTGCGGAGGGGCGGGGGTGGGGGCGGCAGCCACGGCGCCCGCAGGGCGCCGGGCCGGGCGAAGCCCGGCAGCCCCGCAGGGGCGGCTGCCGCCCCGTCCCGCACCGGCCGCAGGCCCGCCCGTAATCCGCGGGCTTGATTATCGGCGGCGGCGGGGGTACAATAGGGGGGAGGTGAAAATGATGAACGACCACTACCTGATGATCTCCTTTGAGAATACCCACTCGGCCATACGGACGGAACGGCTGCTGGAGCAGCACTTTAAGGTGGCTACCATGCCCACCCTGCGCACCGTCACCCAAAGCTGCGGCATTTCGCTGCGGCTGGCGGCCGAGGACTACGAGCCCGCCCGCAAAATGGTGGCGGAAAGCGGGCTGTCCCCCCAAATGTATGCCATATATTTGGTGGATAGTAACAAAAATGTGCTGGAACTTTCTAAATAGCGGGGTGTTGCCTTTGGTGCAACAATATGATAAAATGTCTCTAAACCGAATAGGGGCTCTCCGGATATTGGCAGACTATGGAGTGGCTTTCTTCTCTTTGTACTTTCGCGCCCTGCTCCCTTTCGGGAGTAGGGCGTTTTTCAAAGGGATGTTTGGTTTTTAAGATGGATACAGCGCCCTGCCGGATCATTTTAACCAGAAATAATTTGGAGGGATTTTTGTATGCAGATGCTTATTCAAAACGCGAAGCTCCGTGACCGGGAGGAACTGGTCAACATCCTCATCGACGGCGGGAAAATCGTTGAGATCGGGGTAGGACTGACCGCCGAGGCCGAGACCGTCATTGACGCCGAGGGCAACCTGACCACCGCTTCCTATATTGATCCCCATATCCATCTGGATAAGGTAAATGTACTGGACGTTCTGCCCAAGAACCAGAGCGGTACCCTCAAGGAAGCCATAGAGATGCTGTGGGATAAAAAACGCAACTATGTCAATGAGGACATTTTGGCGCGCGGCGGCGATGTGGTGGAGCGTGAGATCAAAAACGGCGTGCTGAATATTCGTACCCATATCGATGTGGATACCATCACCGGGCTGAAGGCTACCGAGGGTGTGCTGGCCCTGAAGGATAAGTACAAGGGCGTGGTGGATATGCAGACCGTTGCGTTCCCGCAGGAGGGCATTGTAAAGGACCCCGGCGCCGATAAGCTGATGTGGCAGGCCATGGAGATGGGCTGCGACGTGGTGGGCGGTATGCCCGCCAATGAAAACTGCCCCGACGACAGCCGGGCCCATGTCAAGCTGTGCTTTGACATCGCCGAAAAATACGATGCCGATATTGATATGCACGTGGACGAAAGCGACGACCCCTTCTACCGCACGCTGGAGATGGTGGCCGATGAGACCATCGCCCGCGGCTGGCAGGGCCGTGTGACCGCAGGCCATACCTGCGCACTGGCCGCCTATGACGACCATTATGCCGCCTATGTCATCGAAAAGGTGAAAAAGGCCGGCATCAATGTCATCACCAACCCCGTGACCAACCTGATGCTGCAGGGTCGGCTGGATAAACAGCCCATCCGCCGCGGCATCACCCGTGTGAAGGAGCTGCTGGCCGCCGGTGTGACCATGAGCTTCGGTCAGGACTGTGTAAACGATACCTTCTATCCCTACGGCGCAGGCGATATGCTGCAGGTGGCCCTGATTACCGGCCATGCTGCCCAGCTCAGCCTGCCCGATGAGATCGAAAAGACCTTTGATATGATCACCGATGACGCTGCCCGCATCCTCCGCCTGGAGAATTACGGTCTCAAGGTCGGCTGCGATGCCGATATCGTCATCACCGCTTGCCGTGACGCCCGTGACGCCATCCGGCTGACCCCGGAGCGCCGCTACGTCATCAAGCGCGGACGGGTTGTGGCTTCCACCACCGTCCAATCCAAACTTGCCATCTTCTAATGTTTTCTCTCTTGGGAAAGGGGCGTCCTCTTACGGGGGCGCTCCTTTTCCGTGCGCGGAAAGGCGGGGGGGATGGTTTGGGGTGGGTAGGGATAGCTTGCGGAGGGGCGGGGTAAGGGATTGTGTGCGGGGGATGGGTTGCAAAGGGGGAGTTTGCAGGGGGCGGGGCCCGCAGGGCCGCCCGCCGCAGGCGGGCGCGTGGGGCGGCCTGCGGCCGCCCCACGGCTCCGGCCGCAGGCCGGAGCGCCCTGCGGGCCCGTCCTCGGCAGAATTTGCAGGGAGGGGAAAGGTGATGGGTTTGCAGATAGGGGGCGGGGGTTCCTCGGCAGGAATTTGCGGGGAGGGAAAGGTGATGGGTTTGCAGATAGGGGGCGGGGGTGGCGCGGCGGGGGCGGCCGTAGGCCGCCCCCGGCTCCGGCCGCAGGCCGGACCGTCCGAAGGACAGTCCCGACGGGCGCAGCCCGTCGGTTTCGGCGCAGCCGAAACGGCCTGCGGCCGGCACTTTCCCCCCTTGGCAAGGCGCCCCCGATGCGGTACAATAGGGGCAGAACCCAAGGAAAGCGAGGAGCAGCCCCATGAAAAAGATAGCGAGCTTTGAGGTGGACCATACCACCCTGCAGCCGGGAATGTACCTTTCCCGCACCGATGGCGGGGTCGTCACCTATGACCTGCGGTTTATCCGCCCCAATACCCCGCCCTTTCTGCCCCCGGCGGTGCTGCACACCGTCGAGCATATCTTTGCCACCTACGCCCGCAACAGCCGCTTCGGGCCGCATATCGTCTACTTCGGGCCGATGGGCTGCCGCACCGGCTTTTACCTGCTGACGCAGGGGACGCCCCACGAGGACGCCATCGAGCTGACCCGTGCCGCCCTGCGGTTTATTGCGGAATATGAGGGAGAGGTGCCGGGTGCCACGGCGGCGGAATGCGGCAACTACCGCGAGCAGGACCTGCCCGGCGCCAAAGCCGCAGCCGCCCGGATGCTGCCGGTGCTGGAGGACTGGACGCCTGCCGATCTTTCTTACGAAAAAGGAGAATAATAATGGTTTACAAGCATTTTTTCGGGCGGACGCCCGAGGGACAGGCGGTGACCCGCTTTACCCTGTTTAACCACAATACCATGGAGGTAAACCTCCTGAATTACGGTGCGGCGGTGCACAGCATCTGCGTGCCGGATCGGGCGGGGAGGGTGGAGGATATCACCCTGGGCTGCGATACCGTTGCCGATTACATGGCGGCCCCCCACTTCGGCGGGACGATCGGACGGGTGGCCAACCGCATCGCCGGGGCGAGCTTTGAATTAAACGGGAAAACCTATCCCCTTTGCGCCAATGACGGCAGAAACCACCTGCACGGCGGCGAACGGGGCTTTGACCGGCAACTGTGGCAATGGAGCACCGAGGACATCGATAATGTGGTGGTTTTTTCCCGCACCGCGCAGGCGGGGGAGGAGGGCTACCCCGGCAGGCTGCACGTGGAGGTGCGCTACTGCCTGACGCAGGACGATGCCCTGATCATCCACTATACCGCCACGGCGGAGGAGGGTGACACCCTGCTGAATCTGACCAACCACACCTATTTTAATCTGGCGGGGCAGGGGAAAGGGGATATCCTGAACCACCGGCTGGAGCTGGCGGCCGATCACTTTACCCCATCCGACAGCGAGCTGCTGCCCACCGGGGAGGTGCTGACGGTCGCCGGGACGCCACTGGATTTCACTACCCCCCACACCATCGGAGAGCGCATCACGGCGGACTGGCCGCAGCTGAAAAATGCCGGGGGCTATGACCACAATTTCCTGCTGCGCCACGACCCCGAAAGCCGCAATCCCCTGCACCCCGCAGCGGAGCTTTCTGACCCCGAAAGCGGCCGGCGGCTTACCGTTTTCACCACCGAGCCGGCAGTGCAGCTTTATTCCGGCAACTTTTTGGACGGCGTGCCGGGCAAGGGCGGCGTCCGCTACCAAAAGCATGGCGGCGTCTGCCTGGAAACGCAGCACTGCCCCGACAGCCCCCACCGCCCCGAATTCCCCTCCATCCTGCTGCGCCACGGCGAGACCTACGAGTCGGAAACGGTGTGGTTCTTCGGGGTGGAGGGGTAACAGCAACAGCGGGTTGCTTGGCGCTGCGGCGCGGGCGTGCTATACTGTCCCCAAAGGGAGGCGAGATTATGGAAACAAAGGATATTATCTTCAAATTGAGAACGGAAAAGGGGCTTTCGCAGGAGGAGCTGGCGGAAAAGCTGTTTGTGACCCGGCAGGCGGTCTCCCGGTGGGAGACCGGCGAAACGCAGCCCAATACCGAAACGCTCAAGCTGCTTTCGGGGCTGTTTGATGTTTCCATCAATACGCTGCTGGGATCGCCGCGGCAGCTCATCTGCCAGTGCTGCGGGATGCCGCTGGAGGATGGGGTCATCAGCCGGGAGCCGGACGGCAGCTTAAATGAGGACTACTGTAAGTGGTGCTATGCCGACGGAAAGTTCGTTTACCAAAGCCGGGAGGCGCTGCTGGACTACCTGCTGGAGAATATGCCGAACCCCGAACACCTTGGGGAGGCGGAGCGCCGGGCGCAGTATGATGCCTACCTGCTGCAGTTAAAGCATTGGCGCTGAACCGAAAAAAGCCCGTCCCTTGCCGGCTGCAGGGGGCGGGTTTTATTCATTCGGTATGAAAACAGCATAGCAAACCCGCCTGCTGTGTCGGTACAGCGGGCGGGGCTTTTGTACTTTTTGGGGGTGGCGGGGGTGCAGAGGGGGGCGCCCCGCAGGGGCGCCGCCCCCCTGCGGGGGGGCGGCGCAGGCGGCGAAGCCGCCGCGGGCGCCTGGGGCGCCCGACCTGCGGGGCGTATTTTGCGGCATCATCAAAGCAGGGGGGCCATAGCGCC
>ENA-UEQL01001837-UEQL01001837.1-human-gut-metagenome-genome-assembly--contig:-NODE-1837-length-14513-cov-14.444929_pt1 | contig 14513 bp, 12 predicted proteins | sample MGYA00242905_ERZ507926 | MGnify/ENA primary metagenome ERZ507926 (study PRJEB26167, sample SAMN06115531) | human gut metagenome | host: Homo sapiens | place: China:Henan | collected 2015-09-09...
AAACTTTGGGGATATGAACACCTGAACGGAGAATGCAAAACAAGGGAATGAGGCAAAGCCTTTCCCCGGTCAGCAGCGCAGCACCGCGCGTTGTCTGCAGCACTGCAGAAAACGCGGCGCGGGCCGGATTTCAGGCGGCGTCCCGATGCCGGAAAACGCCGGAACCGGGATTTCAGCATACGCGGGCATACCGGCCGGTTCCGGCGCAAAAACACCCCTGCGGCTGTCGGTAAAGTCGGCCTGAAACTGCGTGAGTACACTCAGGCGGCAATCCGGCGCGCACTCCCCGTTCAGCGGAGACCGGGAAACACCCGCAAGCACAGCCGCGCTTCCGGTCGGCATTGCGATATAACTGTCGGGGTCCTGCGTCAAAAACGACTGCCCCCACAGAAAAATAAAGACACACCACAGGACGGCGCTCAGGCGGACTGCGGCGTGTAAACGATTCACGAATTGTAAAATCAAAAAGTACATAAGGGGGGTAATATACACCATCCGCGCCGTTTTTCAATCCCCGGCATTCCGCAGGAAATTACAGTTTGGCAACATTCGCGGTTACGGAAGCTAAACTATCGTGTAGCCTCCGTCCGCCATCAGGTTGCTGCCGTAGACAAAAGCGGAGTCCCCGCAGGCCAGGAACAGCACCACCCGCGCAATTTCCTCCGGGCGTCCGAAGCGCTTCAGCGGCTGGAGCGCCAGAAAACTCCGCAGTCCTTTCTCCACGTCTCCGGTATCGCGCGCCCCGTCGTACAGCCCGGGAGTTTCCGTTGTGCCGGGGGCGACCGCGTTGACCCGGATTCCGTGCGGCATCAGCGCGATCGCCGCCGCCCGGGTAAAACTTGCCACGCCGCCCTTCGAGGCGTGATACGCGATGTAGCCCGGCGAACCGACCACGGCGAAGGTACTGGAAAAATTCACGATCACGCCCCGTTTCCCCGCCGCAATCATCAGTTTGGCCGCGTCGCGCGTCATCCGGAATGTGCCGGAGAGATTCACGCTCAACACCCGGTCGAACTCCTCGTCCGTCGTCTCCAGCAGCGGCTTGTTGAGCTGCCATGCCGCGTCGTTGACCAGGATGTCGGGCGCTCCGAAACGGGCCGCCGCCGCGTCGAGCGCCTGTCGCGCCTGCGCCGCATCCCCGACGTCGCAGCGGAAAAACGCGGCATCGTGTCCGCCGCTCCGAAGCCCGGCGGCGGCCGCTTCGCCCTGTTCGGCGTCGAGGTCCAGAATGGCGACCCGCGCTCCTTCGGCCGCGAACAGTTCACAGACGGCGCGGCCGATCCCTTTGGCGCCTCCGGTCACGATTGCAGATTGGTTCTCAAGTTTCATCGCTTTTTTCTCCGTTTATACATCGATTTTCTGCAATAAAATATCACATTTTCCCGCTGAATCAACTGACGCGGCACAATAAATCGGAAATCCGAAGCGTTAATGCAGGTAATGAAACGATAAAAAATCAGGGAGTCTTTACAGATGAAAAAGATGTTGCGTGTACTTCTGGTACTGGTCATTCTGGGGGCGCTGGCCGGCGGCGCTTACTGGGGGTATCAGCGATATGCCGGCGGCAAGACCACCGTCCGCTACAATACCGAGCCGGTCGTCCGCGCCGATATCGCCACCCGCCTGACCGACAGCGTAGAGACCGCCTCCAACCTGACCGGCGGCCTGGTAACGGTGAACCTGCTGAAGGAGGGACAGGACTTGTCCTTCTCCCAGAACTACGCCTGCGAGGACTGCGGCGTGTCCATTGAGGAACTAGCGCCCCGCCTGTTCTCCTTCAACAGCCCCTTCGGCGCATGCCCCACCTGCACGGGCCTGGGCATGCAGCTGAAGGTGGATCCCACCCTGGTGATCCCCGACGAGAGCAAGTCTATCCTGGACGGCGCGGTGGTGGCCACCGGGTGGAACTCCATCCGCTCCGACGGCATCTCCCGCATGTACTTCGACGCCCTCAGCAAGCGGTATAACTTCTCCCTTCGCACTCCTTACGCCCAGCTGTCCAATGAGGTGAAGGACATCATTCTCTACGGCACTAAGGGCGAGAAGCTGACGCTGGAATACGACCAGCCCCGGGGCAAGGGCACGCTGCACCAGGCCTTTGAGGGCATCGCCAACAATCTGGAGCGGCGGTATATAGAAACCCAGTCCGACGCCAGCAAAAAGGAGATTGAATCCTTCATGGCGGCCTGCCCCTGCCCCACCTGCCAGGGCAGGCGTCTGCGGCCGGAAGCCCTGGCCGTCACCGTGGGCGGCCTGTCCATCCACGATGCCACCTCCATGCCGGTGGACGACGAGATCGCCTTCTTCGACGGCCTGACCCTGACGGGCAATCAGCAGATGATCGCCGCGCAGATCTTGAAAGAGATCGGTTCCCGGCTGCGGTTTTTGCAGTCGGTGGGCCTCAGCTATCTGACCCTCAGCCGCTCCTCCGGCACCCTGTCCGGCGGTGAGAGCCAGCGTATCCGGCTGGCCACCCAGATCGGCAGCAGCTTGATGGGCGTGCTGTATATTCTGGACGAGCCCTCCATCGGCCTGCACCAGAGGGACAACGACAAGCTGCTGGATACCCTGCGCCATCTCCGGGATCTGGGCAACACCCTGATCGTGGTGGAGCATGACGAGGACACCATGCGCGCCGCCGACTGGCTTATTGACATCGGCCCCGGCGCCGGCGCCCTGGGCGGACAGGTGGTGTCCGCCGGAACGCCGCCGCAGGTGATGGACGGTCACAACAGCCTGACGGGCCAGTACCTCAGCGGCAAAAAGCGCATCGAGGTACCGGCGTGCCGCCGCGTCGGAAACGGCAAATGGCTGACGGTGCGGGGCGCACGGGAGAACAACCTGAAAAACATCGACGTGTCGGTGCCCCTGGGCACGCTGACCTGCGTCACCGGCGTATCCGGCAGCGGCAAGAGCTCACTGGTCAACGAGATCATCTTCAAGCGGCTGGGGGCTGACCTGAACCGCATGAAGGCCCACCCCGGCCGGCACGACGCCATCGAGGGCGAGGAGCATCTGGACAAGGTCATCAACATCGACCAGAGTCCCATCGGACGGACGCCCCGCTCCAATCCCGCCACCTATACCAATCTTTTCAACGATATCCGCGACCTGTTCGCCTCCCTGCCCGACGCGAAGGCAAGGGGCTACGGCCCCGGCCGCTTCTCCTTCAACACCAAGGGCGGCCGGTGCGAGGCCTGCTGCGGCGACGGCGTGCTGAAAATCGAGATGCACTTCCTGGCGGACGTGTACGTCCCCTGCGAGGTGTGCCACGGCAAGCGCTATAACCGGGAGACCCTGGAGGTGCGCTATAAGGGCAAGTCCATTGCCGAGGTGCTGGAGATGACGGTGGACGAGGCGCTGCCCTTCTTCTCCGCCCTGCCCAAGATCGCCGCTCGGCTGCAGACCCTGCAGGACGTGGGCCTGGGCTATGTGAAGCTGGGCCAGTCCTCCACCACACTGTCCGGCGGCGAGGCCCAGCGCGTCAAGCTGGCCACGGAGCTTTCCAAGCGCTCCACCGGCCGCACCATCTATATTCTGGACGAGCCTACCACGGGCTTGCACGCCGACGACGTGAAGAAGCTGCTGGCGGTCCTGCAGCGGCTGGTGGAGGCGGGCAACACCGTGCTGGTGATCGAGCACAACCTGGACGTGATCAAATGCGCCGACTATCTCATCGACCTGGGCCCGGAGGGCGGCGTCGGCGGCGGCACGGTGGTGGCCACCGGCACGCCGGAGCAGGTGGCGGCGGTACCGGCGTCCTACACGGGACAATATCTGAAAAAGATGCTGGAACGGTAAAGCACACATCTGTCCCCTTCCCTGCATAGGATAGCGTGGGGAGGGGACGGCATGGCGCTTTTCTGGGAGGGTGTGGCCGCGTTTCTGGAGGCCATCGGCATCGCGGCGGTTTTATGGGTGCTTTTCGACTGGTTTATGTACCCCCAAAGGGCCGTTAATGTACCCATTCTGGTGCCCTTATCCGGCGACGCGGAGGGCCTTGAGCCGCTTTTGCGGCGGCTGGAGGGCCTGACCGTCGTCCTGCTGGACGAGGGACTTTCTGACCTGGGGACGGAGCGGGCGGCATACGCCGCATCCCGCGATCCCAACATTACACTGAAGAAACGGGGGGAGACCCATGGGGGAACGCAGTACCATTGAGGGCACTGTGGAAAACGTGGTGTTCCAGAACGAGGAAAACGGCTATACGGTGCTGAGCCTGCTGACCGACCAGGGCGAGGTGGTAACGGTGGTGGGCTGCATCCCCTTTGCCGCCGCCGGCGAGAGCATGACCGTCACCGGCGTGTGGGTCAACCACCCCACCTACGGCGTGCAGATGACCGCCGAGCTGGTGGAGCGCCGCATGCCCCAGGATGAGGACGGCATCGTGTGCTACCTCTCCTCCGGCGTGCTGAAGGGCGTGGGGCCTGCCACCGCCGCCCGGCTGGTGGATCGCTTCGGCGCCGACACCCTGCGCATCATCGAGGAGGAGCCGGAGAAGCTGTCCACCCTGAAGGGCATCACATCCAAGAAGGCCATGGAGATCTCCGCCGCCTTCCGCAGCCTGACGGGCCTGCGGCGGGTGATGGAATTCCTCAGCCGCTATGACCTGCCGGTGACGCTGGCCATGAGCCTTCTGCGCGCCTATGGCGACGAGACGCTGGAAAAATTGAAGGACAACCCCTATCTCCTCACCGACGAGCGGTGCGGCGTGGACTTCGCCGCCGCCGACGAGATCGCCCTGTCCATGGGCTTTGACGGGGACGCCCCCTGCCGGGCCGAGGCGGCGGTGCTGTACGAGCTGAACCACAACCTGTCCAACGGCCATGTGTTCCTGCCCCGGCCCAAGCTGATCGCCGCCACCATGGAGCTGATCGGCGTCACGGAGGAGACGGCGGAAAAGGCGCTGGACGATCTGTGCGAGCGCTTCGCCGTGGTGTGCAGGCCCATCGCCAACGTGGAGGGCTGCTATCTGCGGCGGATGTACGAGGCGGAGGTCTATGTGGCCAAACGGCTGGCCGCCGCCTGCGGCGACGACTGGGACTGCGGCCGGAACGTGGACCGGATCATCGACGACATCGAAAAGCGGCAGGGCATCGCCTATGCCCCGGAGCAGCGCCGCGCCGTGGCGCTGGCGGCGGAGCGGGGTGTGCTGCTGCTGACCGGCGGCCCCGGCACCGGCAAGACCACCTCCGTGCGGGGCATCGTGACGCTGTTCGAGCGGATGGGCCTGGATACCGTGCTGCTGGCGCCCACGGGCCGCGCCGCCCAGCGGATGAGCCAGCTCTGCGGCAAGGAGGCACAGACCATCCACCGCTGCCTGGGCATGAGCTGGAACGAGCTGACCGGCGAGGTGACCTTCCGCAAGAACGAGAAGGAGCCGCTGGAGGCCGACGCCGTCATTGTGGACGAGATGAGCATGGTGGATCTGGAGCTGATGGCGTCGCTGCTGCGCTCCATGCGGCCCGGCTGCCGCCTGGTGATGGTGGGCGACCCGGATCAGCTCCCCTCCGTGGGCGCGGGCAACGTGCTGGGCGATCTGCTGCGCAGCGGCGTGGTACCCGCCGTGTCCCTGACGGAGATCTTCCGCCAGGCGGAGAAGAGCGCCATTATCCGCAACGCCCACGCGGTGAACACAGGCCGTCCGCCGGAGCTGAAAAACACCCAGAACGACTTTTTCTTCCTGTGCCGCCGCGCCCCTGACCGGCTGGTACAGACGGTGGTGGAGCTGTGCCAGCAGCGGCTGCCAGACAACATGGGTATCCCGGCGGATCAGATCCAGGTGCTGTCCCCCACCCGGAAGGGCGTGTGCGGCACGGTGAACCTGAACCGGGCCCTGCAGGCGGCACTGAACCCGCCCGCCGCCGGAAAGCACCAGAAGCCCTGGGGCGACATGGTGTTCCGGGAGGGCGACCGGGTCATGCAGACCCGCAACAACTACGACGTGGTATGGGAGAAGGACGACGGCTCCATGGGGGCCGGGATCTTCAACGGCGACGTGGGAGTGATCCGGGAGATCGACCCCTCCGGCGAGTTGATCACCATTCAATTTGACGACCGCACCTGCGTATACACCGCCGACCTGCTGAACCAGCTGGACATGGCCTACGCCATGACAGTACATAAGGCCCAGGGCAGCGAATACCGCTGCGTGGTGCTGGTGTCGGCGGCGGTGGCCCCGGCGCTGATGGTGCGGGGCGTATTGTACACCGCCATCACCCGCGCCCGTGAGCTGCTGGTGCTGGTGGGCGACGATGTGGCCCCCGGCCAGATGGCGGCCAACGACAAGCAGCAGCGCCGTTACAGCGGCCTGCGGCGGAGACTGCGGGAGGAGGCAATGAGCCATGGGCTTCAATGACGAGCTGAATAAGATCACCAATGATCTGCTGGGGGTATTCTTTCCCCGGAAATGCCCCTTCTGCGGCAGAGGTGTGGACAGGAAGTCCTTGCTGTGCCAGCCCTGCGGCGACACGCTGCCGCGGTGTGACCGGGTGCGGCAGGGTGCGGGTTTTGGCCGGTGCGCCGCGCCGCTCTATTACGAGGACAGCGTGCGCAAGGCCATCCTGGACTACAAATTCCACGGAAGGCTCAACGGACTGGACTGCTTCGGCCGCATGATGGCCGAGACGGCTGCGGAGCAGTACAGCGGCGAGTTCGACGCCATCACATGGGTGCCGGTCAGCAAGAAGCGGCTGAAAAAGCGGGGCTTCGACCAGGCCCGGTATCTCACCGCCAGCATGTGCGTGGACTGGCATGTTGCCCCCATCGAGACGCTGCGGAAGGTGGTGGACAATCCGCCCCAGTCCGGCATCCACGACGGGGCGGAGCGCCGGGCCAACGTGCTGGGCGTGTATGAGGCGTTCAGCAGAGAAACAAGGTCGGGTGCCTGCGGCTTGGCAAGCTCTGCTTTTGCTTCGGCAATCCAATCGAACAGGAGAGCGATTTTCTTCTTGATGTCCCGGATAACGGCATTGGTTGCCTTGATCCAGCGGTTGAACTCGCCCTTCTCGGTGCGTATGCCTTTCTTCTCCATTGCCCGGACGGTTGCGCCCTCATGGACGGTGGGAAGAAGCTCCACGCCCTGACGCTCATAGCTTCGGTGGTCGATACGAACATCAAGCCCTTTCTCCGCAAACTTGGCGTTGCATAGTTCCGCCCATGTCTGCCGCCAATGTTCCAGCGTTTCGGGACTGCCCCAGTCGGTAGTGGGAACGGCGTTGAACACAAACTTTCCGTCTGCGTCTCGGATACGGTTGCCGTCCTCGTCCAGCTCATACACCCGGCGTTGCTTTAGTCCCCATTTGCCGTTCTGCTCGATGGGGCGGATGGGGCAAAGCACATGAAAATGCGGGTTTGGTATGCCGCCGTCCTCCCGGTCTGGCTGGTGTACGGCGAAGTCAACCACCATGCCACGGCTCACAAAGTTCTCCAACAAAAATTGCCTTGCAAGAGCGATGTTTTCCTCAAGGGAAAATTCATTCTGCAAGGCAATGTCAAAGCTGTATGCAAGCTGGGCGTTCTTTCCACGCTCGGCTTTTTCCACGGCGTTCCATAGGGTCTGGCGGTCTGCGTATTCTGGCGGTGCATGGGACGGCAAGAGAATGTCAGAGCAGATCACGCCGCCCTTGCGGGTGTAGTCGCTGTATTCGCCGTAATACTCGCTATACAATCGCTCCCCGGCACGGTAGGCGGCAGAAGCAATAGCGGACTGTCCTGCGCTTCGCTTAGTCTGCGTGACGCTCAGATGAAATAGTGCCATCGGCTTTCAACTCCTTTTCTCTGTTCGCTTGGTTGGTGTGAGTAATCGCCATGTGACGGACGGCTCGCTGGACTTCGGACAGAGAAAAGATGTACTCCATCAGCTCTGTCATTTCGGTGCGTGTGAGATCTTTGACCTCCGGGGCAAGGCTCTCAATCGTGCCGCCCAGATTGCAAAGACGATGGGTGCGTTTCTGCCTTTCGCCTTTCTCCAGATATTTCTTTCTGTTCTCAAGACGGTTGAGCTTGTGCTGTTCCTGTGCAAGCTGCGTCTCGGCTCGTTCCTTTTCGGCTTGGAGCTGGTCGAGGGTTTTCGGTTTTGTCATTGTAATTGACCTCCTTTTTTGATTTTGGGGATAAAAAAAGACCGTCAACTTTTCGCATAGTGCGACCAGTCAACGGTCAGTTTTTCGGTATTCAGTTGTTGTGTTCAGTTCGGTAAATTGAAGTTGGTCAAAGTTGTTGGCGAAGATATTCCACAACATTTCTGCCGTTTCATATCCCCGGCATAAACCTCGTTGAAAATAAAACCTTTGATGTAACAATAAGGCACCCAGCATTAAATTTATGCCGGGTGCCTTTCCTTTCAAACGCCAATGCTGCTTGGAAATCTCTGTGTACATAAAAACGTCTTGAAGCGCTCAATCCCTTTCATCAGCATACAACTGCCCGCACCCGGCGCCGATATCAGAACCGAACTGCATTCTGATAGCCACGCTGATACGGTTGGAATGTAAAATATCACTGAAGTTTTTAATGGCTTCGTGATTTGAAGCGGTAAATTTTCGCGCCGTCTTATCTGTTGCGTTATATGGGATAAGATCAACATGATATAGATAGGACAACGCTCCCCGGCTCAAAATAAGGTGCGCTAACGCTTTCGCATGCTCTGCCGAATCATTTATTCCGCCCAGCATAATATAAGCCAGGAACAAGCGCCTTTTGGTATTTGCAACGTGCGCATCCAACGCATCCATTACTTTATGGAGCGGATAAGTTTGATTGATCGGCATCAATTCCGAACGTTGCTTTTCAAAAGGCGAGTGCAGCGAAAAAGCTAAATTCACCTGCGGAAAATCACGGGTCAGCCGTTTTATCCCGGGAATCATTCCAATCGTCGATATGGTAATGCGTCGCTGGCTTAATCCGAACAAAGACGGGTTTGTCAGGATTTTTAATGCGTCAAATAAATTGGGATTCGCAAACGGCTCGCCCATTCCCATAAAAGAAACACTATTGATTTGATGCCCTGCAAGATAAAAATACAGAATTTGATCTGTTATTTCATCAGCGGTCATATTGCGTTTGTGTCCGATAGCACCTGTTGCGCAGAATTTGCAGCCAAACCCACAGCCGCATTGAGATGAGACGCAAAAAGATTCCCATCCTTTTTTGTAATGCAGGTTCACCGTTTCGACGCAGTTTCCATCCTTTAATTGAAAAAGCACCTTATCTGCCTGGCCCGATGCCCGATGTGTAACTGGAACAAGGCCGCAGACAGAGGTCCCAAAAGTTTCCGCCAAATTTGATCTTAGTCTTTCCGGCAGCATATACATGGAATGAAAGTCAGGAATATGCTGTGCAAAAATCATCTTTATCAATTGCTCATAGCGATAATCCGGAAAATTCATTCCCGATATACATCGCTTCATAACCTCATATTTTGAATAAATCATTGGAATTTTGGAACAGTCAATAAGACAATCATTCCCTAAAACACCTTTTTCTTCGCTATCTTTTGTGGTTATGATTTTATTTTCTTTATCAATTTCTGTTATTATCGCATTGACACCTAAAGTAAGTGGTTCGTTTGTTTGCTGTCCAGAACACGCAACTAAAGTAAAGGTACAAACGAATATACATAATGCCATCATCATTCTTTTTATCATAAATTCCTCCAAATTTATTGATATCAAACTTGCTGGCGGCGAACAGCATTTTATGCTGTTTGCAGACGGCAAGTCCACAAGGGATAGCCGCATAAGCGGCGCAAGGGAGTGTAGCTCCCTTGACGGAACGAAGTGACGAAACATTCTCGGTCGGGCAGTTTTCTTCTGCTGACTGGGAATGAAGCTCCGCAGGACGCACATACTCCCGATAGGAGAGTATAGAAGTGCGCCCTTTAGTTCCTAAAGGGTTTTTATCAGTGCGACAAACTGGAATTTGAGTCTCTGTAAAGCTGGAATTAACCCATACAATTATTTTAATTTAGAGGTTCTTACGCAATTATCCGTATTTTGTAATTTTTCAATACTGGAATGCCAGTGTAAATCAGCATTCTCCATTTTTATTAAAGCGAAAAACGTAAAATTGCGGAAGAACCAATTTAGATATTCACAATTTTACTTGCCACAGTATCTCGAAAAACACTGTCATGTTCTACCAGGAGCATGGTCGGGGCAAACTCCGTTATGAGTTGTTCAATCTGCATACGTGAGTACACATCAATAAAGTTGAGCGGTTCATCCCATACATACAAGTGTGCCTTTTCACAAAGGCTTTTCGCAATTAGGACTTTCTTCTTTTGCCCGCCAGAAAAGTCTTTAATATCCTTTTCAAACTGTACACGCTCAAAGTCCATTTTCCTAAGAATTGCCTTGAACAAACTTTCATCAAGGTTGTTTTCTTCTGCAAACTCGGAAAGGGTTCCACATAAATACGATGTATCCTGTGGCACATAAGAAATTACAAGCCCAGAGCCAAGTGTTACTGTACCCGTATAATCTATGGACTGCCCGACTACCAACTTTAACAGGCTACTTTTGCCACTGCCGTTCTTTCCATCAAGCACAATGCGTTCTCCCTGTCTTATTTCAAACGAAACGGGTTCACAAACTGAAATGCCATCATAATAAACTACTACATTCGATAATGATGCAAGCAAATCTGTATGGTAATTAAGCGGTTGTATCTTGAGGGCTTCTGCGGTTTCCATATTTTTCAGCAATGCTGATTTTTGTTCGATTGTCTGTTGTTGTCTCGCTTCTATAGATTTTGAACGCTTCATCATTTTGGCGGCTTTATGACCGACATAACCTTTATCTGCTGCCCCAATTTTGGAAGCTTCTACACGTTCAGACCATACTGCAGCGCGTTTTGCCGACTGCTGTAATCGTCTGATGTCCTTTTGCAAACGTTCGTTCTGAGCCAGTTCAAATTCTTGCTGTCGCTCAAAATTTGACATCCATGATGAAAAGTTTCCTCTTTGCACTTCGATATTCGCTCGGTTAATCGATAGAATATAGTCAACACAATCGTCAAGAAAGCGACGATCGTGAGAAACTAAGATGAATCCCTTTTTCTTTTTCAGATATGCCGCCACACTTTTTCTCGCTTTGGCATCCAAATGGTTGGTAGGTTCATCAATCAGTAGGAAATGCCCTTCATTAAGAAAAAGAGCGGCAATCAAAACCTTTGTCTGCTCTCCGTTGGAAAGTGTTTCAAAAGGTCGCCAAAGCACATCGACATCAACATCAAGGTAAGAAAGTTCTCGCATAAGTTCCCATTCTTCCGCAAGTGGGCAAATCTCCTGCAATATATCCTCTGTAATACGATTCTTATCTGAAACGGGATAAGGAAAATAATCAAACTGTACGGATGATAGGATTTTTCCACTATACTCATATTTCCCAAGCAGAAGATTCAGAAAGGTTGTTTTACCTCGTCCGTTTCTGCCCACAAAACCAAGCTTCCAATCGGTATCAACCTGGAAACTGACATTTTCAAAAACATTATCATAACTTGTCGGATATGAAAACGTAAGGTTTTCAATTTTAATCATTGACATAAATATTATCCTCCTTTGCATGTCATACGATACAAAGTCGGTTCGGTGAATGTTTACTACGTATAGATTTCACCAAAAGGAACCGACACTATACGGAGTGAATCATGTGTAACTATCTGTTCTGCACTATTCATAAAGCACCTCCAAAACAAAATAAGAGCCACAAGAAAGTTTATCCTTGCAGCTCGTCATAGCATAAAATAACACCACTAAGCAAAAGTGGCAACAGCACTATATTGAGTAAGATAGACATATAACTTTCTTGCAATAGACACAATAATGCCAAAGTATAGCACTACCGCATATTTTGATTTTATTTGCAAGAAAAGTTAATCATCTTCCCACCTCTTTCTAAATTTCAAAATATTATACCATAAATCGCAGGCAAATACAAGTGGTTATAAAAATTTAACAAATCGCTTATAATACAATCATATAACTTTACGCATTCCTTACTGACCGTAAAATTCCGATTTGTTGCTTAATTTTCGTATTCAAATTATACCATAAAACTTGTGAACAATTCTACCGCAACTTTGGACTATATGAGAAAAGTCCGAACAGTTTTCTGCCCGGACTTCCTCGCTCAATTATAAATCAACTCTGCTTTCACAACTTCCTCTGCCTGCGCCTTGCAAGCGTTCATCTGCCGCACCCATTCCATTTGGTTTTCAGCTTTCAGTTGCTCGGTCACGCCGTTTTGCTCTGCCAGTGACCGCACGATCAGCTCCATGCGGTTTCGTGCCGCTTCGTCAATCTCGGCGCAATGCTCAAAGAGCTTGTCGGATAGTACCAGCTCATTGAACAGTATCGGACGGTGCATTTCCAGATACGCCTTGCGAAGTCTGCCGTAGTGTCCGAGGGGCTTGGTCTTGCGGATAACGATGTTCGGGATAAGATAATCGCCGTTCTGTGTATAAGTGATATTCATGCTGTTTGTACTCCTTTCATCGGCTCTCTCTGCGGTAAACTGCTGACAGGGACGAACACTCCCTTTGCAATGTCCTCCGCACGAATGGCGGCTTTCTTGGCTTCGATTTCTGCCTTTTTTCTCCCCTTGATTTTGTCCTCGTATCGCTTCTGCGCTCCGCTGGCTTTCCGCTTCAAGTAGTTCTGATGAAGCCTGTCCTTGCGTTCCTCACGCTTGCGGATTTCCTCTAATTCTTCCGGGGTCAGCTCCACTTCTCCAAACGCCGGGGGAACGAATCGCCCAACAAAATTGAAGTAAATCTCGACCTCCTGTGTGGTCTGTATACTGCCTTTACGGTCACGCTCATGCACAAGGATTTTCTCGATAAACTCGTTGAGCATGGCAATGGTCAACTTGTCGAAGTTCTCATACTTGTCAATCAGAGCGATAAAACGATCAGCGTCCTTTTCGTGCTTCTCATAGCTCTTGACAGCCTTTTCCAGAGCAGAGATTTCGGCGGTAAGCTCGGACTGTTCCTTTTCGTATTGAGCGTCCAGAGTGGCGTATCTGCTGTCGGACAGCTTGCCTAAAATGTTGTCCTCATAGATTTTGCAGAGCAGGACTTCCAGCTCGGAAACTCTCTGCTTTGCTGTGGCAAGGCGTGTGCGCTGTTTTCTGACCTCTGCCGTCTGCTGGCTGGACTGCGCTTCCTGCACCACACGGACAAACTCAGCTCGGTCATGCTTGGCATACTCGGCAATAGCTTTGAGCATTTCGGAAACAAGGGACAGTACCACATCTTCATTGATACGGTGCTGTGTCGTGCAGAGCTTTCCAACTGGGAAAAGGAGGCATCTATATTATTCGTAAATTCTTTGGTATCATCTTATTAGCTATTTCTGTGAGGTTGTTTACAGCCAATATAACGTTATTGATTGAGGCGTTGCATCGGCCTTGATTTTCTTATTAAATTGAAAGCTATTGTATCGAATGTGCCATCGTGTTGGCACAACTGTGACATGTCTTTGTCGCAATCGTGCCACTTTGATGTCACAAGTGTGCCAATGTGGTGGCACGAGTTGGCATTTATAACGTTTCTTCTTCTTCTTCTGCTGCTGCTGTTGTTTCTTCTTCTGTATTTTCTTCCTCTTCCATTTCGTCCGCAAAAGGTTCCGGGCGTTGCGGTCCGTGATTTACGAAAACGAAAGCACAGAGTGTTCCCATAATTCCTCCGCTAAGATGTCCTTCCCACGACATATTGGTGGGGGAGAAATAAGGAAACATATGCCATATAATTCCTCCATATAAAAAGGTGACAAGTAAAGAGATGGCAATGAGTGGAACATATTTGCGGAGAATACCACTGAAAAAGAGAAAGAAGGCAAGTCCGTAAATTAATCCGCTGGCACCAATGTGCCATCCCGGTTTTCCAATCAGGAAAGTAAGTAGTCCGCCTCCGAACCAGATTAGGATAAAAATCTTACCTGCTATCCCCCGGTAAAAGTAAAAAACAGTTTACGCATGTTCGGTGTCCTTATGTTTGGATTTGAATGCGAATGCGCCGCATCGGCGCAATGTTTTGTAGAATTGCAGCATAATGAACTGAACGATGTACCGGCGCGCATCAAGACGCCGATAATGGCGGTCGGCAAGTTTGAGGCCATTGTCCAGCATCTCGACGTCAGCGGCATGGCGGTCAGCCTCATCGCCTCCGAGCTCGTAGCGGATATCGAGAATGTGGGCGGCAAGCACGAGCGTCGGGAAGAGTTTGCTGATCAGCGCGCGCAGCCACTCCGGCATCCACGCAGCGCCGATCACGTTGCAAACCCGGATCGCCCGCTCGGTGTCGTCGAGGAGCTCCGCGCCGGAAAGGCCGGCAGCGGCGGCCTGTTCCTGTTTTTCTGCGATTTCATGAATAGTGTACATGCTATTACCCTTTGATTTCTAAGGCGTTGATTCTTTCCTCCAGATGCTTGCGCCTTTGAGTATACTCATTGGTGATGAGAGCAAACTCGGTTTCGAGTATCTCACGTTCCTCAAGAAGTTCGAGGCGAGCTT
>ENA-UEQL01001838-UEQL01001838.1-human-gut-metagenome-genome-assembly--contig:-NODE-1838-length-14509-cov-5.000901_pt1 | contig 14509 bp, 12 predicted proteins | sample MGYA00242905_ERZ507926 | MGnify/ENA primary metagenome ERZ507926 (study PRJEB26167, sample SAMN06115531) | human gut metagenome | host: Homo sapiens | place: China:Henan | collected 2015-09-09...
TATGCCTTGAGATGCTTATGAGAACAAAAGCTGAGCGGAGAGCAAACCTCCCCCTCCGGGGGAGGTGCCGTAGGCAGAAGGGGTGCATTTCCACGCCCGCAGGGCGGTTGTATAGTTTTCGCTGCCAGAGGCAGCGCTGCCGCCGAAAGGCGGCATATATACTCATCGCCCGATAGGGCGCCACCACAACCCTCAGGCCGCAGGCCTGTCCAACCTTAGAACCCTCGGGGCGAAGCCCCGTCAATCTTAAGAACCTTTTCTAAAGTAAGGAGGCATAGAAATGAGCCGGGAAACGAAAATAGGCATAGCCGCTTTTATCCTGCTGCTTTTTATCGGCACAGCCGGCTTATTTCTTGAGCCTTCCCGCTGGTTCCACAAGGACTACTACGAAGTCCATGCGGTTTTTGACAATGCCCAGGGAATCCGGGAGAAGGCACAGGTGCTTTATGCCGGGGTCTCTGTGGGCCATGTGCGGAAAATCCGCGTGGAGGACGGGAAGGCGGTGCTGGACCTTAGTATCCGGGAGAAAACGAGGATTCCCGAAGACGCCCGGTTCACCATCGACACCACCGGCGTGGTGGGAGATTTGTATGTAAAGATTTCCGGCGGCCGTCCCGGAAGCAGGGCCCTTTCCGAAGGCATGACGGTGTATGAGTATAAAAATGACCGGATGGATGAACTCATGAGCAAGGCCGGCCGCCTCATGGATACGGCCAGGAGTGTACAGGAGAATATCGAAGGATTCAGGGAAAATGAGTGAACTGGGGGACTGGTGAGCTAGTATGCTGGTGTGCTGGTGGACTAGTGAACAGGTGTGAAAAACAGAGGTGACATTTCGGATAGGAAACTGTTTACGAAAGGTTTCCTGTTGGTGCGGAATACAGAGGTGTCATATGGGGCAGGAAACTATATGCGAATGGTTTCCTACCGGTGTTGCGGCACAAAGGTGTCAAGCCGGACAGGAAACTGTATGCGAAAAGTTTCCTGTCGGTGTGAAACACAGCGGTGGCAAGCCGGACAGGAAGCTGTTTGCGAAAGGTTTCCTGTCGGTGTGAAGCACAGAGGCGACAAGCCGGATAGGAAATTGTATGCGAAAAGGTTCCTGCTGCGGTGTTGAAATGCAGTGGCGTCATTTGAGGAAGGAGATTTCTCGACTCCGCTTTGCTCCGCTCGAAATGACAGTGGTACAGGTTGACAGCGGGGTAAGCTGTTATTGGCGTCATAGCAGACAGGAAACTAAAAAGCACGGCCGCGGGGCCGTGCTTTTTTCTTAGAGCCTTACTTCGATGACGTCGTCTTCGCTCTTTCTTGCCAGGGGGCAGGGGTTGTGGTTGGGGTAGCCGAAGGACATGGCCATCACCATTTCTCCTTCTCCCAGCCAGTCATGGAGTTCTTCGTAGGCGAAGAAGATATTGCCGATCCAGAGGCTTCCGATGCCCATGGAGGTAGCCTGGAGGGCCATGTTTTCGGCAGCGGCGCCGATGGCCTGTACGTCGGAAAGTTCGTGGATTTTTTCAGCGGCAGTCCAGTTGTCGGTGAGGGGACGGCCTTTGGGGTTCACGATGAAGACCAGCACCGGGGCCTGCTGCATGCACTGCAGGGTGAAGCGGGCGTTGGTGTAGAGTTCCGGCGCTCCGGCCAGGACGCCTTCGCCCTTTTCTGATTTTTCAATGCCCTGTTCCATGAGGGAGAGCGCCGTTTTCTTGCTTTCTCCCTTGACCACGATGAATTTCCAGGGCTGACGGTTCTTGGCAGAGGGGGCCCACATGCCGGCGCGGAGGATTTCGCGCATGTCTACTTTGGAAATGTCGGTGTCCTTGAAGAAACGGACGCTTCGTCTTTTGAAAATCAGATTATACATAGTATTTCCACCTTTCCTGATGATTTCATTCTTGAGATTATGCTTTTTTCATTATACACCGTTTTGGCGGTTTAGTGTTGGAAATCGTGGAAGGAGAGTTTCCTGTCCGGCGTGGTGAGCCTGTGTTTCAATTGAGTAGGAAACCCTTCGCAAATAGTTTCCTGTCCGGCGTGGGGAGCCTGTGTTTCATCTGATTAGGAAACTTTTCCGAAACGGAACCTTGAAATAAAAGAATCCCCCGGCGCTTTTGTGCCGAGGGATTTCTCTATTTCATCTGATAATTATAGTCTTTATCCAGACTCCCTGTGAGGTGGAGGAGGGAGGGGGCGTCGGCTGCGTCGATGAGGAGGGAGCGGTTTTTGAGGACCGCTTTAGCGCTGCCGTAGGGGGTGCGGATTTCGCCCCAGTTGGAGGACCATTCCGCTTTCACTCCGGCGGCCCGGGCCAGGGGCATGACGGGGAGGTAGATGTGGCCGTCTTTGCCAAGGGCTCTGGCGTCCAGTTTCTTTCCGTCCAGGTACATGTCATAGACTTTCACCACGTACCTTGGATTTCCATCGGAAGCGTCGATGGCCTGCTGTATGTCATCATCCGATACATAGGCGGAAACGCCGAAGGGGGCCAGTTTTGCTTTCACGCGGCTCACGTCCAGAGGTTCTCTGCCGTAGCCGTCGGGATAGATGTAGTACACCACGGTGTGGTCTGCCTCCCGCTGTACCACCACCCTTTCGTAAAGGATATCCACGGGAATGCCTTTGACGATGTGGGCGTAGAGGTCTTCCACGTCCGCTTCGTTCATGCGGACGCAGCCGTGGGAGGCGTAGGTGCCGATGGCAGAGGGCACGTTGGTGCCGTGGATGCCGTAGTTGCCGCCGATGCCGATCCAGCGGTAGCCGATGGGGCAGTCAGGGCCGGAGGGAATGGTGGTGCCGCTGTCCGGGTCAATCCAGGTGGGATTCACTTCCATATCCACCACGGTACGTCTGCCGGTGGGGGTGGGAGAGGAAGGTTTGCCGGGGGCAATGGGGTACATGCGGATGCCCACGTCTCCCTGGTAAAGGGTAAGGAGGCGGCTGGCCAGGTTGATTTCAATGCGCTTATCTTCAAACCGCGGCTTCTCCGGTGCCTTTTTCACAGCTTCCGCATCGTTCGGGGCCGTTTCTGCTGCCTTGTCTACGGCGGGCTCCTGTTTGGCCGCTTTCACCGTTTTTTCGGGTTCTGCGGTCTTTGCTTTTTCTTTGGAAAGGAGCGCTTTCTGTTCTTTTTTGACAGCGGTCTTTTCTTTTTTCTCTGCCTTTTGGGCTTTGCTGTGTTTGTCTGCTCTTTTCACCGTTTCGGTTCTCAGGATTTTTCCCTTGATGACAGTGACTTCTTCATTTTCGTTTGTTTCCTCTGCGGCGCTTACTTCTGTGAAACCGCAGGTCCCCAGGGCAGCGCACAGGGCGGCTGCCAGAATGATACGTTTAATCAATTCAATCCCCTTTTTATATTGTAATTATGAAATAGGATGTCCTTCGTGCCGCCGTTTCCGCTCTTCTGCCAGATTTTCCAGAAGGTTCGGCATGGTTTCGCTTTTCCACACCCACTTCGGCGCAAGGGACGTTGCTTTTTCCTTGGCAGCCAGAAGGTCATAGTATACCTGCCATTTGGCATCCACCAGGCTCCGCCCGCTCTGCCGGAGCAGGTAGGCGGGATGGAAGGTGGGCATGACCGGTATGCCGTGGTAGTCGATCCAGTGGCCCCGGGAGCGGATAATGCCGGCCTCCCGGCCCAGAAAGAATCGGAGGGCCACCTTGCCAAGGCCTACGATGACCTTGGGCTTCACCAAAGCGATTTCCGCGGCAAGCCATATGGAACCGCAGAAGCGGCCTTCTTCCATGGTGGGTGTCCGGTTTCCCCGGGGGCGGCATTTGACGATGTTTGTCACATACACATGGTCCCTGGTAATCCCTACGGAGAGAAGGGCTTTGTCCAGAAGCTGTCCGGAGGGGCCCACCAGGGGCCCTCCGTAATCATCCTCGACCCCGCCGGGGCCTTCCCCCACAATCATGAGGGGCGAATCGGAAGGCCCCGTGGAAAGCACGGGGCCCAGTCCCCCTTCTTTCCGGAGCGGACAGCGGCTGCAGCTTCGAATGGCTTTGGCCAGAGCCGCATGGGAGGGATAGGTCTCCATTTCCCCGTTTCCATAAAGCTCCCGATGGCGGCGCTCTGCATATTCTTCGGGGTCTTCATGTCCAAATAAATCCAATGGTATCACCCGGTTCTTTATTAATGGGCCGCTTCGCGGCCCGGGTTCAGAAGGTTCAGAAGGTTCAGAAGGTTCTGCCCGCTTTTAGCGGGCGGGTTCAGAGGGTTGTGGTGGCGGCTTCGCCGCAATTTTATAGCCAGCCGCCGAAGGCGGCTTATAACATGGCGCCGAAAGGCGCCGTACCTCGCCAGCGCAGCGATACTATATAACTCCCCTTTGAACCAGCCCGCTCTGTGGGCGGAACTTGTGCGGTTCCTGCATAGGAACCGCAAGTCAGGCTCATATGCGAGCATAGCCTGCCCATTAAGCGAGCACCTTACCGCCTGACCGTAGCCCAGGGCGTCAGCCCGACGGCGGCTTGAACCCGGGCGCCGCAGGCGCCTGAACACTCTTGCGTTCGGGAATACATCCAGCCAGCACCATTGACTCAAAGCCTACTGCATATCCGGCGGCGGTTCCTGGTTGGTGATTTCGTAGAAGAGAGTGAACTGGCCGGCGAAGTGGAGTTTCACCGTGTCCACCGGACCGTTTCTGTTCTTGGCCAGAATGATTTCCGTTTCATTCTTCCGCGGGTCGTCGTCTTCGATTTCACGGTTGTAGTAGGCCTCGCGGTAGAGGAAGCTTACCATGTCCGCATCCTGTTCCAGGGAGCCCGATTCACGGAGGTCCGAAAGGAAGGGACGGTGGTCCTGCCTGGATTCCACGCTTCGGGAGAGCTGGGACAGGGCAATCACCGGCACGTTGAGTTCCCTGGCCAGGCTCTTCAGAGAGCGGGAGATTTCTGAAATTTCCTGCTGCCGGTTGTCGCCGTTTCGGGAAACGTTCTTGGCCTGCATGAGCTGGAGGTAGTCGATCATGATGATGTCCAGGCCGTGCTCCGCTTTCAGGCGGCGGCACTTGGAGCGGATTTCCGAAACGGAAATGCCCGGCGTGTCGTCGATATAGAGGGGCGCATCCATGAGCACGCTGGCGGCGTTGGCCAGCTGGTCCCATTCTTTCTGGGTGGAAATGCGGCCGGTGCGGAGGCGGGAGCTGTCCACCAGGGCCGTGGAGCAGAGGAGACGCTGCACCAGCTGTTCCCTTGACATTTCCAGGGAGAAGAAGGCTACGCTTCGGTGGGCGGAGGAAATACTCATGTTCTTGGCAATGTTCAGCACGAAGGCGGTTTTACCCATGGACGGGCGGGCGGCGACGATGATGAAGTCGCCCTTCTGGAAGCCGCTGGTGAGGGCGTCCAGGGAGGGGAAGCCGCTGGCCAGGCCGGTGATGGATTCCTTGTTCCGGAATTTCCTTGTGATTTCCTGCAGTTCATTCTGCACGGCCTCGCCGATGGGGGTAAAATCGGAACGCCTTTCGTCCCGGGTCACCTCCAGAATGGATTTCTCCGCGTCGTCCGTAATGTCAGCCACGTCCTGACGCTCCGAATAGGCTTCATCGGCAATGGTGCCGGCGGCATCGATAAGCCGGCGGAGTTTTGCCTTCCCCGCCACGATTTCCGCATGGCGGTCCACAGACTTCGTGGTCACCACGTTGGCGGGAAGCTCATTTACATAGAGCACGCCGCCCACATCGTCCAGCCGCCCCATGCGCTTCAATTCCTCCGTCACCGTGAGGATATCCGCCGGTTCGCCCCGGTGGGACAGATTCAGGATGGCCTGAAAAATAATGGCATTGGCTTCCCGGTAGAAATCGGCAGCCGTGAGCAGGTCCTCCGCTGTCAGGATAGCGTCCTTGTCCAGCATCATGGCACCCAGCACCGACTTCTCCGCATCAATATTCTGCGGAGGCACCCGGGATACAATCATGGTATCGGTGTCCGATTTCTTCTTCCAGTCCTTCTTGGGCTGGAAATTTTTTCCTTGAAATGTATCAGCCAAAAAAATGCCTCCCTTCGTGAAATGATATTCGTACTTTATATTCTAGCATATTTTAGTGGACTGGTGTGCTAGTGAGCTAGTGGGAAAGTGGGACAGTGGGACAGTGAGACAGTGAGGAGGAGGGCTGTCAGCTGTCGGCTGTCCGCTTACCGCTGCTGTTGTCTGCTGGACAGTATTCCCGAACGCAAGAGGGTTCAGGCGCCTGCGGCGCCCGGGTTCAAGCCGCCGTCGGGCTGCGCCCTGGGCGGCTCCGGTTCTGCCCACAGAGCGGGCTGGTTCAAAGGGAGTTATAAAGTCCACTCCGTGGAGGCAGGGAGCGTGCCGCCATTTTATAATGCGCCCGAAGGGCGCCACCACAACCCTTTGAACCCTCTGAACCCTTTGAACCTTCTGAACCTTTGCCCTCACAACCCTTCTACACAACCCTTTTTCACAACCTGCCGCGAAGCGGCGCCCCTTTACTGCTATTCGGGAATACCGCTGCCCGCCACTATTGACACTCAGTCATTTCAGTATTTCAAACTCCGCTTTGCTTCCTTTTTCTGCCGGTGTCACCTTGAGCCTGGCATCAATCCGTTCTTCCAGTTCCGGCACGTGGGAGATGATGCCCACCAGACGGCCGGTGTTCTGCAGGTCGATTAATGTATTCATGGCGCTGTTCAGGGCCTCCGGGTCCAGGGTGCCGAAGCCTTCGTCGATGAACATGGTGTCCAGCCGCACGCCGCCCTGTTTGGCCTGCACCACGTCCGCCAGGCCCAGGGCCAGGGAGAGGGAGGCCAGGAAGGTTTCGCCGCCGGAGAGGGTATTGGCGGGGCGGGAGCGGCCGGTGTAGCTGTCGGACACTTCCAGGGTGAGGCCGCCCCTTCCGTCGGTGCTGTCGCCGGCCATGCGGTGAAGGCTGTAGCGGTGGTGGCTCATGTCCAAAAGGCGCAGGTTTGCGGCCTTGGCCACTTCATCCAGCAGGGCGCCAAGCACGTACCTTTCCAGGGTAATGCGGGATTTTTCACCTCTGGTGAGGTTGTAGAGTCCCGACACCAGGCTGGTGTCCTTCAGCGTCTTTTCGTGGCGCTCTGCAATGTCCTTCACTTTGGCCGCCGTGTCCTCCAGAAGTTTCTTCCTGTTTTCTCCGTCGGAAATCATTTTCACCATGCTGCGGATGGCACTCTGGTGGTCCAAATCCTCCCGGCCCAGGCGGGCCATGTCCGGTTTCTTGCTTCCCTTGAGGAAATCGGTTTCGTCGGACTGCACCTTTTCGGCGCCCTGGCGCAGGCGGCGGTATGTTTCAAGGGCATCGGTCAGGACTTTTTCATCACCCCTTCTTTCGTACCAGCTGCGGCAGGAAGAAAGGCTTTCAAAGCCGGCCTCCTTCGCTTTTTCACCCAGTGCCTTTGTGCCGTCTTCGTAGTCTTTGGCCAGTTTCTCCCGCTGGGCGTCGGCTGCCTTATATCCTGCGTCGGCGGCAGCAAAGGCGGAGACTGCCTGCTCCCTGGCTTTGGCGGTGTCCGCTGTTTCCTTTTCCCAGCGCTGGATTTCTTCATTCAGCCGGTGGATGGCATTTCTTAAAGCAATGGGCTTTCTGAATTCTTCCGGCACGTCCTCCAAAGTCCGCATTTTTGCCTGGGCGTAGCCCTGCTCGGAAATGGCGGATACGTAGGCGGAAACCTGGTACTGCTGGGCCAGCTGGGTGCTGTCGCTCCAGGTTTCTGCCGCTTTGGCCGCCCTTTCCTGGGCCTTTTTCACTTCGTCCTCCGTAGGCAGTTTTTTGTCTGATACGGCGGGGTGGGGATGGTGGATGGAGCCGCACACCGGGCATGGCTCTCCCTCTTTCAGCTGGCTGGCCAGGATAGCGGCCTGCCCGAAGATGTAGTCCCGGCGGAGGGATTCTGCTTCCGCTTCCGCCTGTTCCTTGATTTTCCTGTCTGCTTCCGCTTTGGCGTTAAGTTTCTGCAGCTCCGCCTGCGCTTCCATCACCTTCTCTGTGAGCCGGTTCACTTCCCGAAGGGTGGCGCCGTAGGCCTTGGCCTTCGGCATCCACTGCACCATTTCCGCCGATTTCCGGCGGTATCCTTCTATTTCGTCTTTTCTGGCTTCCAGCTGCGCTGATTTTTCGGCCAGTTTCTCCTTTTCAGCGGCGGCTTTATCCCTTTCAGCTTCGCAGCGGTCCCGATTCTTTCTTACCAGCTTCCCGTCGTTTGAAATTTTATCCAGGTTTTCAAAATAGGGGGCCAGCTCCCGGGCAGAGCGGATGTACTTAAGACTTTCCTCCGCCTTTTTCATTTCTTCTTCTTTTTCCTGAAGGGCCTTCAGCTGGGCCTCTGCCTTTGCCAGTGTTTCAAAATGGGTGGAGAGAACCGCCGCTTTCTGGTAGTTCTTCTGGAAATCGACGTATTTTCGGTCCTCTTCTTCCCTTTTCTTTTTGATGTCTTCCAGGAAACGGACCGTTTCCTCTGTCTGTGCTTTCAGCTCGTCTTCATTGGACACAGCGGCCATGGAGAGGGTGGCGGCAAGTTCCGTATCCTCTGCGGCCTTCTTTTTCAGAAGCTCATTCAGGGAAAGGCGCAGTTCATTCTGGAAATCGGAAAACCGCTGGGTCTTGAAGAGCTGCTTCAAGATGGCTTCCCTTTCATCGGCCTTAGCCACCAGGAGCTTTCGGAAATCCCCCTGGGGCAGGAGGATGACCTGGCAGAACTGGCTGGCGTTAAGACCGATGAGTCTGCCCGCCGCTTCCTCCACGCCGGTGCGGATGGTGCGGATTTCCTTTCCGTCCTCCAGCTCCGACAGGGAGGCCTGCATGGCCGCCCTTGTCTGCCCCTTGCCCCGCTTCTTGTCGATGGTCTGCTCCGGGCTTCGGATGGCGCGGTAGGTTTTTCCGCCGATCATGAAATCAAAAATCACTTCCGTCCTCTGGGAGGTGGAGGCATAGTCGCTCCGCATGTGGCTGCCGGTGCGGTCGCCGCTTGTCCTGCCGTAGAGGGCATAGCACATGGCGTCCAGGATGGTGGTCTTTCCGGCGCCGGTGGGGCCGCAGATAAGGAAGAGGTGCCGCCCGTCCAGTTTGTCAAAATCAATGACTGTTTCTCCCGCATAGGGGCCGAAGGCCCGCATGGTCAATTTCAGCGGTCTCATTGTGCATTCTCCTTTCTGTACACCCTTTCCCAGGTATCAAGGGCCAGTTTTTCCTCGTCCTCCGACATATCCCGGTCCCGGAACTGGTGGACGAACCGTTTCAATATGTCCTCATCGCTCATCTGCTCCAGATGGATATCCCGGTTTCCTTCATCCTCTTTGTATCCCATGTCCTGCTCCACTCCCAGGGCGTGGGGGAATTTCGCCCGAAGCTTGGGCATGGCGTCAATCACCGGTGCTTCATCGGTGAGGCGGATCTGCAGGTAATCATCGGAAGGCTCCGTTTCCTCTCCCATGAGGACATCAAAGGCCCCTTCCATGCAGCGTACCTGATAGCGGGGCACCATTTCCTTAAATTCCGTATGCACCCTGCCATCCTTATCCAAATCGCAGAGGATGACGCCCTTCTTCTGGTTCACTTCGTCGAAGGAATAGCGCATGAGGCTGCCGCTGTACTGGATTTTCTCCGAATCCTTCTGCGTCTTCTGGGGCCGGTGGAGGTGGCCCAGGGCGGTGTAGTCGTAGCCCTCAAAAACGGTATCGCCGATGCGGTCATAGCCGCCGATGGACAGGGGCCGCTCCGATTCCGACGGCGTGCCGCCCGCGGCAAAGGCATGGGCCAGGGCCACCTTCCGCATAGGTTCATCGGGAAGAAGGGAAAGGAGATAATCGGACAGCACTTTCTCTGCGTCCTCATAGGAATGGATATCTTCCGCGCCCTCCAGGCCAAGTACATTCATCATCACCCGCACCCGGGCAGGCTCTGCGTAGGGAAGGGGGCAGAAAGCTACCTTCCCCCATGCGTCCTCCAGAATCACCGGCGAAAGACGGGTGAGGGGTCCGAAAATATAAAGGCCCTGCCACTTCAAAAGGCGGCTCGCCACGGCCAGACGCTCCGCGCTGTCATGGTTGCCGCTGACGATGATAAAGGGAATCTTCCGCTTCCCCACGATTTCCTCGGTCATGCGGTCAAAAAGTTCCACCGCCTCCTCCGGCGGATAGGAGCGGTCGTACACATCGCCGGACAAAAGAATGGCATCCGGCTTCTCCTCGTCCACCAGAGGAAGAAACCGGTTATTCAAAAGCCACTCCTGGTCCTCCGTCATGCTGTGCTCCTTCAGGAGCTTCCCCAGATGCCAGTCTGCGGTATGGATAAATTTCATAGCTGCCTCCTTTGCGTTTGAAATAAATGATGTATGAATATAATTGGGACGATGAATGTCTTAGTTATTATGAATTCTCTTGGAATGACGGTAAAGCTGCCTGCCGCTATTGACATCTCGAGCGGAGGTGCATGTGGGTATGGAGATAAATGGACTTGGTATTGTTGACGCAGAGCCGAGAGATCTCCTGTCGTACTGCTGTTTGCGTCAGGTGTGGTGGGAGATTTCGTGGCTCCGCTGCCGACTCTCGAAATGACAGGGGAGCGGGATGGCATGTTGTCATCTGCGTTCTTTTGGATATGGCAGGAAGGCTGCCTGCCGCTATTGTCATCTCGAGCGGAGGTACATGTGGGTATGAAGATAAAGGCATTCGGCTCTATTGACACGGAGTCGAGAGATCTCCTGCCGTAATGCTGTTTGTGTCATATGTGGCGTGAGATTTCTCGACTCCGCTTCGCTCCGCTCGAAATGACAGAGGGGCGGATCAGCAGTTGTGTCATGTGAGGAGGGAGATTTCGTGGCTCCGCTTCCGACCCTCGAAATGACAGTGGCACATGCAGGTTTATTCCCATTCTTTAGATAAATCAATCATATGAGGGTTCAGTCTTCTGATGAGCCACTCTTTTTTCTTTCGAGACCATTTTTTCAGCTGCTTTTCTCGGGCTATAGCTTCCTCTATATGATTATACTGCTCATAATAGACAAGACAATGAACATGATATTTCTTGGTGAATCCATCCACTGCTCCGGATAAATGCTCATGGTACCGCCTTTGCAGGTCGTTTGTTACTCCTATATATAACACATTCCCGTATTCATTGGCTAATATGTACACATAATACATATATTCCATGTATAATACATCCTCCTTCTGCGGTGGCTTATATCATTGAGAAGTGAAATTTTGTGTCTTCGCTCGAAATGAAGGTGGAGCGAGTTGGCACGATGCCGCTTGCGGCTCTCTTGGATATGGCGGTAAGGCTGCCTGCCGCCATTGAGGCGTGAGATTTCTCGACTCCGCTTCGCTCCGCTCGAAATGACAGAGGGGTGGATTAGCAGTTGTGTCATGTGAGGAGTGAGATTTCGGGGCTCCGCTTTGCTCTGCTCGAAATGACAGAGAGGCGAGGTGATAGTGGCGTCATGTGTGGCGTGAGATTTCTCGACTCCGCTTTGCTTCGCTCGAAATGACAGAGAGGTGGTGTGATTTCTCTCATGCTTCCCGCAGGCTTTTCAGCAGGGCGATTTCCTTTTCATAGCCTGGGAGTTCGTTTGGCGTTTCCAGGTAGAAGGGGAGGTCTTTCAGCAGGGGGTGGTTGATGATGCGGGCGATGGCGTCAAGGCCCAGGGTGCCTTCGCCGATTTTTTCGTGGCGGTCCTTGTGGCTCCCCCGGGGGTTCTTGTCATCATTCAGGTGGATGGCGTGGAGGCGGGGAAGGCCGATGATTTCATCGAAATGGTGAAGCACTCCGTCCAGGTCTTCCCTGATATCATATTCGCCGTCGTACACATGGCAGGTGTCCAGACACACGCCCAGCCGGTCCTTCCGTTCCACCTTTTCTATAATGGCCGCCAGTTCCTCGAAGGTGCGGCCCACTTCGGTGCCCTTGCCGGCCATGGTTTCCAGAAGTACGTACTTTGGCAGCTCTTCCTGGTCCATGGCGTAGTTCAGCATGTCGGCGATAAGGATGACCGCCCTGTCCACGCCCTGCTTCAGGTGGGCGCCGGGGTGGAAATTGTACATACAGCGGGGAAGGTGGGCTGTTTTTGCCAGGTCCTCCCGCATGGCGGTCCTGGCAAATTCCCGCACCGAATCCTTCGTGGAAGCGCCGTTCATGGTGTAGGCGCCGTGGCAGAGGATGGGGCCGAAATGGTGCTCCTCCATCCACCGGGAAAGGGCGTCCACGTCCTCTTCGATAAGAGGCTTAGCCTGCCCGCCCCGGGGATTTCTGGGAAAGAACTGGAACGTATTGCCGCCGATGGCGGTGGCGGTTTTTCCCATGGCAAGGAAACCTTTGGAAACAGATAAATGACATCCTATGATAAACATATGTATCTCCTTCTATGAAATATGAATGAACTGTATGAAAAGGCTGTATTCACAGTGCCGGTTCCCTTAAGAAAAGAGGGAGCCTGCGAATTTATCCGGTTCCTAAGGAAGCACTGATTAATTCGATAACAATTTAATCAGCGCTTCCTTAGCAGATTTTCTTTCCCGATTATATCATATAAAAAAGAGGGGCCCTGCGAAATGACGACTGTCATTTCACAGGGCCCCTCTTTTTATCTGCGAGATATTCCGATTATCCCAGGAATCCTCTGGTGTTCTGTGCTTCCACTACCCGCTGCAGGGCCAGCATGTAAGCGGCCAGACGGTAGGTGACGTGATATTTTTCCTTCAGTGCATACACGTCTTCATAGGCTTCTCTCATTTTTTTCCGGAGACGCTCATTGTATTCCTCTTCAGTCCAGTAGTAGCCGGTGCGGTTCTGTACCCATTCGAAGTAGGAGCCCACCACGCCGCCTACGTTGCTCATGACGTCCGGCAGCACTTCGATGCCCTGCTTTTCAAAGTAAGCATCCGCTTCTTCCGTGGTGGGGCCGTTGGCGCCTTCCAGGATAAGGGGCGCTTTGACCTTTTCCATGGTGCTTCCGTTGAGCTGGTTTTCCAGGGCGGCCATGAAGAGAACGTCCACGTTCTGGCTGAAAAGCTCGCTGTCCGGAATGATTTCAGCGCCTGCTTCGGTGTAGCCCTTCAGGGAACGGCCGTGGGAGTTGGCGTATACGTACATGGCTTCGATGTCAAGGCCCTTGGGGTTGTGCCAGGTGCCGTTGATATCGCCGATGGTGGTGATTTTCACACCTTCCTGGTGCATGAGGAGGGCACCTACGGAGCCTACGTTGCCAAAGCCCTGGACAGCCATGGTGAGGTCCTTGATGTCCTTGTGGTTCTTTTCACACCAGGTCAGGAGGGTAAAGAGAAGGCCCCGGCCGGTGGCTTCATTTCTTCCCAGGGAACCGCCGGTGGCAAGGGGCTTGCCGGTCACCACGCCGGGCTGCCAGCTGCCGGAGAGGGCGGCGTATTCGTCGGCAATCCATGCCATGATCTGGCCATTGGTATTCACATCCGGCGCCGGTACGTCCTTATCGGGCCCGATGATGGGGTAAATCTTCCGTACATAGCCGCGGGTCAGCCGTTCCAGTTCTCTTGCGGAAAGCTTGTGGGGGTCCACCCGGATGCCGCCTTTGGCGCCGCCGTAGGGAATATTTCCGATGGCATTCTTAATGGTCATCCACGCAGCCAGTGCTTTTACTTCATTTTCATCGGACTGGGGATGGAAACGGATGCCGCCCTTCGCTGCGCCCCGGGCGGTGGAGTGCTGCACACGGTAGCCGGAGAAGACCTCCACATGGCCGTCGTCCATGCGGATAGGAATGCTCACGGTGAGTTCCCTTTCCGGATACCGTACAAATTCATAATCCTCTTTTTTGTAACCCAGCACCTGGGCTGCTTTGTCCAACACATCAAGCATGTTTTCGTAAGGATTGTAATTCGCCATTTTATGCCTCCTAGAATGAAATGATTGGGCCGTTATAAAGGAAAATCGCCTTCCGGTCCGCTTCCTCTACTATAACACCGGCCATGGATTTTGAAAACTTGAAATCATGGAAGTATGAGTATTCGGTATAGTTGCCGCAGAAATGAATCGGAAAAGGCATGACCTGAGGGGAAGTGGGATAGTGAGAGAGTGGGACAGTGTGCGATACGGCTGTCAGCTTACCGCTGTCCGCTTCCCGCCGGGCACTGTCATTCTGAACGCAGTGAAGAATCTCGGTGCGTGTCGTTAGTGATACCAATGCCGATAAATACCAGTCGGCGGGAAGACGTTAGACCGTCAGACGACAGACATCAGACATACTGTATTCCCGAACGCAGGGGGATTAGGCGCCTGCGGCGCCCGGGTTCAAGGCCTCGCCGGGGCTTGGCCCCTGGAGGCCTCCGGCTCCGCCCACAGAGCGGGCGGGTTCAGAGGGAAGTTATACATGCCGCCTGCGGCAGCGGTGGTAGGCGCCTTTAAAAATGTAGGGCGCCATTATGATAAAACCATACAACCGCGCCTTCGGCGCGTGGAAATGCACCCCTATTCCCGCTACGCGGGACTTCCACCTAAAGGTGAAACGACTCACTACATTTTGTGCGTCGCTGGCGCTCCTACAAAATGTGTTCGCTGTGCAC
>ENA-UEQL01001839-UEQL01001839.1-human-gut-metagenome-genome-assembly--contig:-NODE-1839-length-14504-cov-3.930131_pt1 | contig 14504 bp, 8 predicted proteins | sample MGYA00242905_ERZ507926 | MGnify/ENA primary metagenome ERZ507926 (study PRJEB26167, sample SAMN06115531) | human gut metagenome | host: Homo sapiens | place: China:Henan | collected 2015-09-09 | study...
AGAAAATGAAAAAAGCCAACCGTTATGGTTGACTTTTAATGACTTGTATTTTACCTTGAATATGGATTTTCAAAGAAAAATCCTATATTTGCATTAGGATAGCCTATTTCCAGTTTGGTACATTAAAGTATATAGATGTCATTCTGAATTGTGAATTGTGAATTCCGAATTATGAATTGCGCTCCGCGCCTTATTCCTTGAGGTAGATTCGTTTCACACGCGACGAGACCGACGTCATAATCTCGTAAGGTATCGTGTCGAGCACCCGGGCCATCGTTTCGAGGTCGTTGCCCGGCTCGGCGGAGAAGACCGTCACTTCGTCGCCCTCGCCGACGCCCGGAATGTCCGTGATGTCGATCATGCAGCTGTCCATGCAGACGCGGCCCACGATCGGCGCAGGCCGCCCGGCCACACGCATCGACCAGCGTCCGCAGCCCAGATGGCGGTCCAGCCCGTCGGCGTAACCGATCGGCACGGTCGCCGTCACGGTCGGCCGCAGCAATTTCCCGGCGCGCCCGTAGCCCACGGCGTCGCCCGCTTCGAGACGCTTGATCTGCACGATGCGGGTTTTGAGCGCCGAAACCGGGCGCAGGCCCGCATTGTGCTCCCAGCCGAAGCCGTAAAGCCCCAGCCCGAGGCGGCACATGTCGAACCGCGCCTCGGGGAACCGCTCGATGGCCGCCGAATTGGCCGTATGGCGGATGACGGAATAGGGCAGCGACGCGGCTACGGCGGCGCTCATGCGGTCGTAGCGCGCGATCTGCTCCCGGGTGTAGGCATCCTCTTCGGGCATGTCGGCGCAGTTCAGGTGCGAAAAGACCGACGCCACCTTCACGGCGGGCAATGTCGGCAGCACCTCGCACAACCGCCCGATCTCCCCCTCCATGAATCCCAGCCGGTGCATGCCCGTATCGAGCTTGATGTGAACCGGATAGCGGGTTTCGCCCGCATGCGACACCGCATCGGCGAAATCGGCGAGCGAACGGAAACTGTATATCTCGGGTTCGAGGCGGTTGGCGATCATCTGGTCGAAACTGTCGGCGTCGGCATTCAGCACCACGACGGGCATCGTGATCCCCCGCTCGCGCAACAGCACGCCCTCGTCGGCGAACGCCACGGCGAGGTAGTCGACGCCCTGATGCTGGAGCATCTGCGCCACCTCGAAATCCCCCGCGCCGTACGAACCCGCCTTGACCATCGCCACGAGCCGGGTCCGAAAGTCGAGCTTCGAGCGGAAATAGTTCAGGTTGTGGATCATGGCGTCGAGATCGACCTCCAGCACCGTCGTGTGGCTCTTGCGCGCCAGCGCATGCGCGAGTTTCTCGAAACGGTACTCCCGCGCGCCTTTCAACAAGACGGCACGCCCGGCCACGGCCCTGCGGCCGATGCGGGCGATGCACTCGTCGGTCGAGGCGTAAAACTCCCTGTCGCAGCCGAACAGCGCGGCGTAACGCTTCAGTTTGGGACCGATGCCGACGAGCGTGTCTATGCCTGCCCGCGCGACCATTCCCGCCACGCGGCCGTAAAGTTCGTCGTCGGTCAGCCCGCTCTGCGCGATGTCCGACAGCACGAGCGTCCGGCGGCGCGACAACGCCACGTTGTGCAGGTAGTCGAGCGCCAGGGCCAGCGAGTTGAGATCGAGGTTGTAGGCGTCGTTGATCAGCACCGAGTCGTTGATGCCGTCCTTGACTTCGAGACGCATGGCGACCTCGGGAGCTTCGGTAAACGACGGCGCGGGATAGCCCATCGCCGCGCAGAACGCCTCGACGATCCGGGCGTTGCGGCGTGACGCCTCGTTGCCGATCAGCGTCTCCGGGACCTCGGGGCAGGAGGCCGCGTCGCAGAGCTTCCGCCCCGCGAAGCGCGAGGCGATCATGCGGCCCAGCGGCTCGTAATAACTGTGGTAAACGATGGTCTCGGCACGGTGGGCCAGAACCATCTTTTCGTCGCATTTCTGCTCCAGATTGAGGAAATTCTCCTGGTGCGCGTCGCCGATCGAGGTGAAAACCACCACGTCGGGACGGATGATGCGCTCCAGCCGCGCCATCTCCCCGGGTTTCGAAATCCCCGCCTCAATCAGCGCCAGCTGCTCGTCGCCCTCGATCATCAGCACCGACAGCGGCACGCCCAGCTGCGAATTGTAGCTCTTGGGCGAACGGTAGCACTTCATCCCCGCGGGCAGTTCCTCGGCAATCCACTCCTTGATGACCGTCTTGCCGTTCGAACCGGTGATGCCCACCACCGTTCCCCGGAACTGCGCCCGGTGATAGGCCGCCAGACACTGCAAGGCCGCAATGGCGTTTTCAACAACCACGTAACCGCACTCCGGCAGGGCTTCGAGAGGCCGTTCGACCATAAAAGCCCGCACGCCGCGCGCATACATCTGCGCCACGAACGCATGCGAATCGTGGTTCGCGCCGCACATGGCGACGAACACCGGTCCCGAGCCAAGCTCGCACGTCAGCGAGCGGCTGTCGGTCACCACCGACTGCACTTCGCAGTCCGTTCCGGAGAACCTGCCGCCCACGACGGCGGCGATTTGCGAAAGACGATATTTCATAAAATACCCAATGGTTTATCTTTTGTACTTTCATTTCCAAAAGTACGAAAATATTTACAGCTCTCTGCCGCTTTCTGGTCGTCAAAAAGACTCAAGCCGCAACATAGTCGCCGGATCTTTGTGCCTTTTTTCCGCAAAAAGGTACAAAGAACAGCAGCAGTCGCAGACTGCAAAATCACGACAGATCGAAGGTCACGATCGTAATTCCCGCACCGCCCCGGTCGGCATGTTCGTCGACCGCCGAGGCGATCTCCGGCACCGTGCGCAGGTAGCGGCGAATCTCCTCCTTCAAAGCCCCCGTGCCCTTGCCGTGGAGAATCGACACCGACCCCACGCCGACCATCAGCGCGTCGTCGATGAAGTTCTGCACCATGTCCAGCGCTTCCGACGCCCGCATGCCGCGCACGTCGATGTGGTCCTTGAAGTTGAGCTTGCGCGACGAGATGTCCACCGACACCACCGTCCGGGCCGTCACAGGACGTGTCGCCTCGCGGTATTCGTTGTTCGAGACCACCGTCAGCCGGCTCTTGTCCACCGTCGTCAGAATCTGCCCGAAGGCCACCTGCGCCCGATTGCCCTTCACCGACTGCACCACGCCGACCATCTCCTGCCCGGCCATGCGGACCTTCGACCCGACCACCGCCTCGCGCGGCTTCTCGGGCACAGGTGCAGGCGCTTCGGCGGCTTTCGCCCCCTGCCGGGCCTTGCGCTCGTCGCGCCGCTGGCGGCGGCGTTCGATCCGCTCGATCTCGCGGGCCACGGCAGCCTCCTTCTCCGACGAATCGGCCTGCTCGACCGTCTCGCGGAAATCGTCCAGCTCCCTCCGCGCCAGCCGCGTCAGCTCCTTCTCGGCCTGCGCTTCGCGGATCGTCCGGATCGTGTTCTCGATCTGCCGGTTGGCGTCGGCGATCAGCTGCTGCGCCTCCTGCTTGGCCTTTTTCAGTATCTCCTGCCGCTCGGCGCGTATCTTCGCCAGCTGTTCGGCGTAGTTCTGTTCCAGTTCCTCGACCTTGCGGTCCGTCAGGCGGATGCGGTCGCGCTTCTGCTCCCAGTAGTGCTTGTCGCGGGCGATCTCGCGCAGCTGTTTCTCGATATTGATGTGATCCGACCCGGCCTTCTCGCTCGCCGCACGGATAATATCCTCCGGAAGCCCGATCTTGCGGGCGATCTCCACGGCGAACGAACTGCCCGGCTTGCCCATTTCCAGCCGGAACAGCGGCCGGATGTTCTGCACGTCGAACATCATCGCGCCGTTGGCGATGCCCTCCACCGACGCGGCGTAATACTTGATATTGGCGTAGTGGGTCGTGATCACGCCGTAACACCCCCTGCCGAGCAGACGCTCGAGGATCGCCTCGGCGATGGCCCCGCCGATGACCGGCTCGGTTCCCGACCCGAACTCGTCGATCAGCACCAGCGTGCGGCCCGAAGCGCCCGCCAGCATGTGCTTCATGTTCAGCAGGTGCGACGAATAGGTCGACAGGTCGTTGTCGATCGACTGCTCGTCGCCGATGTCGATGAAAATGCTCTCGAAGACCGGCAGTTCCGAGACCTCGGAGACCGGAACCGGAAACCCGCACTGGAACATGTACTGCACGATGCCCGTGGTTTTCAGGCAGACCGACTTGCCGCCGGCGTTGGGTCCCGAGATGACGAGGATGCGCTTGCGACGGTCGAGCTGCAAATCCAGCGGCACGATCTCGCGCCCCGCAGCCCGCAGCGTCTGCTGCAACAGCGGGTGGCGGGCGTTTTTCAGCACCAGCCTGTCGTCCGTCGAGAGGATCGGCCGCACGCACCCGTTCTCCGAGGCCCAGCGGCCCTTGGCGCGCAGCATGTCGATCTCGGCCAGGTAGTCGCCCGAATCGGCGATCAGCCCCGCGTCGGGACGGATCGCTTCGGTAAACTCCGTGAGGATGCGCACCACCTCGCGCCGCTCGGCGTACTCCAGTTCGCGCAGTTCGTTGTTGATCTCCACCACCTCGACCGGTTCGACGTAGAAGGTTTTGCCCGTCGCCGATTCGTCGTGGATAAAGCCGTTCAGTTTGCGTTTGTTGCCCGCCGAAACCGGGATCACGGCCTTGCCGTCGCGGATCGAGATCTGGGCGTCGGCATCGACGATGCCCGCCCCCTTGGCCGCAGACAGCACGGCCTGCAACCGCTTGGCCGCCTGCCCTTCGCGTTCGCGGATGGAGCGGCGGATCTCCTGCAGGGCGGGCGAGGCGTTGTCCTTCACCTGGCCGAAGCGGTCGAGAATGCCGTCGATGCGCTGCACGATCTCCGGAAAGGCCGCAACGCCCCGCGTGCGGGCATGGAGGGCCGGATAACGCTCCTCGCGGCTGATGATGAACGAGACGATGCCGCCGATTGCGGCCAGCGCCCGGCGCAGGGTCACGACCTCCTCCACGTCGAGGAACGAACCTTCGACGCGCAGTTTGGCGACGATGTAATCGACGTCGGGGTACTCGCCCCCGGGGAAATCATGCTCCATATCCAGCAGCAGGCGCATTTCGTCGGCGAGCGCCAGCCGCCGTTCGATCTCGCGCGCAGAGGTCGAAAAGCCCTCCGCGGCGAGCCGCTCGCGGGCGGCGCGCATGGTGCAACGTGCCGCGACCTGCTCGCGGAGCCGGTCGAAACCTATCTTTTGCTCGAATGTAGCAGGGTAAATCATGACGGTAAATTAAGAATGAAAAATCGAAAGGGCGCCGGTCGGAAAATTTCGCGCCACGCCCTATACGACCACATTATCACACCGAGAGGGCTGAATGAACCTCCTGTCTGCCAGTCAATTTTTCATTTTTCATTTTTAATTCTTTTCACCGAGTCCCGCTCGGCCCTGGCCGCAGCTTTGGCGGCTTTGCGCTCGGCCTTCTCCTGCATCTTCTCGGGACTGCGCCCGAAAAGCGAGAAATGCACGTAGCGGCCGGGATACTGCTCGAGGTTGGCCAGCAGCGAGGCGAGATTAGCGCTGGCCTCGGTCAGCGAATCGTAGAGCGCAGGATCGTTCATCAGTTTGCCGACGGTCCCCTCGCCCGCCTCGACCTTTGCCAGCAGACCGTTCACCTCGTCCACAGCGTCCGTAAGCCTGCGGGCGAACCCGGCGTCGGCCAGTTCCCCGGTTATCCGGTTCAGGTTGCCGACGATGCTGTCCACACGCGGGGTGTTCCTGCCCAGCATCGCGGAGAACTCCGTAAGGTCGTCGACGGCGGCTTTCAGGTTGCGCTTCTCGGCGTCGAGCAGGCCGGCCATGTCGCCCGTAATGGCGTTTAGGTGGCTCAACGTCCCGGAAATATTCTGCGCGTTGGCCTCCATCAGGTGATTGAGGTTGGTCAGCGTGCGCGAGAGGTCGCCCGTCACCTGCGACACCTTCTGCTTGAAGAAATCCAGCTCCGACCCGGCCACGTCCATCAGGTCGCGTTCGCGCACCGAACGCAGCGTGTCGCCCTTCTGGAGATAGGTGCGCGCCGTGCCGTAGTTGATTTCGATGGCCTTTCCGCCCATCAGCCCGTTGCTGTAAATCTTGGCCTCGGAGTCGGTCGGAATGTGATACTGACGTTTGATGGTGAACTGCAACACGACGTTGTCGCTGCGCTGCGGATCGAACGAAATGCCCGTCACCGTACCGATCTTGACGCCTTTCATCATAATCGGCGACGCCGCCTGCACGCCGTTGATCTGGTCGTAGGCGGCGTAATAGACCGAATTGCGGCTGAAAATGTCGAATCCTTTCAAAAACCGGATTCCGGCCCACGCGGCAATGATCATCGTCACGCCGAAAATTCCGATTTTAACTTCCCTTTTCATATCTGTACTTTTATTTTACAATTTGCGTACCCCGGCACGCGACCACGAAGGCCCCGGGGAATACCTTGCGCACCTCGGCCAGCTTCCGCTGTGCGGCTTCACGGGTGCCGTACTCGCCCACACCGTATTTATAGGGGAACCGTCCCTCGGCCGCATACTCCTTCACCTTGCCGCGGTAGGCGCGGAACTGCGCCGAGGCGAGGGGTACGGGCGACGCCGAAGCCATCACCTGAATCGTATAGCGCAGGGGCTGTACGGCCGGTTTCTCCGGGGTTCTGACCGGAGCGGCCGTCGCGGTCTTTCCCTCCGCGGGCTGCGCCGCTGCGGTCTTTTCAGCGGACTTTGCCGCAGGCTTTTCAACGCTCTTTTCCGCGGCCTTTCCGGCAGACTTTTCCGCAGGCTGTTCCGCGACCGGTTTCGCGGCAGCGGCCTGCTCCTCCTCGGCCATCCGGGTCCCGAGCACATAGGCCGAATAGTTGCGGATCGCCTGGTAGAGCGACCGGGCGATCTCGTTCTGCCCCCTGTCGGACTTCATGTAGGCCAGTTCCTGCTGGTTGGACATGAACCCGATCTCGGTCAGCACGCCCGGCATGTCCGTCGCATAGAGCACCCGCAGCAGCTGCGGCTTTATGCCGCGCGAATGGCGGCCCGCCTTGAGGTAGCTGTTCTGGATGCAGCGGGCGAAAGCCATGCTGTATTCGCCGTAGGTGAACTGGAGATTCTGAATGTAAGCCCGCACGATGGCCGCCGTCCGTTCGTCGGACATGTCGATCAGATCCTCGCGGTTGTTTTCGAACAGGGCGTTCTCGTTGTAGCGCTGCTCCTTCGAACTCTCGCCCATGATCAGCGTCTCGACGCCCCGCACGCCCGTCGCCCGGGGTGCGGCGTTGGCGTGGATCGAGATGAAGAGGTCGCCCCCGGCCTTGTTGGCAATGTCGGCCCGCGCCTGCAGGTCGGCCGCCAGGTCCGCCCCCAGAGTCCTGTCCGCCGTGCGGGTGTAGACCACCTTCACGCCCGGCATCCCCTCCTCAACGAGCTTTCCGAGTTTGAGCGCCACCTTCAGCGTGAGGTCCTTTTCATAGACCCCGCCGTAGTGCGCGCCGGGGAATTTTCCCCCGTGCCCGGCGTCGATGACCACGACTTCGACGCCGTGCGCAATATTCCCCGCAGACGCAACGTTCATAAGAACAGTTGCGGCCGCGAAGGCGAATAGCAGCAAAAGTCGTGTGCGCATATTTAATGGTACCAAGTGAGAGCTTTCTATAAATTTTTACCTATCTTTGTCGGGCCGAAAACGCGGCGGGAGGGGCACAGGACCTCGATCCGGGCGTTTTTGCCGACTTGTCGGCAAAGGTATGGAAAATTTTTGGGATTTTGGATAAAATTAGGGTAAAATATCTCTTGTCGGCGACGGTGATTCTGCTGTTTGCCCAGATCGTACTGGGCGGCGGAGCGCCCCGCACGACCCGCAATCCCGCCCCCGGGGACACCGTCCCGGTTCCGTTCCGCGCCGACGCGATACGTCCCGACACGAGCGCACGTCCGCCTTTTGTCACCCCCTCGCGGCGCGAGGCCCGCAGGCAGGCGCGCGAAGAGGCCCGGCGGCGCGAAGCGTTCAACGCACTGCCGCAGGAGGAGAAGGATTCGCTCTTTTCGGCGCAGGTCGACTCGCTCGTGGCGCAGAAGGCCGATTCTCCGGGCGCGGCACGGCCCGACTCGCTCGCCGCCGACACGCTCCGCCGCGATTCGGTGAAGACGCCGCGGCCCGCAGGGGCGTTCCTCGACGACCCGATCACGGGCAAGAACACCGACTCGCTGGTCTACGACGTGCGCAACAAGCTGGTCTACATCTATAACAAGGGCGACGTCACCTACCAGAACAGCAACCTCAAGGCCGACTACATGCGCATCGACATGGATTCGAAGATGGTCTACGCCTACGGCAAGCCCGACACGCTCGACGGCAAGGATATTGTCACCAAGCCCGAATTCACCGAAGGGTCGGCCACCTACCAGATGGACACGATCACCTACAACCTCGACTCGAAGAAGGCGAAAATCAAGGGCGTGGCCACGCAGCAGGGCGACGGCTGGCTGGTGGGCGGCAGCGTGAAGAAGATGCCCGACAACACGATCAACATCGAGCACGGCAAGTACACCACCTGCGACCATACGGACCTCCCCCACTTCTTCCTGGCGATGACCAAGGCTAAGGTCATACCCGGCAAGAAGGTGATCACCGGCCCGGCCTACCTGGTGATGGAGGACGTGCCGATCTACTTCCTCGGCATCCCCGAGGGCTTCTTCCCGATCAACATGGGTCCCAAGTCGGGCCTGCTGATGCCGACCTACGGCGAGGAGTACTCCAAGGGATTCTTCCTGCGCGACCTGGGCTACTACTTCACGCTGGGCGAATACGCCGACCTGGCGGTGCGCGGCGGCTTCTACACGCTCGGTTCGTGGGAGGCATCGGCCGCCTCGCGCTACATCAAGCGCTACAAGTACAGCGGCAGTTTCAACATGCAGTATTCGAATGTCAAGACGGGCGAAAAGGGCGAGGACGACTACATCAAGCAGAGCAACTTCCGCATCCAGTGGACCCACTCGCAGGACCCCAAGGCCAACCCGGGTTCGACCTTCTCGGCCTCGGTGAACTTCGCCACGAGCGGTTACAGCCGCTATTCAGCCACGAACCTCAACGACATCCTCTCGACACAGACCAACTCGACGGTCTCCTACTCGAAGAACTGGGCCGGAACGCCCTTCTCGCTGTCGGCGAACATGGCCATCTCGCAGAACTCGCAGAACAAGACCATCTCCATCACGCTCCCCACGATGGTCTTCAACGTCTCGCGCTTCTACCCCTTCAAACGCAAGGAGAAGCAGGGCAAGGACCGCTGGTACGAGAAGATCTCGATGCAGTACACGGGTAAGATGACCAACTCGGTGACCACCACCGAATCGGAGGTCTTCTCCAAGGAGACGCTTGAAAACATGAAGAACGGCATCGAGCACTCGATTCCGATTTCGGCGTCGTTCAACCTGTTAAACTACATCAACCTCTCGCCGTCGGTCAACTACAACGAGAAGTGGTATTTCAAGAAGGTCGAGTTCGAGTGGAACCCCGTCACCAACCAGACCGACACGCTGCCGACGAACTACGGTTTCTACCGCCTCTACAACTACAACTTCAGCGTTTCGGCCTCCACGACGGTCTACGGCATGTACGACTTCACGAAGAAGAGCCGCGACCGCAAGATCCAGGCGATCCGCCACACGCTGACCCCCTCGATCGGCTTCTCCTACGCCCCGGACTTCAGCGACCCCAAATACGGCTATTACAAGACCCGCCAGACCGACTCCACGGGCCGCTTCACGACCTATTCGCCCTATGCCGTCAACGCCTACGGCGTCCCCTCGTCGGGCCGTTCGATGTCGATGAACTTCTCGCTGTCGCAGAACCTCGAAATGAAGGTCCTCTCGAAACGCGACACCTCGGGCGTGAAGAAGATCAAGCTGATCGACGAACTGCGCATCAGCGGTTCGTACAACTTCCTGGCCGATTCGATGGGACTTTCGAACATCCCGGTCTCGTTCCGTACGACGCTGTTCAACAATTTCGGCATCAACCTCTCGCTGACGCTCGACCCCTACCGCGTCTCGCCCGAGGGCAAGCGTTACAACAAGCTCTTCTTCCCGGGCCGCGTCGTCTCGACGGGCTGGTCGTTCGGCTATACGTTCAAATCGCGCAACGACCGGAGCGAAACGGCCATCAACGACATCACGTCGATACCTCCGGAGTACCAGAACCCGTTCTACGACCCTTACGGGCAGATGGACCCCGTGCTGCGAAGACAGTACATGGCGCAAAGCTACTACGACTTCTCGCTGCCGTGGAACTTCGGATTCAACTACGCGGTCAACTACTCGATCTCGTACACCAACAACGGCACGACGGGCTACCGGAAGAACGTCACCCAAACCATCGGCTTCAACGGTTCGCTGAACGTCACCCCCAAGACGGGCATCACCTTCCAGGGCGGCTACGACATCAAGGCCAACAAACTGACCACCTCGTCGGTCTCGATCACGCGCGACCTCCACTGCTGGCAGATGTCCTTTTCGTGGATTCCGTTCGGCTACCACCGTTCGTGGAGTTTCAACATCGGCGTCAAGGCCGCATCGCTCTCCGACCTGAAATACGACAAATCGCAGTCGATGTACGACAATATGTATTGACGCATACCCGCTTATACATACAGGACTTTCCATCTGTAACGGCAAAACGCCGAAACAGCTATTTCCGCGTCACCGGCGCCGGCGCGCGGTCGATGTAATTGGGATAGCGGAACTGCGGCATCCCGAGGGCCATCACCGCGCAGATGCGGCGGTCGCCCAGTCCCAGCATCGCGGCCAGCTTCGCCTTCCTGTCCTGCCGGACGGCCGTCAGCACGAACCCCATGTATATCTGGCTCACGCCCAGCGCCTCGGCCATCAGCGAAGCGTTTTCATACGCCAGGTTCCCGTCCTCCGCACCGAACCGGCTTTCCCTGGGCGCATGGATGAACAGCACCGCCGTCGCGCCCCGCAGCACGCGGTCGCGGCCCTCGGCATATTCGCGCCGCAGGCGTTTGAACACCGGCACATAGCGATAAACGCCCGGCACGAGGCGGCTCAGCCACGGCCGCACGAGCGGATGCAGCAGCCGCTTTTCGAGTGTGCCGAAAATCCCGAGCGTATATTCCGTGACAGCGCGCAGCTGCGCCACGTCGGTCACCAGCGTATACCCCAGCTGGCGGGCATTGCTCGCCGTCGGGGCGCGGTCCGCCGCCGCAACGATGCGGTCCAGCAGCTCCTGCGGCACGGGGCGCGCCGAAAGTGCGCGGTTCGACCGCCGCACGGCCAGCAGCAGTTCCACCTGCTCGGGCGTGGGCATCGCGCCGTAATCCACCGCATGCACCCGCTCGGCCGGAAACTCCGCATGGTTCACCGACCCCGTGGGGCAGGCGGCCACACAATGTCCGCAAAGGATGCAGTTTTCGGGTTTATGCAGCGTCACGTCGCCCCCGGCTTTTTCCTGCACGAAAATCTGCGAAGGGCACACCTTCACGCAGCGGCCGCAGCGGATGCAGCTCGCATCATTCACACCGATCGTATCCATAATTTTCGTATCTTTAATGTCGTAACGGCACTTCTATAAAATAAAACGCCCGCCATGCATCCGGTCATCATCCGCCCCTCCGGCGCACTGTCCGCCAGCGAATACTCCGAAGCGGGCGCTCCTCAGGTCGAAATGCTCCTGCGCGGATAAAAAAATCCGGCGGCAAGGTTCTCCCCGCCGCCGGACCGTCAGTCATCAATGTTTCACGCCCTCCATTTCGGCAGGGTTGTGCCTGTATTTGAAAACCACGGCGAAAACCACGGCCACCACGAGCGCGTACCCTGCGAAGATGAACCAAGAATCGGGCCACCCGTATGCGTCCACGACGGCGCCCGCGGCATACGAGCCGAAGAAGGCGCCGAAACCGTTGGTCATAATCATAAAGACGCCCTGCGCCGAGGAGCGGATCTCGCGGCTGGTCTCCTTTTCGACGAAGAGCGAGCCGGAGATGTTGAAGAAGTCGAACGCCACGCCGTAGACGATCATCGAAAGCACGAGGAACGCCGCGCCCGATCCCGGATCGCCGATGCCGAAGAACCCGAAGCGCAGCACCCAGGCCAGCATCGAAATCAGCATCACTTTCTTAATGCCGAAACGCCGGAGGAAGAAAGGAATCAGCAGAATGCAGAGCGTTTCGGACATCTGCGACAGCGAGAGCAGGATCACCGAGTGCTTCACGATGGCCGAATCGGCATACTGCGGCATCGAGCCGAAATTCTGAATGTAGCTGTCGCCGAAGGCGTTGGTGATCTGCAAAGCGGCGCCCAGCAGCATCGAGAAGACGAAGAAAATGGCCATCCGCTTCTCCTTGAAGAGCGCGAAGGCCCGCAGGCCCAGCGTATCGACCCACGACTGCTTCTGCGCGCTGCGCTCGACGGGACACCCCGGCAGCGAGAACGAGTAGGCCGCCAGTACGAACGACAGCAGGGCCGAAACGTAGAGCTGCCACTCGGTGAGCTTGATCTGCACGCCCCCGATGTGCGTCAGGTCGACGAACCACATGGCGGCGATGAATCCCACGGTTCCCCATACGCGGATGGGCGGGAAATGCTTCACGGTATCGAGCCGGGCCAGATCGAGGGCGTTGTAGGCCACGGAGTTCGACAGGGCGATGGTCGGCATGTAGAACATCACGCTCAGCAGCATGCAGCTGTACAGCGGGGCGTAAGCCGTCTGCGAGGCCGCGGCGATGAGAAACGCGCCGCTGATGAAATGGCAGATGCCCAGCAGTTTCTGCGCCGGAATCCAGCGGTCGGCGATAATCCCCATCACGGCGGGCATGAACAGCGAGGCGATTCCCATCGTCGCGAAGAAGCTGCCGATCTGCAATCCCGAGAAGTCGAGTCCGCCTCCCAGGTAGGCGCCCAGCGAGATAAGCCACGAACCCCAGATCGCATACTGAAGGAAGTTCATGGCGATAAGCCGAAATTTAATTCCCATAATTTTCTGATTTTGTGTAAATTTTAAGTTTCAAACGGTTTTCCCTTCGCGGGATTATAACAAATGTACGAAAAAAATTCGGTAATTTTCTTTGCATTTGAAAAATAAAGTCCTACTTTTGCATCACCAAAATCTACTGAGCTATGGTGTAACGGTAACACAACAGATTCTGGTCCTGTTATTCCAGGTTCGAATCCTGGTAGCTCAACGAAGCCCTGCATTCCCCGAATGCGGGGCTTTTCCGTCTCTTGCCGGCGCGCTTCTCCCCGTTCCGAACGGGCCGCAGAATCCGCGGTTCCCCTCCGGACATTCCTTTCAAACGAAAAGCCACGCCGAACGGCCCTCTCCCCAAATCGAAACACGAAAAGCAGCAAAAATGTTAAAAAACGATTATTTTTTATGCATCCTATTTGCCCGATAACAATATTTTGGTTACATTTGCTTTCGGAAATGAATCTTTTCGAAACTCATTTCCGATAAAAAAACGATCAAAATTAGAGCCGTGAATTTACTTTACCGCCGATTGTTCGATCACCACCGTCCGGTTACGGCACGAGCCTGCTCGCGCCGCAGGGGACTTGTAAATTCCCCCCCCCTCGCCGCGCCGAATACCCGGAGTTAAGTAAAAGTCACCGCCCGCGATTGACGCGTGCATATTGCCGTATATGGCAATATGCACGCGTTTTTCATTGTGCCCGACCGGCAGCCGACAACTTTTCACCCAACCATAAAACACGAAACTATGACCTTAAATCTACGAGAATCTCTGAACTTCATCCTGAAGCCGGCGCTGTTGCTGGCGGGGTGTCTCTGCATGGCGTGCAGCAGCGGAGACAAACATGTCGACGATCCCGACGGACCCGACAATCCGGGCGGCGGCGATGAATACGAGGACATACAGGTAGTGAACGGCAAAGTCCGTTTCTATCTCCGTGAGGCGGAAAATTCCGTCCGCAAGGCCATGGGAACCGGCGAACGGGCATGGAGCAAATCGCTCGTCTCGGTCAACGGAAAATCCTATGCCGTCGAAAGCGATGAAAACGGCCGCTACTACGTCGAGGCGAGCGCTTCGAGCTCCGGGACCTACAACGCCATCCTGACCAATTCAGGCTCCTCCGGCTGGTACGGCTCTTCGGCCTATGCCGACGTGAAACTGCCCTACTCGCAGTTCTGGGCCGCCACGGCGGCATCGCTGCAATCGTATCCCATGTACGGCTCCTACACCAAGGAGAACGGCAACAAGCTGGTGTTCGACGACGCCTTCGCCGTACTGGACCTGGCCCTGACCGGGTCGGCCAAAATCGCCTCGGTGAAGGTCGAGAACCTCGCTGAAAGCCCCCTGGCAGGCTATGCGAATTTCCTGCCCTCGCGCGGCTACCTCTCAATCACCGGCGGTGTCGGTTTCGCCGTGCTGAACTGCACCGACAACGGCAAATGCGTCTCGCTGGAGAGCGGCACGCCGAAACATTTCTACGTGATGCTGGCCCCGGGCGACTATCCGTCGGGCCTGAAAATCACCATTTCCGATTCGGAGCACCGCGC
>ENA-UEQL01001842-UEQL01001842.1-human-gut-metagenome-genome-assembly--contig:-NODE-1842-length-14495-cov-4.382577_pt1 | contig 14495 bp, 11 predicted proteins | sample MGYA00242905_ERZ507926 | MGnify/ENA primary metagenome ERZ507926 (study PRJEB26167, sample SAMN06115531) | human gut metagenome | host: Homo sapiens | place: China:Henan | collected 2015-09-09...
AGGCGGCAAAGGTAGGTGTGCCCGTCGGGCACAGGATATAATTATTTCTTAGCCTGCGACACGGCAGAACGAATAATTTTTGCCGTAGTAGCAGGCAACGGCAGCGGAAAGCTGTGCTGGCACAGTCGGCGAAACGACAGCGGGTAAGAAAATGCCGATTGCGTGGGGGCGCAGCTTTGCATACTAAGGCGGTATAGCGCGCTGAGGAAGTGCAGAAACGTAGTTTCTGCCGGTGCTTTTGGCTACTTTTGTCACCGAAGACAAAAGTAGCTCGCGCCGGGGCGCGAAATTATCCCAGTCGGAGACAAATAATGCGTTTACGCCGCTGCGCGGCGACGCCTCATCCGTCACGGCTTCGCCGTGCCACCTGTCTCCCTGCGGGTCGGTCGGTCCGCGGGTCTGACAGGCCACCGGCCTGTCATTCAATACCGCGGACCCATCAAGGGGAAGGCTTGGGAGATAAAAAGAAGCGCCCGGGGGCGCTTCTTTTGGCTTTGTTTATCTCTTTTTGGCAGTGCAGGTCAGGCCGGTCAGAGACAGGAGCGACAGGGCGGCGTAGAGGGCTACGCCGGGGTCGGCGGTCTTGGGGGCCTCGATGGGCTGCTCCGCGGGCGGGGCGTAGTAGTAGCCGCCGGTTTGGGGTTTTTCCTCCCACTTGGCCAGCAGATGCAGGGGACGCGTCACCGGCGTACTGAAGTCCCATGCGGCAGAGCCATCCGTTCCCGCTTCGTACCAATATTGGAAAACAAGATTTGGTTTGGTCGGGTCAGCGGGCTTTTCTGCCGGGTCGCCCAGCTTCGTCTCTCTCACCGTAATGTCATTGTCACTGCCCTGGTCCAAGTCAAATTTCACCGGGTACATAGCCGTAGTATTGCCATTCTCAAATGTGATCTTCCCGTTGAAACTGGTGTAGTCATCTTTTGTAGTTTCACGCGTAATACCGTTGTTTTCATCCACCACCCAAACATTTCCTTCTACCGTGCCGCCGTGGGCTTTCATCGTTCCCACATTTATATCGATCGCACTGCTCTCCGGTCGCCCATAGGCTGTGCAATCCCGGATGATACCGCCGGTCATTTCAAACCATGCACCGCTGACCAGGCAAACACCACCGCCGGTATTGGAAGCTTTGCAATGGCTGATCTCACCGCCGTTCATAGTGAATGTACTCGATCTGGTGTGTACCACAACGCCGCCACCCCAATCAGCGGTGCAGTTGGTGATCTTGGCCGTACCGGACATGGTAAAGCTCCCCTGAAATACAAACACACCGCCGCCCCGGCCGGCACCCCGGTAGGGGTCGGTCGCACAGCCGGTGATGGTGCCGCCGGTCATCACAAGGTGTCCTTCTGATGAATTGTCTCCTATGTATACGCCGCCGCCATCGCCGGCATTACCGCCGGTGATGGTGCCGGACTTCGCCGCGCTGCTGTCCTGTATGGTCAGAGTCGCGTTATTATACACGTAAAACACACTGGTGTTACCGGTCATCCTCAATGTACAGCCGTTCAGGTCGAGGGTCAGCGTACTCGTGACATTCAGGGCCGTGTTGATGTCAATATTCTTTGTCAGCTTAACGGAATTTCCGGCGGTTATTTTAGCCCGCAAATCGTCGGCGGTACTCACTTCTTCCAATTTAAGCGGCTCCGTCGCGTCGGCGGTGGTGAGCAGGGGATTTGTTACATCCCCCGATGTAACAAAAGCTGCCCATATGGGCAGCGCGCATACCAATACCAGGGTCATCAGGATGGGGAGCAGTCGTCTCTTCATGGCGGTTCCTCCTTCTATGGCTCACATATTTCTCTCCCGGGCCTGTGTGCCGCAAATTTTCTTGTTGGGAAAGTTTTGCGGTGCACAGGCTCTGTTGTACGACCATCTTACCAGAAAGTGTCGCGAAAGGCAACGGGAATATCCAGATGTTGGCATAACAAATCGGTGTGGGAGGTATAAGGGGAAGTTATGGGCCTTGGCTGGGGACGAAAAAAGACCGGCGGGGCCGGTCTTTTGTGTTCAGGCGTGGTATTGGGGTTCGTTGCCCTGGTAGATGTCCTGCATCTCCCGGTCGATCTCGCTGATGGCATCGGAGCACAGCCGCAGGCGGGTGGCCTCATCGTTCTGTGCATAGATCAGCAGCGCGTTTGTGGCCGAATAGCGGTCAAATCGTGCCTGCACATCCAGAAAGCCCCGAAAGGCTTCTCCGTCCCGCATGACCTCCTGTGCCATTTCATCCGCCAGTGCATACAGGCTGTCGCGTTCCGCCTTCTTCTTGGCGGCATATTCCTCCTTGGTCAGCTGCGGACGGTCGCTCTGCGTTTCCGTGGCAGTGGGGGCGGTAAAAAGATCATCGAAGTTTGCCATAGCTTATCTCTCCTTACTTTTTCTGACCCGCTTTTTCGGCGGAGTCTGTCGGTGTTCATTTTGCGGTCGTGTACTCTTGGCGGGTCTGCTGCGTTCGGTCGGCTTGCGCTCCTCCGTCTCCTGCTGCTCACGGCGGATCTCCTTCAGCTCCTCGCGGACAGATGGACGATCTTCCTTAGCAGTACCCTCGGCGGATCTCTTTCTGGATTTTGAGGAAGGCTCGGACGGACGGGATTTCTCCGTCCGAGCCGCCGTGGGGTTTTCTTGGGCAGCCTCCTGCTTCTGCGCAGGAGCTGCCATCATTTCATCCAGCAGCCGGTCGTCCTCACTCTTTTGCGGGCGCTCCTGTTCGGGAGCCGTCTGCCCGGCGGCATCCTTATTCTTATCCCGTCCTGTTTCCGCGTTTTCACGGATGACTTCGGGGTCGGATACCGTGGCGATTTTGATGTTCTCCACAATGCGGTTGATCTTGGCGGCATCTTCGGCGCGTACCATGATCTCACTGACGCCGTGTGGGTTGTCCTTTGCCTCCCGCAGAACGCAGTAGACTACGCCGTAGCGCTTGGCATCGGCCACAAAGCGGGCCATGTCCTTGTTTTTGACGGTGAAAATAGTCAGCTCCTTGCCGCTGCGCAGCATGGAGGTAAGCCGCTGGCGTCCTTTGATTTTGTTCTTGTCCCGGTTTTTCAGTGCTGCGTACAGAAGCGCCGCCACCTCCTTTGCCGCACTGCCGGTGATTTTTGCCGCAACCTCCATGCCCTCCAAGCTCAGTCGGACGACCTGTTCAGCTGCGTCTCCGGATGTGTTCATGCTGTTGTTCCTCCTTTTGTCGTTGTTTTTGTGCGTCCTCCCGGACAGCTTTCAGTTTCTCCGCCATCACGCCGGAGCGCTCGGCAATATCGTCGCACAGATGCACTTCCCGGCGCAGCGCTTTGAGCCTTTCGGACAACTCCCGGATCTGCGCCCGATGTGCGTCGGCCTGTTTGGGACTGTCCCGGACTGCCTTTGTGCGCAGCGCATTTTGCAGTACCCGGCGTTTGGCGGACAATTCTCGGATATTCACCTCCTGTTCCTTTTTATATAAAGCAAGCTGCTCGGCGGTATCAATTTGATGCTGTGCGAGCAGCCGTACTTCCTGTGAGATGTTATTCAGTTTGAGCAGATCTTCCCGCAGCAGAAAATGGAGCCGCGCCCGGTTTTGCGGACGGCCTTTGGGGAAGATACCGAGCTTGTAGCAGTAATAGAAATACAGTGCGCGAAAGCCGGTGATCTTGCACGCAGCTTGCCGGCTGCCTTGGACGCGGTAGGTTTTTGGCCTTGGTTTATCGGTCATTTGCCGCTCCGGCTGCGGCAGGGGCTGTTGCAAAATACGCTGCCGGATGGCCTCGGCGGTGTAAGCCTCTCCGAAATTCCGGGTCAGACGGACAAAGCGCTCCTTACCGGGAGGGCGCACCGAAATATCCTTGCCGAATTTCACCTCATAGCCCTTTTGACGAAGCAGATAGTAAAACTGCTTTTCGGTGACGCTCTGCCGGATCAGCTCATCGATCTCGCTGCGGATCAGTCCGCGCCAGGTGGGACGCTGCTCCTGCTCTGCACGCCATTCCCCATAGTGCTTTGACTTCCCGGCTTGCGGCCGTTGGATGACCGACAAGTTATATTCCCGGCAAAGGGTGTCGGACATGGTGCGCATATCATGATAATCTTTTTCGGTGCGGTGGTATTTGATGCCGTCCACAAAGGATACCGTATTCAGCACAAAATGATTGTGCAGATGGTTTTCCTTATCCAGATGGGTCGCCACCAGCACCTGATACCGTTCGTCCCAAAGCCGCTGCGCCAGCTTCACGCCGATCTCATGCGCCAACTCCGGCGTGGCCTCGCCGGGCGCGAAGGACTGATACCCATGGTAGGCGATCACACCGTCCTCCTTGCCGAAACGCTTTTTTACTGCCAGCATCTCGTCCCGTGCCGTGGACGGCAGGCAGTTGATGCCGCTGATAAATTGCCGTACCACCATTGCACTCTCGTCGTCCGGTGTGACCGTTGTTTTCTCCGTACGGACAGCATAATCGATCACATCCGAAAGGTTTTGTGTCTGCACATCGGTCAGTTCCTCTTGCCGATAGAATTTCGGATTATCCGTCTTGTCCGGGTTTTCGATATACAGCACCACCTTGCCCAGCCAGCCCTTGACCGCCCAGATGGATGTGGTAGCCATGGCATTACTCCCGCTTTGCCGGAAGCACGACCGCCGCTGTAACCTCCCGGATGAGCTTGTCCAGTCGCTTGCTGTCCTCGTCATAGCGCTTTGCATCCACCACATTCAGTACATGGGCTTTCTGTGCGATCTGGTTAAGGTTGTGTCCCACATAGTGCATCTCACGCATAAAGGCAAAGTATTCCGGCGGCGGTGCTTCACGGGGTACCTCTCCGGTGATCAGATGGCGAAGGTAGGCTTCGCGGGACAGACGGCACTTTTTTACCTGTTTATTCAGATTTTCCGCTTCCTTGCGACTTAGCCGCACCTTGATCTCAATGTTTCGTTTGGTCATGTTCATTCCTCCATATAGCGATATTGCCGCGCTCGGCGGCGCAGGGGTTACAGGGGGATGCCCCTGTCAAGCTGCCTTTTGTCCCCAAAAGGCGTTGCTTGCTGGTATAGCACATTCTCACGCTCCCTGCGGTCGTGCGTCGGAGCCGACCTGCCGACAAACGATCATCGCTCCCGATCCCGTCCGCGCTCCGGAAGCGCCATCACACGGTCATAGTCCTCACGGAGCATATAACAGCGCTCTACGCTCCAGCCCTTTTCACCACCGCGTTCGACCGCCATATACTGCTCCAGCCGGACACAGGGATCCGTTCCGTCCAGACAGCTTCCATAGACGGAATATCCACCCATGTTCGGCTGAAACGCTTTATTGCCGCTGGACACGGCGTAGGTGCGGGAGCGTTCGCTGTATTGTACGGTAAAACAGTCCTGCATAAAGGTGATATAGCCGCATACATGAGTGCCGGCACGCTCGGCTTTACGAAACAGCTCTTTCATTTTCCCATAGGGTAATTCGACCTGCTGTTCGGGATACTGCGCCGAAAAAGACACGCCGTCAAAATCCTCGGCCACAAGAATGTGCTCGCTGTTTTGATACTGACGGCGCACCGCTTCTTCGGCTTCTTCGCGACTTTCGGCTTCCACCGTAACGGCCCGTTTCAATGTTTCGGTAATGATGACCCTGTATTCGCTCATCGTGCAAAGCTCCTTTCCGTCATCGGATTTTCTTTCGCCGGTTGCAATCCCATCCGTATACAAAGCCAATCGTTATAATCCTTGCCTTGCCGGGGGAAGGCACTTGCTACTTTATAACGCTCGGCCAACTGCTGTCGGATCGCCTCGGTGGCGCTGCGTCCGGTCATGTCATTATCCAGGCACAGGCAAATGGTTTTGATCTCCGCATGGTCTTTCAGATACTGTGTCAGCGCCAACGGCAGACGGTGCTCCTGTGTTTCCTTTTGCGGCTTATAGACTCCGGCCAGGGATAACAGATGCTGTGACCGCCACGACAGCCCGCCAGCCTGCGCCATGGTGGCATAAGATAACAGGTCGATGGCCGACTCGAATACGCAGAGCATCCGACTTTCGCCCGTAGCCGGGAGGGCAAAGGAAAATCTCTTGTCGCTGCCGGTCGCCTCGCCCTTAAAATCCGTTCCGATGCCTCGCAGGCACGCATAGCGCGGCGTTCCGTTCCTATCCATGCCGACGAATACGGCATTATGGTAGGGGAGGCTTTCATACAGCTGGCCGGAACGGATACACTGCTCGATCAATCCACCGTCAATGCCGCGGCTTTTCAGATAGGCAATAACGCGGGTATTGCTGTTACTTTTGGGCGGCAAGAGCAGCGTTTTCGGCTTCTCCGGCTGAGCGCGGGCATGAAAAACGGACGGTCTTTCCGCCGCCCGTCCCACGATCCGCTCTACCGCCTCGGTAAAAGGGAGCTCTTTGACCTTGATCAGGTAATCCAGCGCTGTTTTTCCGCCGATCCCGCGTGAGAACCAGCACCACTTTCCATTGGAGATTTTAAGGCTGTCATGCTCACGGGTGCAGTAAGTGTTGCCGCCGAAATGCACCAGCTCCTGCGGCTCATAAGTCTGGAGGTAGGTCAGCAAGTCCATTTTCTTTGCCCGGTCGATCATGATGTGACTTTCACGACGGGTGAAATCGCTCGTCAAGCTTCCGGTGCCGTGATTTGTCAAATGGACGACACGGTGGTGTTGGCAACGGTTGTGGCTAAAAAGGAAGCCAAGCCTGGTCAAGACTTTTTCCCGTTGACGGTCGACTACATTGAAAAGACCTATGCCGCTGGCAAAATCCCGGGTGGGTTCTTCAAGCGCGAAGGCCGTCCGAGCGAAAAGGAAACGCTCACGAGCCGTTTGATTGACCGTCCGATCCGTCCGCTTTTCCCGGAAGGCTTCTTTAACGAAGTGCAAGTGATTGTTCACGTGCTCTCCGTTGATCCTGAAGTTGACCCGGATATCCCTTCCATGTTGGGTGCCTCTGCCGCTTTAGCGATCTCCGGCATTCCGTTTAACGGTCCGATCGGTGCTTGCCGTGTCGGCTACATCAACGATCAATTCGTTTGCAACCCGAAGTTGAGCCAAATGAAAGACAGCCGTTTGGATTTGGTTGTCTCCGGTACGCAACGCGCCGTGTTGATGGTGGAATCTGAAGCTGATTGCTTGCCTGAAGACGTGATGCTCAACGCTGTGATGTTCGGTCACGAACAACAACAAGTGGCAATCGATGCCATCAACGCGTTGGTGGAAGAAGCTGGTAAACCCGCTTGGGATTGGCAACCGGCTCCGAAGAACGAAGCTCTCATTGCTCGCATTGGTGAGTTGGCCGGTGAAGAACTTAAGGTCGCTTACGCCATTCGTAGCAAGCAAGCTCGTACCGAAAAATTGCGTGAAATCTACGCTATGGTTGATGAAGCTTTGGCTGCTGATGAAAACTTCTCGGGTGACAATGAAGTCGATCCCAACGAAGTGGCCGGCATTCTCTTTGAAATGGAAGCCAAGCTCGTTCGCTCTAAGATTCTTAACGGCGAACCGCGTATTGACGGTCGCGACACGAAGACCGTTCGTCCGATCGAAATTCGCCAAGGTGTTCTGCCCCGTACGCACGGTTCTGCACTCTTTACCCGTGGTGAAACCCAAGCATTGGTCGTCACGACTTTGGGTACGAAGCAAGATGAACAAATCGTGGACGGTCTTTTGGGCGAAACGCGTGAACGCTTCATGCTTCACTACAACATGCCTCCGTTTGCTACCGGTGAAACCGGTCGCGTAGGTAGCCCCAAGCGTCGTGAAATCGGTCATGGTCGTTTGGCCAAGCGTGCCTTGTTGGCTGTCTTGCCCTCTGAAGAAGAATTCCAATACTCGATCCGAGTGGTTTCTGAAATTTGTGAATCCAACGGCTCTTCTTCCATGGCCAGCGTCTGTGGCGGTTGCTTGAGTTTGATGGATGCCGGTGTACCCGTCAAGGATTATGTGGCCGGCGTTGCCATGGGCCTTATCAAGGAAGACAACAAGTTTGCCGTTTTGACCGACATTTTGGGTGACGAAGATCACTTGGGTGATATGGACTTTAAGGTGGCTGGTACCGAAAATGGTGTAACCGCCTTGCAAATGGATATCAAGATTGAAGGTATCAACAAGGAAATCATGCAAGTGGCGTTGGCTCAAGCCCACGAAGGCCGTCAACACATTCTCAATGAAATGCGCACTCAAGCCGGCGGCGGCGCTAAGGAACTTTCTCCGCTTGCTCCGCGCATGATTATGATGAAGATTAATCCGGAAAAGATCCGCGATGTGATCGGTAAGGGGGGGGCCGTCATCCGTGCCTTGACTGAAGAAACCGGTGCTACGATCAATATCGAAGACGATGGTACCGTGACGATTTCTTCCGTTGATCCTCAAGCCGGTCTTGCTGCTCAAAAGCGCATCCAAGACATCACCGCTGAAATCGAAAAGGGTCAAATCTACGAAGGTAAGGTGACTCGTTTGCTTGACTTCGGTGCCGTGGTTGAAGTGTTGCCGGGCAAGGACGGTTTGTTGCACATCAGCCAAATCGCCAATGAACGCGTCAATGCCGTCAGCGACTACCTCAAGGAAGGTCAAACGGTTCGTGTCAAGGTGATTGAATGTGACGACAAGGGCCGTGTACGTTTGTCTATGAAGGCTTTGCTTGAAGAAAAGAAAGAAGAAGCTTAATTAGGACAAGCAACTGACTACTAAAAAACTCAGCCGACATTGTCGTGCTGAGTTTTTTTTGAAGTTCAAATCCTGAAAAAAAAGGGCGATGTTACAAATTCGTCAAAAATCCCCCCTGTTACTATCGGTAAGCCTGCTTTATAATTAAGTTGTAGTTTAAATTAGAATTTAAATTTTAAATAGGTAGTTACAAATTTTGTATCGTTTCGGATAAAACTCATAAACCGAACGATATGGTTGTCTCAAAGCGATGGAGAGCCCAGCGATGTTATTTTTGGGTGTTGACTTAGGATCGACAACAGTAAAGTACGTATTACTGGATGATAGTGGAGCGGTCTTAGCCAAGAACTATGTGCGCCATCAAAGTGCAGTACGTGAGACGCTTTGCAGAATTCTTAGTGAACTTCAGTCTATACCTGGAAAGTTATCTGTAGCATTGACGGGCTCCGGTGCTCTGGCGCTGGCAGAAACACTTGAGGTGGAATTTATCCAAGAGGTATTAGCCGGAACTCGCTTCCTTCGCTCCCATAATCCTGTCGCAGATGTCGCCGTCGAATTGGGTGGCGAAGATGCAAAGCTACTGTATTTAAGCGACGGCGTTGAGCTTCGAATGAATGAGGCATGTGCCGGTGGCACGGGAGCCTTTATCGACCAGATGGCATCTTTGTTGGATACCGATGCAGCCGGTCTTGATGCCATGGCGCAACAGTCCGAAAAGTCTTATCCCATTGCTTCGCGCTGTGGTGTTTTTGCCAAGACAGATGTGGTGAGTCTTTTAAATGCAGGCATTTCTAAATCCGATATTGCTCGTTCTGTTTTTGAGGCGTATTTTGAAGAGTGGGAGGAAAGTATATGAATCATCAATCTCAAGCAGTATTTAGCCGGAATTCGAAACCGGTGGTTGTGATGAATTTTACAGGCGTGTACAATTATGAGCCCTTTGCTCGGAATCGTCAGTTTGTGTGGCTGGACTGCCAGCATTTGAATGGAACAGAATGCTATTGTGACGAAGAAGGAGCTTCTGCTTTACAGCGTATGATAGCGGATTATTCTCCGCAGGGAATTCATTTTATAGATTCAGGAAATTATCATTATGTCACGAAATTTTGGACTGATAAGCTGACTACTCCATTTGCTTTGCTGGTGTTTGACCACCATCCTGACATGCAGCCTCCTTTATTTGAACATATCCTGTCGTGTGGAAGTTGGGTAAAAGATGTGCTTGATACGAATGCGAATTGTAAGAAGGTAATTATAGCCGGTGCTTCAGACCGTTTGTTGCAGGAAGTTCCAAAGGAATATGGTGACCGTATCCATTTTTATAGTGAATCTTCTTTGGATCAGGAAGCAGGTTGGAAAGCGTTGGCCTCTGAGCATGTGAATGAACCTGTCTATATTTCTATCGACAAGGATGTGCTGGACCCTTCTTCTGCGATAACCAACTGGGATCAAGGCTCACTGACTTTATCAGAGCTGGAACAGTTGTTGGCCGTTGTATTTCGGCAAGAGCAGGTCATAGGTATTGATATTTGTGGGGAATGCCCTGCTACCCTAAATTTGTTTGAAGAGATGCGAGAGACGGAAATCGATAATCGGGCGAATGGAGAGTTATTACGCTTTTTCCGTTCGTTTGAGAAGAGATAGTCTATGTCAGAAGTTGTATATTATAAAAAAAGTCCGAAACGTGTTTTGCTTCGGACTTTTTTATGGTAAAAAGGATAATTATTAGTCTAATACAGTTACCCATCCGTATGGGTCAGCTTCGTCACCGTACTGGATGCCACGCAGCTTGTGATATAGTTTTTCGCTGATAGGGCCTGGTTTGCCATCTTTTGCAATGACGTATGACTTCTGGTTCTCCAGGTCGTCAATGCGGCCGATAGGACTGATTACGGCTGCTGTACCGCAAGCTCCTGCTTCCTCGAAGGTAGTCAGTTCTTCTTCCGGAATCGGACGACGTTCTACTTTCATTCCCATGTCTTCAGCCAGCTGCATCAGGCTGCGGTTGGTGATAGAGGGCAGGATAGAGGTAGACAGCGGAGTAACGTAGGTATTGTTCTTGATACCAAAGAAGTTGGCTGCACCACATTCGTCAATGTATTTCTTTTCTTTTGCATCCAGATAGAATTCGCTGGCGTATCCTGCATCGTGTGCCATTTTGTTGGCGCGGAGGCTGGCAGCGTAGTTACCACCTACTTTAAATGTACCGGTTCCGAGTGGTGCTGCACGGTCGTACTGGCGGATAATTACGTATGGGTTAGTGGCAAATCCACCCTTGAAGTACGGACCTACCGGAGTGACGAATACCACAAACATGTATTCGCTGGCAGGATGTACACCTACTTGTGCACCTGTACCAATCAACAGCGGACGGATGTAAAGAGAAGCACCGCTTTCGTATGGAGGAATGAAGCGTTCGTTGGCCTTTACCACTTTCTTCACAGCTTCGCAGAATTTTTCAGTCGGAAGCTCCGGCATCAGGATACCTCGGCAAGTGCTTTGCAGACGTTCTGCATTAGCTTCAGGACGGAAGATACGGATTTTACCATCTTTTCCGCGATAAGCTTTCAGTCCTTCGAAAGCCTCCTGTCCGTAGTGCAGACAAGTGGCAGCCATGTGAATGTTCAATGTTTCTTCTGAACAGAGTTCGAGTTCTCCCCATTTTCCGTCGCGATAGTAGCAACGTACATTGTAATCTGTCCGCATGTATCCGAAAGACAGATTCGACCAGTCTATTTCTTTCATGGTTATCTTATTTTATAAGTTTTTTGAATGTTCTTTTAGCTACGCAAGCAAAAGTACGGTTTATATTTACAAAATCCAACATAAAACCATTCTTTTTTGACAAAAACAAAGGAGTCGCTTTAAAAGGCGACTCCTTGTGTTAAAGTATCATTTTTCTTGGATTATTTCTTACGGTTGGCTTCCACCCACTTGCGGGCATTTACGAAGGCTTCCATCCACGGAGTGATCTGGTCTTCTTCTTTGCGGTCAAGCGGATAGTATGCGTTTTCCCATGGGAAGCAAGCACGTTCCAGGTGAGGCATCATGGCCAGATGACGGCCGTCCTGGCTGGCGATACCAGCTACGCTGTAGTCTGAGCCGTTCGGGTTGCCTGGATATTCATCGTATGAATACTTCAGCACTACGTTGTAGTGGTCTTCCGGATAAGGCAATGAGAACTTACCTTCTCCGTGAGCTACCCAGATACCCAGTTTAGAGCCGCTCAGTGAGCCGAACATCACGCTGCGGTTCATCGGTACGGTTACACCCAGGAAGTTAGATTCAAACTTATGTGAGTCGTTATGCAGCATCTTGCCTTTCTTCTTGTCTTCCGGAGTAATCAGTCCCAGTTCCATCATCAGCTGGCAACCGTTGCAGACACCCAGTGACAATGTATCTTCGCGAGCGTAGAAGTTGTCGAGGGCAGCTTTTGCTTTTGGGTTGAACAGGAAGCTTCCGGCCCATCCTTTGGCAGAACCCAGTACGTCGGAGTTAGAGAATCCACCGCAGTAAACTACCATGTTGATGTCTTCCAGTGTTTCACGTCCGCTAATCAGGTCGGTCATTGTTACGTCTTTTACGTCGAAGCCTGCCAGATACAGCATGTAAGCCATTTCACGTTCACCGTTAGTTCCCTTTTCACGGATGATGGCTGCTTTGATGCCGCTCGGTGTACGACGGTTCGGATCGAGGCCGAACTGCGACAGCTTGCCGGTGAATGACTTGTCGAATACAAATTCCAGCGGTTGCTGCTTGTAGTTTTCGAAACGTTTCTTGGCACAGCCGTTCATGCTCTGCTTGCGGTCGAGCAGGTAAGAAGTAGAATACCATACATCACGCAAGTAGTCGATACCGAACTGGTAAGTTGCATCGTGCAGAGTTGCCAGAATGTGACGTTCTTCAGTCGGCACACCAATCTTCACGTAACCTACACCTGCATCTTCCAGAATCTTCTTGACTTCTGTCTTGTGTTTGTCGGCTACCTGGATAACTACACCCGGATTTTCGGCGAACAGAATCTTCACGATGTCGTCACACTTAATCTTGTCGAGGTTGATTCCCATACCACCTTCTGTATTGGCAAAGCACATTTCCAAAAGGGTAGTAATCAAACCACCGGCAGAAATATCGTGTCCGGCCAGAATCAAGCCTTTGTTCACCAGTTCCTGAACAGCCAGGAATGCATCGCGGAAGTATTCCGGATTCTGTACAGTCGGCACGTCATCACCTACCTTGTTGAGTGACTGTGCGAAAGCAGAACCACCCAGACGAAGCTGGTCGAAGCTGAAGTCAATATGATAGAAGGTAGATTTCGGTTTGTTGACCATTACCGGAGAAACCACTTTCTTGATGTCGGATACTTCACCACCGGCAGAAACGATAACGGTTCCCGGGCTGATAATCTTTTCACCGTTCGGATATTTCTGTGTCATTGACAGAGAGTCCTTACCGGTCGGCACGTTGATTTGCAGTTCGCAGCAGAAGTCTGACAATGCTTTCACTGCTTTGTACAGACGGGCGTCTTCACCTTCCTGTGCACGGCAAGGCCACATCCAGTTGGCTGACAATGAAATGCTGTCCATTCCTTCTGCCAGCGGAGCCCATACCAGGTTGGTCAGTGCTTCTGATACAGCCAGTACAGAACCTGCTTCCGGATTAGCCAAGGCAGCCTGCGGAGCATGTCCCAGTGCAGTAGCGATACCTTTTTCGCCACGGTAGTCGAGGGCAACCACACCACAGTCGCTCAACGGCAACTGCAATTCACCCTGACACTGCTGGCGGGCAATCTTACCTGTTACGGAGCGGTCTACCTTGTTGGTTAACCAGTCCTTGCAGGCTACAGCTTCCAGCTGCAGCACGCGGCGCAAATATTCATTCAGTTTGGTGACATCGTAAGAAACGTTTTCATAATGACGTTCTACAGTCTTGTCCACCATATAAGTTTTCGGAGAAGAGCCGAACATCTGGTCTACGGCCAGGTCGAACGGACGTACGCCATCAGCCTGTTCGAAGGCAAAACGATGGTCGCCGGTAGTTTCACCTACCACGTACATCGGTGCACGTTCGCGTTCTGCAATCTTGTGTACATGTTCGATGGCTTTTTCGTCAATCAGCAAGCCCATACGTTCCTGTGATTCGTTGGCGATGATTTCCTTGGCAGAAAGTGTTTCATCGCCGATAGGCAACTTGTCCATGTGAATCAGACCACCGCAGTCTTCCACCAGCTCAGACAGACAGTTTACGTGTCCGGCAGAACCGTGGTCGTGGATAGATACAATCGGGTTTTCGTCTTCTTCGCACAATGCACGTACCACGTTGTAAGCACGTTTCTGCATTTCTGCATTGGCACGCTGGATAGCGTTCAGCTCGATACCAGAAGAGTAACGTCCTGTTTCTACAGAAGAAACGGAACCACCACCCAGACCGATGCGGTAGTTGTCACCACCCATGACTACGACCTTGTTTCCTGCTTCGGGGCTACCCTTTAAGCAGTCGCGCTGTGTGCCGTAGCCCACACCACCTGCCAGCATGATAACCTTGTCGTAAGCATATTTTTCGTTGTTTTCTTCGTGTTCGAAAGTCAGAACAGAACCACAAATCAGCGGCTGTCCGAACTTGTTACCAAAGTCAGAAGCACCGTTTGATGCCTTGATCAGAATCTGTTCCGGAGTCTGGTACAACCATTTGCGCACTGGCAGAATGTTTTCCCAGTCGCGTCCTTCGTCTGTACGCGGATAAGAAGTCATGTATACGGCAGTTCCGGCAATCGGCCATGAACCTTTACCACCACCCATACGGTCGCGGATTTCACCACCTGTACCCCAGATGTTGCCAGCCTTCAGCGGATTTGCAAAGTTGCG
>ENA-UEQL01001856-UEQL01001856.1-human-gut-metagenome-genome-assembly--contig:-NODE-1856-length-14408-cov-25.384481_pt1 | contig 14408 bp, 16 predicted proteins | sample MGYA00242905_ERZ507926 | MGnify/ENA primary metagenome ERZ507926 (study PRJEB26167, sample SAMN06115531) | human gut metagenome | host: Homo sapiens | place: China:Henan | collected 2015-09-09...
ACTCAATAGAGAGACGGTTTACGAAAAAAAGCAGATATTTCGTTTTTTTTTTGTGAAAAAAGACTGGTCAAACGGGTGAAATTGGTCTATAATAAAGCACAGACAGATAGACGCGGCAGATGCCCGTCTGATTGAAGGAGGAAAACTGTGCGGAAACTTCTTGCGATTCTGCAAATCTTCGTGCTGATGGCAGCAATGGCGCTGCCGACAGCTTTCGCCGCCGAAGCGCCGATTATGCTCGCCGGCTTGGAAGCTGCGTCGTCCTCCAGCAGCACGGAAGCGCAGCATGACTGGGACACGAACTTATTCTTCCAAACAATGCAGGAAAAAACCGGGATTGCCTTCTCCTTTACCGAATACGTCAGCCGAGAGGCATGGACGGAGGCGAAAACGGAAATGCTGGCGGGCGAGGTTGCCATGCCGGATATGTTCTTCAAGGCGGAACTAACCCCGCAGGAGACGCTTGCGTTCTATGAAGCGGGCAAGCTGATTGACCTGCGCCCGTATCTGGCGGAGTACGCGCCGCACGTCTGGGCGCTGCTGGAAGCCAATCCGGAATGGATGGAAGCCGTTTCGCTGCCCGATGGCGCGATTGTCGCACTGCCGAGCATCAACGAACTGACGCCGAACAATACCATGTGGATTAACAAGACGTGGCTTGACCGCTTGAAAATGGGCGTGCCGGCGACGGCAGAGGAACTGACGGAGGTGCTTCGTCAATTCCGCGACCGCGACATGAACCAGAATGGCAGCCGCAACGACGAAATCCCGCTGTCCTTCGTGAGCATGTGGGACTTGCGCTTCTTGGCGCACGCATTCGGCATCAATGCGGATGATTACTACCTGACGGAACAGAATGGAAAAATCAGCGAAGTGCTGACGACGGAGGAAAACCGCGCGTTCCTGATGTGGCTGCACGAGCTGTACACTGAGGGGCTGCTGGATTCGCAGGGCTTTATGGCCATGCGGCTGGTGGAGGCGGCAACGTCCTCGTCATCGTCCTCAAACAGCAATGCTACAGCGAAATACGGCGTGTTCTTCGGTGCAACGCCGCAGGACGTGGTCGGCGTGAATCTCGCGTCGGAGTATATCGCGCTTGATCCACTGGTGTACAACGGTCAGCAGGTTTACCGTGATTTCACCGGCGACCTCTACCGCGGCACGTTCGCAATTTCGTCCACCTGCGCAGAGCCAGAAAAGCTGCTGCAATGGGTTGATTATCTCTACACGGACGAGGGCTTCCTGGCGGCGCAGGTCGGCCGGGAAGGCGAGGACTACGACTGGAACGACGATGGCACATGGGCGTATGCCCGCACGGCGGAGGAAGTTGTCGCCATGCAGGGCACGAATACCATTTGGACAACCTCGATGCCCTCCTATGCCAGTGCGGGAATTCAAATGAAGATGGATGATGACGCAACGCACGCACTGGCAACGGAATTGGCGCGCGTCCGGCAATGGGAAAAGCGTGCAATGCCCTTGCTCTACCTGACGCAGGAGCAGATGAACCGTGTCAGGGAGCTGCAAAGCGCCATCAGCACCTATGCGGAAACGCGCATGGCGTGGTTCGTCGCGGGTGACGTGGAACTCAATGATGAAACGTGGGCAGATTTCTGCGCGCAGGTGAAGGCGCTGGGCATCGACGAGATGGTCAGTATCTGGCAAAGCACATATGACAACGCATGGCATCTTGACAAGTAATACTATTTCCTGCATTCACCTGTACCATCTGCTCGCGCCTTGGCGCATTCTCATTTGAAAATAGTATATACATACGCAAACCATTCAAGAAACCATCCATTGAATGAAAGGACGGAACGAACATGAATCAGTACGCCACGATGATCCGCAACCTAAAATCGCCTGAGGTGATGGAACGCCTGATGCACCTGTATGGCCGCCGCGACGGTATGCTGGTGGAGCAGACGGGACGCTATATTGGTTTGCTCAAACGGCATGAAGAGCTGTTTCACGAGAACCGCGAAGTGCTGATGATCAGCGCCCCCGGCCGCACGGAAATTGGCGGCAACCACACCGACCACAACCGCGGGCGTGTGCTGGCGGCGGCAATCAACCTGGATACGCTTTCGGCGGTTTCCGCGCGCGACGATATGATGGTGGAAATCCACTCCGACGGCTATCCTGCCATCAAGGTGGATTTGGGAAACCTCGATGTCGTTGAAAAGGAGAAGGGGAAAACCCATGCGCTGGTGCGCGGCGTGGCGGCGCGGATGGCGGAACTGGGCTACAAAATCGGCGGCTTCAACGCGGCGGTGACGTCGAATGTCATGTCCGGCAGCGGCTTGAGCAGCTCGGCGGCGTTCGAGGTGATGACGTGCGCCATTTTTGACGCGCTCTACAACGGCTTCACCATCGACTACAAGACGCGCGCGAAAATCAGCCAGTACGCCGAAAACGTGTATTTCGGCAAGCCCAGCGGTCTGCTTGATCAGATGGCGTCTTCTGCTGGCGGTCTGGTGACGGTGGACTTCAAGCATGATGACCCCGATGTGCGCCCGATGCACTTTGACTTCGCCAAGTACGGTTATTCGCTGGTCGTGGTGGCGACGGGCGGCAATCACGCTGATTTGACAGACGATTACGCGGCGATTCCGGCGGAAATGAAGAAAGTGGCGGCACTGTTCAATGAACCGTACCTGCGCCGTGTGCGCCCGGAGGAGTTCTATCAGGCGCTGCCGACCCTGCGCGGCAAGGTGAGCGACCGGGCGCTGCTGCGCGCCATGCACTTCTTTGAAGAGGACGAGCGCGTGGTTCGTCAAGTGGCGGCGCTTGACCGCAACGACCTGTTTGCGTTCCTGTGGGAAATCATCTGTTCCGGTCGGTCGTCGTATATGTATTTGCAAAACGTCTATGCGAACCCGAAGGATCAGAGCCTGTCGCTTGCGCTGGCGATGGCGGAACACATGATGCTGGACAAGGACGGCGCGTGGCGCGTGCACGGCGGCGGATTTGCCGGTACGACGCTGAACTTCGTGCCGGATAAGCTGCTGAATCAGTTCATCGAGACGATGGAAGGCACGTTTGGGGAGCATTGCTGCAATGTGCTGGACATCCGTCCGGAAGGCGCGGCCGTACTGCGGCTGGAATGATGAAATAATTTCGGCAAAATCTTGACAAGGCCTGCCGCCTGTGCTATCATAACGATGGCGCGGGCGGCAGATTTTGCTGAAACGCGCGAAACAACTGCACAAGCCACTTGGAGCTTCTTCGGGGCAGGGTGAAATTCCCTACTGGCGGTACAGCCCGCGACCCTTCCGCACCGCAATGGGCAGGAAGGCTGAGCCGGTGAGACGAAAGTCAATTCCGGCGCCAACAGTATAGTCTGGATGAGAGAGGAAAGCTGGAAATATGCGCGGAATTTCGGCGAGTATGCCGAAGTTCCGTGATGCTCCGCCCCTGAAAAGCGAACCTGCTTCAGGGGCGTGCATATTTTTAAGGAGGCTTGTCCTATGACAAAGCAGAAAACCCGTTCCAATCTCTCTGTCCAGTACATGACGCGCATCGCCATTCTGGGCGCACTGTCCGCCGTCCTGTTCCCGCTGGAAATCCCGATTGTCGCGTTCTACAAGCTCGACTTCAGTACGCTTCCGGCGCTGCTCGGCGCGTTCTCGATGGGTCCGCTGCCGGGTCTGGCGATTCTGCTGATTAAGGACTTGTCACGTCTGGCGTATTCGTCGAGCATGTATGTTGGGGAGCTGGCGGATTTCATCATGAGCGCGGCGTTCATCCTGCCCGCGTCGCTGATTTACCGCAAGCACAAGACGCGCAAAACCGCGCTGGTCGGCATGGCGGTCGGCACGCTGTGCATGATTGTGGTGTCGGTGCTGGTGAACTGGAAGATGATGATTCCGTTCTACATGAACGCGTTCCACATGGACATGGAAGCGATTATCGGCATGGCGCAGAAGGCACTGCCGTTCGTGGATACGGAATGGAAGGTGTTGCTGTATGTGACGGCGCCGTTCAATCTGCTGAAGGGCTTTGTGCTGAGCCTGCTGACGTTTGTGCTGTATAAGCGGCTGTCGCCGATGCTGCACGTCCGGAAGTAAAGAAAATAAACACGCGGACACAGCCTGAAAGCGCGCACAACTCAATCGCGAAAAAGGGTCAAGGGAGGAACTCCCTTGCAGAGTCCAGAGACAGCGTCTCTGGTGGGGTCAAGGGGCAACGCCCCTTGCGCCTCCTTATAATAGGAAGGAACATAACTATGAGAACACATTCTCCCAATGAAACACGCGAACTGGCGAAAAGGCTGGCGAAAGAGCTTCGGAGGGGGGATGTGCTTCTTTTGTGGGGCGATTTGGGCGCGGGCAAGAGCGAGTTCACGCGCGGACTGGCGCAGGGGCTCGGCGTGACGGCGACCGTCACCAGCCCGTCGTTCACCATCCTCAACGTCTACGACGACGGGCGAATTCCCCTGTATCACTTCGACTGGTATCGGCTGAACAGCGTCGAGGAGCTGTACGAAATGGGCATGGAGGAGTTCCTCGGCGGCGACGGCGTGGCGGTGGTTGAGTGGCCCAGCCAGTGCCCTGAAGCCATTCCGGAAACGCACCTTGCCATCCGCCTGACCCCGGTGGACGAAACGACGCGCGATGTGACTATTATTCCGATGGGCGGATTCCGTGAAATATCCTTGGAGGAAGAACAATGAAGCTGCTTGCTGTGGATACATCCGGGCCGGTGTGCGGCGTGGCGATTTTGACGGAGGACGGCATTCGCCATGAGTGTGCCGTCATGAACCACAAGACGCATTCGGTCAACCTGCTGCCCATGATTGACAACGCCTTCCAGTCCACGGGGCTGACGATTCAGGACATGGATCGCTTGGCTGTCGTGGTCGGGCCGGGGTCGTTCACGGGCGTCCGGCTCGGCGTCAGCACGGTGAAGGGGCTGGCGCACGGCGCGGGGAAGCCCTGCGTCGCGGTCAACGCGCTGGAAGCAATGGCGGCGGGCATCAGCGGATTCAGCGGTGTCGTCTGCCCGATTCAGGATGCGCGCGCTGGGCAGGTGTACGGCGCAGCGTTCTCCGCGGGAGAAAATCGCCCGAATCGGCTGATGGCTGACACGCCGATGAAGGTTGAGGACTATGTGGCGGAAATCAGCCGATTCGGCGACCGCTTCCTTTTCCTCGGCGACGGTATGCCTGTGCATCGGCAGAAGCTGCAAACCCTGCTGGGGGATGCTGCCACGTTCGCGCAGCCGCATCAGGCGTTCCTGCGCCCGGCAGCAGTGGCGTACCTCGCGTCGCTGGAGACGGAGACGGTTGATTACCTGACGCTCATGCCGCTCTACCTTCGCGCCCCGAACGCCGCGCTCAACAAGAAGCTGACGGAGGGTCTCCATGCCTGAAATCACGATTCGTCGGATGACAATGGACGACGTGGACGGCGTGTATGCCGTGGAAATCAGCACGTTTGTCGATGCGTGGAGCCGCGACGCGTTCGTCAGCGACATGAAGAATCCTGTTGCACGCTACCTCGTGGCGGAGCAGGACGGGAAAATCATCGGCTATGCGGGTGCGTGGGTCATCCTCGATGAGAGCCACATCACCAACATCGCTGTGCTAAAGGAACACCGCGGGCAAGGGACGGGAAAACGCCTGACGCACGGGCTGCTGCAATACCTCTCCAACCTCGGCGCGGCATACGCGACGCTGGAAGTTCGCCGCAGCAATGAAATCGCGCAGAACCTCTATAAGTCGCTTGGTTTTGTGCAGCTTGGCGTTCGCAAGCGCTACTACGCTGACAATGGCGAGGATGCGCTCATCATGGTCTGCGACCACATGCCGGCGGCTGACCCGGATTTCACGGAAGCCGAAACGGTATTTGAAGAATAAGCAATGGCGCTCGTCACATGACGGGCGCTTTTTTGAAAGGAGCAGCCTATGGCGACGATTCTGGTGACGCACGGCATCCCGGCAGAGGGATTTTCGCTGCTTTCGGGAGAGAAAATCGTGATTCCGAAGCCGCTCATGCAGTTCTCAATGGACGAACTTGCGGCGCTGATTCCGACGGCGGATGCGGTCGTTGCGTGCGGCGCGCTGCCGGGTGAAATCATCCGCAGGGGGAGAAAGCTGCGCATTATCGCGGGCTATGGCGCGGGCTATGACGGCGTGGACGTGCGCGCGGCGGCGGAATGCGGCATACCGGTCACGAACCTGCCCGACACCGTGACGGACAGCACGGCGGAACTCGCCATCGGGCTGATGCTTGCGGTTTCGCGCAGAATTGGGGAAAACAGCCTCCGCGCGCGAGAGGAAGCGCCGGAAAACCTGTTCGGCATGGGCAGAAGCATGGGGCGCAGTCTGCGCGGGCAGACGCTGGGTCTCCTCGGCTGTGGGCACATCGGCAAGCGGACGGCGGAAATCGCGGCGGCGCTCGGAATGCGCTGCATCGGGTACAGCCGGCACGGGGTGAATCATCCGCAGGTGGAAAGCGTGACCCTGCCGGAACTGCTGGCGCAGTCTGACGTGCTGTCTCTGCACTGCCCGCTGACGCAGGAGACGCGCCGGCTGCTTGACCGTTCTGCGCTGGCGCGGATGAAGCAGGGGAGCATTCTCATCAACACGGCGCGCGGGGCGATTGTGGACTGCGACGCACTGGCGGATGCGCTGGAATCGGGACATCTGCGCGGCGCAGGGCTGGACGTGTACCCGGATGAACCGCACATTCCGCCGCGGCTGATCGCGCTGCCGCAGGTTGTGCTGACCCCGCACATCGGCACAAACACGCAGGAGACAAGGCTGCGGATGGCGGAGGGGTGCGCACGGCAGATTGCGGATGCGCTGGCGGGAAAACGACCGGCGCATGTGGTGAATGGAATAGAATAATGTCAAGATTAAAACAGCATCAGGGGCGACAAGCGTCTCTGCTGCTGTTTTTGTGAAGTCAAAATGGCATGTTCAGGCGATAGCACGTTATTTCGTCCACGCGTCAAACTCTTCATCTGTCGCAAGCACGGTGTGTGTGCCGCCGACGGAATGCTCCGTTCCTTTGGCGTAATTAATGCCACTGGTGGCGTAGTTGTAGGTTAGGGCGACGCGATGCTTTTCCACCACGGGATTGGGGTGGGGGATGGCGGACAGCAGACTCTTGGTGTACGGATGAACCGGGTGGGAGAAAATCTCCTCCTTCGTACCGGATTCCACCATGTAGCCCAAATGCAGCACGCCGATGCGGTCGGAAATATACTTCACCATACTTAAATCATGTGCGATAAACAAGTACGCGCACTGCGTTTCCGCCTGAATGTCCTTCATTAGGTTCACCACCTGCGCCTGAATCGACACATCCAGCGCGGAAATGCACTCGTCGGCGATAATCAGCTTGGGGTTCATAATCAAGGCGCGGGCAATGCCGACGCGCTGACGCTGACCGCCGGAAAACTGGTGCGGATAGCGGGCAGCGTGTTCCGGCGAAAGTCCGACTTTCTTGAGCATTTCGCTGATTTTTTCCTCGCGCTCCTGCCGATTGGCGAAGCGGTGGTGGATGTCCATGCCTTCGCTGATGATGTCGCCGACCTTCTTGCGCGGATTCAAACTCGCCATTGGGTCTTGGAATACCATCGCGAGGCGCTGACCGTTGTATTCCGTGCGCAGCTGCTTTTTGCTCAATTTCAGCAAATCAACGGTTTTGTCCTGCCCGTGCCCGTCATCGTATGTATACAGGATTTCGCCGCTGTTGATGGTGGCGTTGCTGTCCAGCAAGCCGACGGCGGCTTTCATCGTTACGGATTTTCCCGAGCCGGATTCGCCCACGATGGCGACGGTTTCGCCCTTTTGCAAATCCAGATTGATGCCGCGGATGGCATGTACCACGCCGGCGTTCGTGCGGAAGGAAATATCCAGATTCTTGATTTGCAGAATGGTCTTTGCTGACATCTTGAATCCTCTCCTTTCACATGTCTTCCAGCTTGGGCGCGAGCGCCTCGCGCAGTCCGTCGCCGATGAAGTTGAAGCCCAGCATCAGCAGCGCCAGCGCCAGAATCGGCGGAATAATCTGATACGGCAGGGTAGTGATGTTGTTGAAACCATCCTCAATCAGCGTGCCGATGGAGCATTGCAGCAGCACAATGCCGACGCCCACGAAGCTCAGAAACGCCTCGGTAAAGATGACAGTCGGGATGGAAAACATCACCTGCGTGATAATCGGGCCGATGGTGTTGGGCAGAATCTCCTTGAAGATGATGTGTCCGCTGCCTGCACCCAGTGTGCGGCTGGCGAGAACATACTCCTGCTCCTTCATCTTCAGCATTTCTGCGCGGGCGATTTTGCTCATGCCAATCCACTCGGTCAGCAGCAGCGTTACAATCACCAGACCGATGCCTTTGGGCATAAAAATCGCCAGCACGGACACGATCACCAGCCGCGGGATACTGTTGGCGATTTCGACAAAGCGCTGCATGATGCTGTCTACACGTCCGCCGAAGTAACCGGATAACAGCCCGTAGCTCATGCCAATGAGCATATCAATGATGATGGTGACGAAGGCAATCATCAGCGATACGCGCGCGCCGTACCACGTCCGTGTCCAGAGGTCGCGGCCGAGGTCGTCCGTGCCGAAGAGAAACGTTTTATCGGCATAAATGTCGTCGTAAGGTTCGCCCGTCACCATCTCGTGGATGGCAGGTACACGCGGGCTGATGCCGACGGCGGCCTTCTTGCGTCCCTTGGCATTGAGCGCCGTGACGATTTCGTCATACGCATATCCGCTGAAAAGCGGCGCGACGAACGCCAGAAAAATCATCAGCAGTACCAGAATCAGCCCAATCATGGCGCGCTTGTTGCGGACAAAGTGCGTTGCGACACCCTTCCAGTAGCCTTGGGAAGCATAGTTGGTGTCGGTCGCAATGTCTGCCTGCTCCAACTGCGCAAAGTCCCCGGCGACCGGGACGTATTCCGCTGCCTGCCGGCGGGCAGGTTTCTAACTGTTTCATTCGTTTGCACCTCCCTTGGCCGATACGCGAATCCGGGGATCCAGCGCGCCGTAGAGAATGTCTACCACCAGCATGATGCCAATGTAGAGCGACGAATACAGAATCCCCAGCGCAAGCACATAGTTGTAGTCAACGCCCTCGCCGGCAATGGCATCCACCATCAGCTTGCCGATGCCGTTGATGCCGTAGATTTTCTCTACTAATCAATAGCGTCAGCAGCGCCATGCCGATTCGCTTGAGCACATATTTTGTCATAACAATCCGTCATCCCTTTTCAAATGTTTCCAGATGCAAGAGGCAGAGCGGTCTGCCTGAAGAGAACCGCTCTGCCTGAAGATTTCGATACGATTTTAGATTGGCTCAGCCTCTTCTAAAAGCGCACACGACTGATTACTTGATGACGGCACTCTTATACACGCGGTTCAGCGCGACAGGATGGAAATCAATCCCCTCAACGCCCTCAGTATCATCATTTCAAGAAAAAGTAAAGGGACGATGAACAAAAAAACAGGAAATGTGCAAAGTGGAGTGCACAGAGGAAAAATAAGAACAAGGGAAAAACAATGAACTGTCCAGCATAGTGTGGACAGCAACAAGAGGCCTCCTGCCGTAGAATAGAAACTGCGACAGGAGGCAATTCGTATGGCAAGAAAGTACGAGAAGGTTGAGCAACTAACAGCGATGGTGCGTGTAGTAGAACCATCTGGAATGACATAGTTCCAAAACCATCGCGTCGGACGGCTGTTGCTGCATTAAAGCAGGGGTTAGAAAACCGGCCTAACTCAGACCAATTTGCGTATCAGATAGGGGAGAGGGGCGGAGAGGGAGACTTGGAGAAAGTATCAGAAAATCTGCTACAAAAATAATTCTGCTACAAAAAGTGATATACCGATAAAAGTAGGAAGCGATTTTAAGAGTAGCAGAGTAACATTTATTTTCAGATGCATGTAATTTGTATGTGCAATGCGTGTGCGTGCGTACATGCGCGTGTGCTGAATGCAGGGGGGTATAAAAAGTGCTACTTTGATATTTTGATACACAAAAGGCGGCAATCTGTTGCAATAAGCGAGTTTCTTATTGAAACAGGCTGCTGTGTCTTTCGAGAAAAGTGATACATGGCAAGGGAAAAACGTGACACGCTCAAAAACAGCAAAACAGATGCGGAATTGTCTGGGTGGAAACAGTGAAGATACGCTGAGTGGCAATGAAACTCAAAGTGGCACACATGGACGCAGGAGGCCGAAAATGGTGCGCTCAGCGCCAGCAAAGTCGAACAACACAGATATTGGGAAGTAAATTGCCCATAAAACACAAAAAAGAAGCGATTTTTCAATCGCTTCGATGTCTGGGTGAGGAGGTTCGAACTTCCGGCCTCTTGAACCCCATGAAAAGCATTCGACGACCCGCAAACCCTTGCGCCACAAGGCTTTGCAGCACTTTCACAAGTGCCTAATAACCCCGAAATAACCCCGTCATTATGAACGGAACAATTTTAGCCCCTGTGCTGTGTATGCGGTTCAATGTCAAGGCGACAATAAGCACAGGAGGTTTTTTCAATGAAAACGACGACGACAAACGAACTGCCTGCCGAAATTATGGAGAACGGCATTCACTACACCCTTGTGGGCGATTACTACTTTCCGACCTGCATGCTGGCGGAGAAGTCGTCCAATGGCAAGTGGGCATCCCTGTATGAGTGCTATTTGCAGGAGAAGCATCCGCACGAGTATGTCAGGCTGACTTGGGCGGATGAGCTGTCGGCGCTGCTGGAATCCGTGCAGAAGGAGTGCGAGGAGCGGGTAGCAGTGCTTGTTCGGGAGATGGCGGAGGTGGAGGGCGTGGATGAGGAGATGAAGGAAAATGAGCAGATGGAGTGGGTGCGGAGGATGGAGATGATTTGCGGCAGGGCGGAAGAGGTCGTGCAAGAGGAATTTATGGGGTAAGTGAAGAGAGAAACGGCAGCAGGGGCAGGGGAGTTCCTGCTGCTGTTTGTTCGTGTAGTAATCGACGTTATGGAAAAACGGACAACCGATGCAGATAGGTTGTTGAAAATCAAGCACTCTCTGATACGATCATAGATGAATCCCTGCTCTCTGTTGTATATCGCATCAAATTCTTCCATGATGCTGTTGTGCTGAAGCTCGCTGATGGTATCCGCCATTTCCGCCTTTATTGCGCCATCCTCAAAGAAAAGGGAGAAGAAACGGATGTCAATCTGGTCAGTATTGGATTCCGGGAATGCCATGTACATGTTCAGATACTGCTGGAGGAAATAATCATGTGTTGTGATGAAAATCTGCACCTTGAGTTTTGCAAGCTGCATCATAGCATCCACCAGCGGGCGAATCATGCCGGGATTCATGTTCGTCTCCGGCTCATCCCAGAACAGCACCGAATTGGCATTCAGGCAGCCGTTCCGAATGAGATAGGTGATGGTCGCCAACTTGCGATAGCCCTCGGAGACAAGCCCCATTTCAAATTCTCCGCCATTTTCCGCATTGAGATAAAATTTTTTATCATGCTGCACCGTTGTCCCGTGGAGAATTTCATCCAAACTGGCTAACACCTGATTCTGCTCATCGGAATTTTTCCCGCGCTTCAGCGGACGATCCAGCAGCTTTGCAAGGTCATAATACGTTTCCTCAAACGCAATATGGTATTCCTCATACAGCGACGTGAAATTCTCCGTCGCCGAAATGATTTCCTTCGGCGGAAAATACACCGCCGTATGGTCAGGCGATGCTGTATGCTCCATCTTCGGCAAGATAAGCGTGGCAATTTTGCTTGCTCGATTTCCGAAATTCACATCAATGCTCGTGCCGTTTTCATAGCCCATTGAGGCTGTCATTTGGGCATTGCCCTGCTTTCGCCGCACGAGTCTGCCCACTTTCCCGTTGTCCGGGCGAAATACGCCGCACAGCTTTTCGGAAAACCTGTTCACCGCTGCTTCCTTTGTCTCTGTGGAGTTCCACTGTTCATAGGACTTATGCAGGCTGTACATCAGCTTTATCAGCGCCGTTTTGCCCGTGCTGTTTGTGCCGCAGATCACATTGATTCCCGGCGACCACTGAAAATCGGCTTGCTGAAACAGCATAAAATCAGACAGATGCAATTGGCTGATTTTCACACTCATCCATTCCTTTCCCAAAGCAGTTTCATGTCTGCTTTGCGCAAGAAGCACAGCTTCTCTCCGATATTGTTGCAGGTATGAAACAGATTATCCGCTGCGTCGGATTGCGATTTGCTTCCGCACAACTCGGCGCACGTTGCTTGTACGTCAATCACTATAACATTGATTCCTGCTATTGTCAACGGTTATTGTCAGAATTTCCGCCCAATTGCAAAAACGCGGCAATGGCTTCTTCATATTGTTCATTTTCGCGCAGCATCACTGCTTGCTGGTACTTTATTTCCATTATGCCCGCAATCTGCGCCTTCGCGCCGCTCTAATCTCCCAACTCAGCAAACGCTGCAATTGCCTCGTCATAGTAGTAGAACCATCCGGAATGACATAGTTCCCCCATGAAAAGCATCAGACGAACCGCAAGTTCTTGCGCCACAAGGCTTTTCGGTACTCTCACAAGTGCCTAATAACCCCGTCATCATGAACAGAACGATTTAGCCTCCTGTGCTGTGTACGCGATTCAATGGCAAGGCGACAATAAGCATAAAACGACGATGACGAACGAACTGCCCGCCGAAATCATGGAGAACGGCATTCACTACACCCTCATGGGCGACTACTACTTTCCTACCTGCATGCTGGCGGACAGGTCGTCCAATGGCAAATGGGCTGCTATGTATGAGCGCTATTTGCAGGAGAAGCATCCGCACGAGTATGTTAGGCTGATTTAGGCGGATGAACTGGCGGCGCTGCTGGAATCCGTGCAGAAGGAGTGCGAAGAGCGGGTGGCGGTGCTTGTTCGGGCGATGGCGGAGGTGGAAGGCGTGGATGAGGAGATGAAGGAAAATGAGCAGATGGAGTGGGTGCGGAGGATGGAGATGATTCGCGGCAGGGTAGAGGATGTTGTGCGCGAGGAAATCATGGAATAAGTGAAGAGAGGAACGGCAACAGGGGCAGGGGAGTTCCTGCTGCTTTATTCGTATAATAATCACTGCTATGAAAAAACGAATAAATCCAGCAATCACCCATTGGAAAATCGGACAATCTATGATATAATCATCATGGAAAACAGGACAAGGAGGCTTTCGGATGATTGCAAGAAAGATTGAAAAGAAATTGCAGCGCTTCCATGATGCGCACGAAAAAAAAGGCGATGCTGATTACTGGCGCGCGTCTGGTTGGCAAAACCTTTATCATTCGCGAGTTTGGCAAGCAATATGAGTCCTTTGTGAAAATTAACTTTTAGGCAATCCCACACAAAGAAAAAATGTCGGGAAAGAGGTATAATAAAGAGGTGAAGAAGCAATTGACGATGAGCCTGTTGTCGGTGGTCCGGAAAACGGTAAGGTGAGTGCCGAGGCGCAGGCTGCTTTGTTTCAGCTCTATCCGAATGCTACCGATGTGAACTGGTCGGTGAAAGGAGAGTATGTGGTGGCGGATTTCAATATGGCGGCTACCCGTGCGGCAGCAGGCGAATATGCGGCCTGGTTCGACAATGCCGGCCGGTGGTACATGACGACGGACAGTGAAATCCTCTTCGACCAGTTACCCGCAGAAGTGAAAACCGCTTTCGGCGAGAGCGAGTACTCCGCATGGACCGTCGACGAGGTGGAACGGATTCAGCGCAATGGCCTGGAAGATGTCTATGTGATTGAAGTGAAGAATACGGTAGACGGCGTGGCAACGGAAATCGACCTTTATTATTCGAAGGACGGCGTACTGGTGAAAAAACTGGTCGACATGGACGAAGATTATGATTACAGCGATTACATCCCCGTAGCTCCGGCCGCAGGTGTGGACGCGTTCCTGAAAGCGAACTTCCCCAATGCCCGCATTCTGGACATCGACCGTGAAATATTTCCACTTCCGTCATGCCTTTCTCCATATCGGATTCGATGATACGCGCTCCCGCATATTTCTGAGTGATGAACTCCTTGATTTTGTCGGTCAGTATGCCGCCGGCGTTATTTCCGGGTCCGGCAGGGTTCTGCTCCATCGGCGACAATTCGCCGGTGGCGGTAATCTTTACTTTCACGTCACCCATGACAGACTCCAGTTCGAGGCGGTAATATTCCTCTGCCGAAGTTACATAATGGTCTACATCGTCCACCCGGTAACCGGCATATTCAGAAGCGAAAAGAGAGAGACAGGAAGGAACGCTTGCACTGCTTGTTTTGGAAGCGGCACTTTTAATTGAAGAACATTATGATGAAATTTGTGATGAACTCTGGTATATTTATACCAGAGAGGAAATCCGCGAGGCAAGACTGATGGAATCCCGTGGGTATTCCAGAGAGAAGGTACAGCAGATTTTTTCGAGTCAGTT
>ENA-UEQL01001857-UEQL01001857.1-human-gut-metagenome-genome-assembly--contig:-NODE-1857-length-14402-cov-7.613333_pt1 | contig 14402 bp, 17 predicted proteins | sample MGYA00242905_ERZ507926 | MGnify/ENA primary metagenome ERZ507926 (study PRJEB26167, sample SAMN06115531) | human gut metagenome | host: Homo sapiens | place: China:Henan | collected 2015-09-09...
AATTGCCAACGACGACCGATAGCGTCTTTTACCATGAAGTCCAACTTAGGTCCGTAGAAAGCCGCCTCACCATATTCCACTTTAGCGGGCAGGTTCTTCTCGCGGCAAGCCTCAATGATGGCGTTCTCTGCTTTCTCCCATACCTCGTCAGAACCCACATACTTGGTGGTGTTCTTCGGGTCGCGCAGAGAGATTTGTGCCTCGAAGTTCTTGAAATCCAATGCCTTGAAGATGATATCGATAATCTCCATCACACGGATAAACTCGTCCTTCACTTGGTCGGGGCGGCAGAAGATATGCGCATCGTCTTGCGTGAATGAACGCACACGCGTCAGTCCGTGCAACTCACCCGACTGCTCGTAGCGATATACGGTACCAAACTCGGCAATACGCAACGGCAGGTCTTTGTACGAACGAGGACTGTTCTTAAAAATCATACAGTGGTGAGGGCAGTTCATCGGCTTGAGCATATACACCTCGCCTTCCTCTGGCGTAGTGATAGGTTGGAACGAGTCCTTGCCGTAGTGATCCCAGTGCCCGGAAGTTACATACAGTTGCTTGCTGCCGATATGCGGGGTCATCACTTGCTGATAGCCGTAGCGTTTTTGTATGCGCTTCAAGAAGTCCTCCAAGCGCAGACGCAGTGCCGTTCCTTTCGGCAACCAAACAGGCAGACCCTTACCAATCATATCCGAGAACATGAAGAGTTCCAACTCTTTGCCTATCTTGCGGTGGTCGCGTTTCTTGGCTTCCTCCAATAGGTTTAGATACTCGTCGAGCATCGCTTTCTTCGGGAACGAGATACCGTAGATACGCGTCATCATCGGGCGTTTCTCATCGCCACGCCAGTAAGCGGCAGCGCAACTCAGCACTTTCACGGCCTTGATAGGCTCGGTTGAGAGCAAGTGCGGACCCTTGCAAAGGTCGGTGAACGCGCCCTGCGTATAGGTGGTGATATGTCCGTCTTCGAGGTCGGCAATCAACTCGCACTTGTAGGTCTGACCCTTTGCGCCAAACTCTTTCAGTGCGTCTGCCTTGGCAATGCTCTTCTTTACAAGGTGCTCTTTCTTCGCACGCAGTTCCATCATCTTCTGCTCGATAGCGGGGAAATCGCTCTCCTTAATCGTCTGTCCCTCAGCGGGATACACATCGTAGTAAAAACCGTTCTCGATTGCGGGACCGATACCGAACTGGATGCCGGGGAACAGTTCTTGTAGCGCCTCTGCCATCAAGTGGCTTGAGGTGTGCCAAAAAGCATGTTTCGCCTCCTCATCATCCCATTTGTGCAGGCGGATAGCCGTGTCTGCCGTCAATGGGGTGTTCAGTTCTACGATAGTCCAACCTTCGCCTTGCTCTTCGATGGTCTCGGCGTGGTCGCTAAGGGGTTTGATACTGGCTACAAGGATGTCTTGAGCCAAACGACTGCTGATACTCTCAGCCACTTCCAGTGGAGTTATACCACTTTCATACTCGCGGACACTTCCGTCCGGAAAACTTACTTTAATCATATTGATAAACCTACAAATGTTTACGGCTCAGAGCCCACAAATGCCCTTTCGCCAATTCAACCGCAAAAGTACTGCTTTTTTTTGATATACGCAAATTTCCATTCCAATCTCTTTCCTAGAATTCCTAGAACATCTAGAATCCCTCGAATTCCTAGATTATCTAGATTTTCTAGACTGTCTAGAGTCCCTACAATATCTATCATGGTCGCTGAAAAATGGCTCATCTCTTGCATAACTCACAAAAAAGCAGTAACTTTGCGCACTTTTAGATTAGACGCACATTCCTATACTATGGCTACAGCAATCGAGTTCAATCATGTCAGCAAACAATACCGCTTGGGGCTGGTCTCCACGCGCACTCTGAGCCACGACCTTGACCGTTGGTTTCAAACCGCTATCCTCCGCCGTGAGGACCCCTATCTCAAGATTGGTGAGGTCAACGACCGCGCCTCCAAAGGCAACTCCGAGTATGTATGGGCACTCCGCGACATCGATTTCAAGGTGGAGCAGGGCGATGTGGTGGGTATCATTGGCAAGAATGGTGCCGGCAAGTCCACGCTCCTCAAACTCCTCAGCAAGGTTACTGCTCCTACTACGGGTACTATCCGTGCTCGTGGGCGTATCGCTTCGTTGTTGGAGGTAGGTACGGGTTTCCATCAGGAGATGACTGGTCGTGAGAATATCTATATGAACGGAGCCATCCTCGGTATGACCAAACAGGAAATCACCTCCAAACTCGATGAAATCGTTGCTTTCTCCGGCTGCGAACGCTATTTGGACACTCCCGTGAAACGCTATAGCAGTGGTATGATGGTTCGTTTGGGCTTTGCCGTTGCCGCCCATCTTGATCCCGAAATCCTCGTTGTGGACGAAGTCCTCGCCGTAGGCGATGCCGAGTTTCAAAAGAAAGCCATCGGCAAGATGCAGGACATCTCCCACGGCGAAGGCAGAACGGTGCTGTTTGTGAGTCATAATATGGGTAGTATATCTATGTTATGTCAAAAAGGAGTCTTGCTTTCAAAAGGGAGGGTAGCATATATTGGCAATGTGCAAGATTGTGTAACGAAATATATATCAGACGGAAAATCGGACTCTGTGTATGTGGGCAATAATGTCAGCAATGATATGTTCTTTCAACAAGTCTCTATTGTTGATACTAAGGGAGTAAATACGATGAATTTTGCTTTCACTGAGGAGATAAACATAGCCTTCACTATTGGTTGTAACCATTTTCTGCCTAATGCTGTGCTGAGTTTTGTCTTATACGATAGTAGCCAAGTAGCATTGTTTTCTTCGCACCATTCCTTAAAGTCCGATGAATCATATGTCGTTGCGCATATCCCGGCTAATTTTTTATTGTCAGGTACCTATTTTATTAGACCCATTTTGCATATTCCGAATGTGAGTTTCCTAGATAAATGTGATGTGACACTTCAATTTTCGGTTGTAGATACGGGCTGTGTACATTCTACCTATTCTGCGAATAAAAGTTTAGGAACGCTCAATGTTCCAATTTTGTGGGAGTGAGATATTATTACAACTAAAATATAAACTCAATATAATATATGGCTAATTTTAGTGAAGATATAATCGATTCGGTCTGGAATAAGGCACAAATTGATCCTAATAATGACCCTAATGTTTTCAGAAAAGATTATGCAGGAGCATGGATTCGTCGTGATCAGTATGGAGAAAGGGATGCAAAGTATGGATGGGAAATAGACCATATTAAACCGCTTGCAAAAGGAGGCTCAGATTCTATTGAGAATTTAGTTCCATTGCATTGGAAAAATAATGCGCAAAAAAGTGATAACTATCCGCGATGGGAAACTATACTTTCTTCAGAAGGAACTAAAAATGTTGAAAAGTTCAAGATGTGGTATATGAGGCAATAAGATATGGAAAGTATAGGGATTTTATATGAATTGAGGAAATCTAATATTACTGATCCTTTGGGTAATGTTACTGCTGATTTGCATATCAATTATTTGAAAACACAATCAAACAACCACCCATTGTGTAAAAAATACAACAGGTCTTTAGATATCGGCATAATGTTGTTAGATTGTGTTGCTGATATTAAATCTATATCTCTATATTTCCCATTCAAATTCAATGAAAGTGATGTTGAAGATTTAGGTGGAATTATTCGGGAACACAACTTGTTTTGTACACTGTTTAATGGAGATTATGTAATAAGTAACATTCCTAATTATCCTTTATACTACAAGGTGGTACCAATTACGGCAGACCAAGATGCTTTTTTGCTATATATATTGGAAAAGTGCACATTTAGGATAGATAGAAGTTTGCAGAAAGGAACTTTATTGACTATATCAATAGCCGATATCCCAACTGGTGTGTTGTTGCAAGAAAAAGGTTTTCAAGGATTATATTTCCGTTTACGCATAAAGCATCTAAGCAAAGATATGTTCTTTTATGAGGATAATATTTCTAATGATATTTTTCAGAGTGCATTTTCTAAGTTAGAATTAGTAGATTTCCGGATAAATGAGATGAGGGAGTTTGATAGGACGATTATTGATGACTTGAAAAAAGATCGGTATTTTGTGTCATTTAGAAAATTCCATTTCTTTTTCATAGGTTCTTCTGAGAATGAAGAAGTTCAAGGAAATGTAAACTATGTAGATACACGCTTATTGGATCCTCAACGATGGGCTGATTATGAAGAGTCTATAAAGAAAGCAAAAGTACGGTATATTGCATACCATTGGTGTAAAAGAGCAGATGAAAGTCAAGTGCTTCAACAATGTAGTGTGTTCTTGAGAACCAAATATAGGTCTATGAATGCTCTGAAGGTAGTTATGTATTGTATTGTTGTTATTTTACTTGGATTTGTGGGATCTGTGTTAAGTACAGTGTTTATAGACTTGTTGTGGTAATAATGATGGAAAACTAGTAATAGTTGAATAATGAAATCTATGAATATTTTGTTTACTTTAGTCCAGCGAATACTGTATCGGTTAATGCCCATTGTAAAGTATATGGCGCGGCACGAGGATGACTTAGATGCTATTTTTTCTTATTCAGATGTAGTTGTTGATTCCAAGTGCATACAGAAACCTATTCACCTATATGATTCCACAATTGGACTTTATACTTATATCTCAAGTCATGCGTTTATCTCTCAAACAAATATAGGCAAGTTTTGTTCTATAGGCCCGAATCTTCTATGTGGTTGGGGAATACATCCAACTAATGGGATTAGTACGAGTCCAATGTTCTATTCTACGAGAAAACAGAATGGTTATTCTCTCACGAACGAGGATAAGATTGTGGAGCGTAAGCGGATAACAATAGGTAATGATGTATTTATAGGTGCAAATGTTACAATCTTGGATGGCGTTACAATAGGTGATGGGGCGGTTATAGGTGCGGGGGCTGTAGTCTCCAAAGATATTCCGCCTTATGCAATCGCGGTTGGTTCCCCGATTCGGGTGATCCGTTATCGTTATTCTGAAGAACAAATTGCAGCGATGCTACGTATTTGTTGGTGGAATCGTGATGATCAATGCCTACAGGATGTGTCCGATATGTTTTTTGATATAGATGCTTTTATCGCCAGATATGACCCGCTTATAAACAACAACGAATGAAACTTTCCATTATCACTATAAACTACAACAACTTGTCGGGGTTGCGCAAAACGGTTGAATCTGTTTTTGCACAGACCTATTGCGATTTTGAGTATATAATCGTTGATGGTGCCAGTACAGATGGATCTAAAGAGTATTTAGATACAATTTTGGTAGATAATACAGCAAATAATTTACAAATTCACAAATCTACAAATTTGCAAATTTTCTCCGAACCGGATACGGGTATTTATAATGCGATGAACAAAGGTATTCGCTTGGCTACGGGGGAATATTGTTTGTTCTTGAATAGTGGTGATTTCTTGGTCGCATCTGATGTTTTGGAGAGAGTATTTAGCCAACCTGTTAATGCTGATATCCTTTGTGCAAAATGCAATGTTTCTGATAAAGGGAAAGTGATATGGACAAGCAATCCGCCTCAAAATGTAACATTTGGTACGTTGTATTTTGTAGGGCTGGCTCATCAATCTACTTTCATTAGACGCTCTCTATTTGACAGTTTGGGTCTGTACGATGAGACATACAGATACAACGCCGATACGGAGTTTTGGTATCGTGCGATAATCATTCATAATGCAACTACGCAACGTGTTGATGTGATAACTACGGACTATAATTTAGATGGTGTATCTGCCACGCACAAAAATGATTTGTCATTCAAAGAGGAACATCGGCGTATTAAATCTAATCCGTTGTTTGCTAAATTTATTCCTGATTACGAACAATGGCGTTGTGAAAAATCTGTTGTCAACGAATATGTATGGATAAATTCATATCCGGTTCTGCGTAGGTTATTACATTTGATACATCGTATAACTAAATAGAAACAGGTTTACTATGAAACAATCATCTCCCAAGTGGGCAGAGGCTTATGCTCAACTCATTGCACTAATGCAGAAGTATGAAACTCAAACTCCTTCAGTAGAGGAGTTGGATTGTGTGATGGAACTAATTAAAGTTGCAATGAAAGACGATGTGGATAACCGTGAAGATGTACCCGATAAATCACTTGCCAAAGGCTCAATTGATGCTTTTTGTGACCTTACAAAGCATATTATAAAAAATGGCTGACAACGCAAGTTTTAATAGCAATGCACATCCTTTTTATCACCCATTATGCCGGTTTCTATGGTGCCAACAAATCGATGTTGACACTTATCTCTTTGCTGCGTGAGCGTTACAATGTAGAGGCAACAGTATTGCTCCCGCATAGCGGGGTAATGTGTGAGATGCTTGAAAAGAATAGGATACCTTATGTGGTATCGCACTACTATTGGTGGGTAAATGATAATCATGGCATATTCCAAAAAATACTCAACAAACGCAAGCAACTGCTCAACTATTGGCGGATAAAACATATTCTTTCTGCATTAGGAGAACAACATTTTGATTTGGTGTATTCCAATTCAGTTACTGTCGATATCGGGCTTTTTATTGCGGAGCGTTTGCATATTCCCCATATATGGCATTTCCGTGAGAGTCTTGTGCAGTTTCGTTTGTCTTTGTCTTTGTCTTTGTCTTTGTCTTTGTTGCGCAAATCGGTGAATAGTGCGTATATCTTGATTTCGCACTATATGATGGATTACTATCGACCTTATCTGCCTGCGGATAGGATGTATTGTGTCTACAATGGCGTATCATTGCCATGTGGTGTGAACAGGGGGCAACCGAATCGATTATTCAACCATCTGAAAGTAGTATGTATCGGCGTGCTGTGCGAGCAGAAAAATCAAATGGAACTGCTAATGGCTCAGTCCGTCTTGCAACAGCGAGGAATTGTTATTGAGACATTCTTTGTAGGCTCAGCTAAGGCAGAGTACTATGAGCAGATGTGCCAATATATACAGCAACATAACCTAATCTCCAATGCCCATATCTTGGGGCATAGCGATGATGTGTACGCTATTATGCAGGATATGAATGTAGGTGTTGTTTGTGCGCACGACGAAGCATTCGGGCGAGTAACTATCGAGGAGATGCTGATGCGTATGCCAGTGGTGGCAAGCGATTCCGGTGCAAATACCGAGTTGGTGCGGCATGGCATTGACGGCTATATATATCCGCTTGGTGCCGTTGATAAGTTGGCAGATGCATTGCAATGCTATGTGCAAACGCCTCAGTTGTTACAGACGCATGGTGACAGCGCATATCATTATGCTTTAGAACACTTTTCGGCAGAGCAAAATGCCAACGGTATATATCAGTTAATTAAGAATATCAAATAGATATGTGTGGAATATCATCAGTTTATCGTTATACTTGCACGACTCAAGACGATGTGCGGCGTATTCAGGCAATGAATAACTCTATGCACTATCGCGGGCCGGATGACGAGGGGGTATGGCAAGACCAACACTATGTAGCAGGGCAAGTGCGGCTTTCAATCATAGGATTAGAAAAAGGCAAACAACCTCTATTCAATGAAGATAAGTCGCTTGTGTTGATTTGCAATGGTGAGATTTACAACTATATAGAACTCAAACGACAACTTTCGGCTAAGGGACACCAATTTATGTCGGAGAGCGATTCTGAAACCATCATCCATCTCTACGAGGAGTATGGTACAGATTGCTTGCGATACTTGCGTGGGATGTTTGCTTTCTGTTTGTACAATACTAAGACTTGCGAGGTCTTTGCGGCTCGGGATAGAATGGGGGAAAAGACATTGTACTACGCGGAAATACCTTGTGGAGTGGTTTTTTCTACGGAACTAAAAGCCATCTTACAGCAGTATATAGACCAACCGCAGTTGGATATTCGGCAATTAGTGGCTCCCATTCGATATACGGGACCTATTGACAACGAAAATACCTACATACGGCAAATCAAGCGATTGGAAAATGGTGAGTACCTATTGGTGAATACGCAAGGTTGTCGTCGTTATCGTTATTGGGACAGGCATTTGCTGCGTAATAAACTACTATACGATATCTCTTTTGATGAGGCTAAAAAACAAACAGAGACACTATTGCGTGAATCGGTGGAACTATGTCTGCGGAGCGATGTGCCGGTGGCAGTTATGTTGAGCGGTGGAATCGATTCCAGTTTGGTAGCAAAATTTGCGAAGGATAGCGGGCATGAAGTACATACCATTACTGCCGGCTACAAAGGGGCTTATGACTGCGATGAACGAGATGTGGCAAAGCGTTTTGCCAAGGAGCAGGGATTTATCTATCATGAGATAGAGTTGGATGAAAATGATTTTAGAGACTGCTTTGACGAGTTTACGCAATATATAGACGAACCTATCACGGATGCTGCGGCATTAGCACAGTGGGCATTGTACAAGAAAGTGCGTGCGCTTGGCTTTAAGGTGCTGTTAGGCGGAATGGGAGGTGATGAGATTTTCTATGGCTACCCGTATTGGAATTATTTAGGAGAATCGTATGCTATGCGCCGCAAGCATGAGTCGTTATTCCCCATCAAACAACATAAGGCGGAATACATACATTTCTTGGCACATAATTGGCGTAAGATACTGTATGCCAATCACCCCTACGAAATCAATGATAAGTCGCTGTGCTATTGGATGCGTGATGACTACTATCGTTTTGCTAAAGATGCAGTATGTTCCTTCGCCGGAGAGACTTTTTTGCTTCGTGATGTGAATTTGAATATGCCGTTTCCCAATGTACCTTTGGGGCAAGAGATAGATGGTATATATGATTTTCAAATAGATAACATCATGATGCGTGCTTACCTCTATTTATCTGATAGAGAGGGAATGGGTAATTCCTTGGAGATACGCAGTCCGTTGATAGATTACCAATTGGTGGAGTATGTCTCGGCTTTGCCTATGGGTATTAAATATAGGCACAACTGTCCGAAGTATTTCCTGAAGGAGGTACTGCGTGGTATCATTCCGGATTATATACTGTTTGCTCGTAAGCGTGGTTTTACGCCTCCGACTCCTTTTATAGCCGATGTCGTGAACCATTATCAATACCGGTTTTTTAACGCTTCGTATAAGTTCTATAATTCAGTATTGGCAGATAGGCTTTGCTCGCTGCTCTTAAAATAATGTGTTTATGTCGCTAGCCCCGATAGTTCTATTTGTGTATAATCGTCCGGAACACACGCGCCGGACACTATCCGCTTTGAAGCGAAATAATCTTGCTTCCGAGAGTGTGTTGCATATCTTTGCAGATGGTATAAAAACCGACGCTTCAGACGAGCAGCGAGAGCGTGTGGAGGCTGTTCGCACCGTGATACATTCCGAGCAATGGTGTGGGGAGGTAATCATACATGAAGCAGCAGAGAACAAGGGATTATATCAGTCGGTACGGCAAGGCGTGACGGAGATAATTGAGCAGTATGGGAAAGTGATAGTAATGGAAGATGATTTGCAGACATCTCCTGCCTTTCTTTCATATATGAACAAGGCTTTGGACTTTTATGCAGAGCGCAAATCGGTGTTTTCTGTCAGTGGCTATAATTATCCTGCCACTCGGATGTCTTTCCCGACGGATTATGGTTATGATACCTTTGTGTGCCTGCGCAACTCGTCTTGGGGGTGGGCTACATGGCAAGACCGTTGGGCGCAAATCGATTGGGATGTGGATGCTTACCAAACAATAAAAACAACTCCTGCTATGCGAGCAGCGTTGAATAGGATGGGGGATGACGAGTTTGATTTGCTTCTGCAACGAATGGAGTATGGCTTGAATATCTGGTCTATTCAATTTACAATAGCTCATTTTGTGAATCACGCAGTTGCCATTTATCCTGTGCATTCGTATGTCCATAACATGGGTAATGATGGTTCCGGCGAAAATTGTAGTGCTACCCACTCGTTGGATAATGTGATATTATCCACCAATATGACCCCTAAATTTATAGACATATTGTATGAAGATAGTCGTATTATCAATGCCTTTTACAATGTAAATTGCCGCACCCATCGTCCACTATGGCAAAGGGTTATAAATGTGATTGCTCGAAAATTTGGCAGGAAAGCACCCTTTATTATTAAGAAAAAGATATACGAATAGACTACATATAACGAATAGTAAGATGGTTTATAATAATGTTTTGTCATCTTTTGCGACATTCTCTATTTTGTAAAAAAACAGAGCAAGACCTCAAAAATCTGCTCTGTCTATAAATGCAAACTAATTATTTGCCAGAATCATTTTGATTATATTTTGGACGATTTCCATTGTGGTTCTGCTTGTATGTTTGTATACGCTCTGTCTCCCATGCTTCGGCGGTCGTACGAGAGACTTTAGGACCAACAATTACCATATTTCCAAACTCTTTATCAGTAGAATGTTCTTGAGCGCGTCTCTTTGGATCGTTAGTGATTCCTACATAAACAACTTTATTTCCATCGTGAAGTTCATATCGTACCGTATCTCTTTCTGTCATTATCAACACCTCTTTTCTTTTTTGTCTTATTATAATGTCCAATTTATTGATAGGTAGAATTGATTTATTCTTTTGTTTTGGTAGTCTTGCGATACATATAAACAATAGTAGAGTCTTCTGTCCCATTTCCAATCTGCTCCCCTGTATCATAACCTGCGTTATGTAATAAATCTTCTAAACTCTTTGCAGTTTCAAAGCAATCGGTTTTAACCCAATACAATACATTATCAATGCCATGCTCCCTGTTACGACGCTCCAAATCATTTGTAATGCCACAATAAAAATCTGACTTTGTGTCCCAAAACTCCTTTGCCTTGTAATAGGCATCATTGAATTTATCAACGGCTTCTTGCAATGTCATATCCATATAACCCTCCTTCCTCGTCCTTTAATTGTTTACATATGGTTAGTCGTCTTTGCCATAGGACGATAGACCAAAGACACTCCAACATAAAATGGGGAATCAAACATCGTGCCATCAATATTAAAATGTTCAACTTTGTCATATATGGTATGTCAAAATGACAGTAGTGGTATCCCCTAAAAAATATGTCTATATGAAAATATTTTCTATATTCATTATGATTATTATAAATATACATACCCCCAAATGCAATTAGAGAGTATACCGTACTATGGATAAAATGGAAATACTAAAAAAGCAACTACTATACATTAAACACAATAGTTGCCCTTTGACTTAGGCATTTTACTTTTTATGGTATCAACCTGATATTATCGAAGAATAACAGTTGGATCCTCAGTCCACACTAATGGACCTTCTACAGTAAAGTGCCCTCCACGCTTGCAGTTACAAGATTGGCACAAAGGAACAATCCACCATCTGTCATCGTTGGGGTCATCTAGTTGAACATGCGCACCAACAAGATTTTGTGTGCTATAACAACCGACTCTATGGCATATTCTTGCTTCTTCACCGGTTGCCTTTTCCCAAAATTCAATCCAACTGCTATATGGTGCAAGTGCGGGGTTATCGGCTGTTCCATTGAGATTTTTTACTGATATCACCATTTTTTGTTATATTAGTGCATCTCTACTCACCATTTCTTGATGGCTCAACTTACAATCCGTTTCTTTATACAGGTATTGCAAGTTCCTGTTTGTTGTCCATTACTTGTGTTTGTGCGCATCGCTCCTTTGGCTCAATGCGCTACCTGCTGCTGATTTTGCATTACTGCTATACCTTCTGTCGCGTAACACTTTTGATGCTGTGCTTGCTACTCTCTTTGAAGTTGTTTTGTTTCTCATAACTTTCTATCTTTTCTCTATATGATAAATTTAGCATGTTTGTTTGTGCTTTTTTGATGTATTTATAGGTAAATATATACATATAATCCTACAAATTTTGTGCCATGCACTTTGCTGTTGCCAATATGGCAGATTTTATTGTGGAATAAATATCGTGGCCATCTGTAAAAGATGATATATCCTTAGTATCGTAGTACACACACAATAAGTTATGAAATCACAGTCTACCCCTCCTTGTTATTTAGCGTAAAAGCGATAGTGTTGAGTATTAAAGATAAGTTATGGGTGTAGAATTCTATGTCAAATGCTCAGAAAACGAACTATTGCCGGATACTAGTTTTTATCAGATACCACACTGAGTTTCATATAGATCAGCGTGATTGTCGTTCGTGGTTTCCATGTTCGCTAATGTTCCATAACTCCTTTGGGATAGTTTTTTTTGCCTATTCTATATACCCATTCTTATATAAGGGATTTTTTAGCGTGCGATGGGATAATGAAGAAAGAGCTATCTAACAAAGTGAACTTGATAAATAGCCTGTTTGTTGCATAATTATATTGTCTGTGTATACACCACAATATATTTGCATAGCATTTAAACAAAGAAACTATCCAACAGTTTGTCATTGTTAGGCAGTCTCTTCTTGGAGATGTAAGGGTACTCCTTGTTATTAGCGAGTATAATTAATAGTTAGCTGTATGTGCCACAAAGGCGTAGGTTGGCTATTTGTGCGCAAAGAAGTCAGTAACGATGTGGCAGATGGTGTGTACATCGTCCTCGCTGAGGTCGTAAAACATCGGCAGACGCACCAAGCAATCGGCATAACGGTCGCATTCGCTCAGTACACGCCCATCATGTTTTGGAGCATAATACGGACTGCTATGCAGACTCAGATAATGGAATACCGCCAGCACACCATTGTCTTTCAACCTTTGAATCAGTGCGGTACGCTCTTCTAAGTTGCGGCAAACCAAATAGTACATTTCTGTGGCATTGTACATGTCGCATATGCTCCTGGGGTGTGCCCTGTTGCTTTCTTTAGGACAGCTCCGCAAGTCGTACAAACTTGGTCTTGTGTGCAAGTAGGCTCTGCGCCAGGTGTATGAACGTGAACCGCTGGTGGTTCAATATTATTTATTTGCGCATCAACTTTTAAATTTCCATTAATTTTTCCGTTATTCCAGAAATTTCCGTAAGAAAATCCTGTTGTAACACCATTCTCTGTTTTTGTTGCAGAGTTTAAAAGTATTCCTCCGTAGTAATAATTTAAGCAAAACAGAGTTCCGCTAACATTAATAGTTCCATGGTTGTAGAAATCTCCAAAAACATATATGTTGCCATTTACGGTAAGGGTTCCATAAAACGTATAAGAACCACCATTTACAACGTACAGGTTTCCATCAACTGTTCTTCCGCTAAATTCCTGTAGGCTTCCATTCCCGACTACAAAATCGCCATATTGAGTATAGCCAGTATTGTAATATTTTTCTGCCGATACTGGAACTGCCATACAGACAATCAATAGCATGACTGCCAAAACTGATAGTAACTTTTTCGCTTTCTTCATACATACGTACCTCCCAATATTTGATACCCATATTGTACCACTTTGGGACGTATTCCGAAAGCACTATTTCGCTTTTCTATCAATTTCTGCAGTTACGGCAAACAAAAGAGCTTCGGCAAATTTTGCGCCAACCGAATCAGAGTATTTATCGTGAATCCGGCTTGCTTCCATGGTGAGATTTTCCCACTGCGGAATATCATCCTTTGAGATAAAGGCATACTTCTTGTGGAGGTTCCATATTTCTTGCCAGATGGAGAAATAAGTTTGCTTGAAATTCATCAATACCACTTCTCCGTCAGTTGATTAATCGGTGTTCCGGCAACTCCGGCACTTTCTCCGCTGTCTGTTGCCTTAAAGTATGCACCTATAATCTGAGGGTACATAAATTCAAACATTAAATAATTAGCTGCATCGCAAAGATATTCTGTATTTCCTGTCTCACGATACTTTTTGATGCACATATCGTGGGATTCCAAGGCGTTTACCAACTTCTCCCCGAAGTTATCCTTTGCCGTACCATACTTGTAAAAGCTTACCTCAACCCTATTCTGTCGTAATTTATCGAAACGGTCTGAATATTCTGTTGGAAGTTCTGTTCCTAGTTTGCTCATATGCTTTAATTCTCCACAATTAATTAATTTCTTGACTCAAAAATCAGTTTTCTTGGCTTGTGCCTATATTTTATCTGGCAAGAGGTTTTGAAACGTATTTGGTTATTTTATCATGTCAATTAATTACCCTCATATGTCTCATAATCAATCGTTCCAAGATTACCGTACACATTTGGATAATAAATTCCAACCCAGAAGTTATCCTCCATTGCTTTGTAGTAAGTTACTTTTACATTCCATCTCTGTACCTCGTCAATAATTTCTTTGTTTAGAAGTCCGAATTGATCTCGGCAAGCTTCACTTTCCAGTTTGTAAGTCAATGCTTTGTATTTCTCGGCATTTGCCTGTCTGGTGGCGGTAACATTGGTTTTGGTGAGTAGTAAAATCAATCCAGCTACCCTTGAATGGGATGATACGTGCAGAATAAAGCACAGTACCATTGGCATGAACACCCTGTCCGAA
>ENA-UEQL01001860-UEQL01001860.1-human-gut-metagenome-genome-assembly--contig:-NODE-1860-length-14378-cov-4.105937_pt1 | contig 14378 bp, 11 predicted proteins | sample MGYA00242905_ERZ507926 | MGnify/ENA primary metagenome ERZ507926 (study PRJEB26167, sample SAMN06115531) | human gut metagenome | host: Homo sapiens | place: China:Henan | collected 2015-09-09...
TGCGCTACTGGGGCATTTTGCTGGTCAGCATGTTGGGCATGGGGCTGTTCTGGCTGCTGCTGGGCGGTCTGCTGTATCCCGTCCATCTATGCGGCATGGAATTTGAGATCTGTCAGCAGGGGCTGGCACTTCTGGCGCTCATCCCCATCTGGCTGTACCGCGGACGGCAGGGTCACCACAGTAAGCCGTTCCAGTATGCGTGCTACGCCTTTTACCCCGTCCATATGCTGGTGCTGGCGGTCGTGCTGCGCTGCGTGAACCGCTGACGCCGCACCCATTTACAGCGGCACAAAAAAGGAAAGCACCGGTCACGGTGCTTTCCTTTTTGCGTATACAGTTGTCCGGAGATCATTCCGATCTGTCCCAGTAGGGGTAATCCGTAAAGACGAAATCCCCGGCCGCGTTTCGCTCCGCCGGCAGCTCCACATAGTCGGTGTGCGCGTCCGGGGGCAGCGTCACCGCCATGACCACGGTGAATTTCCCGTCGCCGTCGTCCCGCACATGATCCACCCAGCTGTTGTAGGCGGCCTCGCCGCTGGTTTTCTTATAGGCTGCATAGACGTCGTCGTTATACGCCAGCAGATCCTTGCCGGCGAGGGCGGCGTCCAGCGTTTTGTCCGTGAACGCGGCGGAGAAGACCTGCAAAAAACGGTCGCGCACCTGCTCCAGCGTATGGATGTTGTCCTGCGCGGGGAACAGAGGCTTATACGGCCGCCCGTCGATGGTCGTGGGCTGTACGCCGCCGGCATACTCCCCGGCAAAGTGCAAATACAGCCACAGGCTCCGGGCGCTGTCCGCCAGCTCCTGCGCCTGCGCCTCATACAGTACCGTGCCGTCCTCGGGGTACAGTGTATAGCCGTTGACGCCCCTGAGACTTTCGAGGATGGCCGCCTTGTCGCGCTCGTAGCTCTCCCAGAGGGCCAGCGCCTCCGGAGACACCTTCTGGGCGTAGGTGCTGATGGCGTAGAGATCCCGGGCGGTGATGAACCGGACATCGTCATCCGACACAAGGCGGCCCACGGCCACCCTACCCGGATAGTCCTCCGACGTGTAGCCATAGCCGGTGTTGTCGAGGATGAAGAAGGTGACGTCCTTGCCGTCACTGGCGTCCACAGAGAAGGTCGCCATCCCCTCCGAGAAGCGGGCGCGTACCACGCCTACCCAGCTCTCCGGCAGGGTGAGCTCGTAGGTGCCGTCGGTAAACGCGGTACCGGTGATCTGCTCCGTCAGAAGCAGCTCGGCGAGGGCGTCCGAAAATCGCCGGTAGTTGGGAGGGAAGTTGTTGCTGCCGGAGGCGGTTATCACCGAGCCGTCGGGCAGCGTCGCCTGAAAGCTCATGGAGCTTCCGTCCAGCACATCCGGCGGGTTGGCGCCGCGGAAGCCCGCCCACTCATTGATCCGGCAGTTTCCCAGCAGGGCGCAAAGCGTCTGGTAGAGGGCGTCGTCGCCGTCGATGGCGCGGATGACATGGCGGCTCTCCACATAGTCGGAGACGGTGTTATCCCACCAGGAGGTGCTGGTGAAATATGCCAGATGTACGCCGCTTTCCGTCCTGTAGCCCTCGTAGACATGGCTTTCCGCGGTGGTGCCGCTTGTCGACAGGGAGAAGCGCTCAAACTCCATGGGATCACCTCCGTAATTGTCATGATCGTTGTCCCGTCCGGCGGCGCACGCGGAAAAAACCAGCAGGGAGCAGCATAGAAGCGTCAGGCAGATCAGCAGTTTTTTCATAGTCCTGTTCCTTTCTCGCCGTTGTGTGATCGAGGGGCGGCGGGTGTACGGCGGGGCATATTCCCATAAGTATAGTGCAACACACGGCGGGGCATTTGTCAAGCCCTAACGTGTGCGCTGCTTGACAAGAAATCACGACTTCGGTATGCTGGTCGGGAAAGGAGCTGATGCCCTGTGGTGGATGGGAACATCATTCTGTCTGTGGCAAAGGCCATGGAGCTGCTGCAAATTCTGAGTCAGGCGGGGAAGCCGCTGCTGCTCAGGGAACTGACTGCCCTGTGCGGCTATCCCAAAAGTACGGTGTTCGGCCTGCTGACCACCATGCGCGCATACGACGTGGTGACGCAGACGCCCGACGGCCGCTATACGCTGGGGCTGCGGCTCTTTGAGTACGGGCGGCAGGTGGAGCGCTCCTGGGATATCTCCACGGTGGCGCGGCCCTACATGGAGCATCTGTGCCGGCAGACCGGCGCGTCTGTCATGCTCTCCGTCTGCGAGGGCGGCAGCGTCATCACACTGGATCAGGTGGAGACGCGGGGCAGCCTGCGGGTGGTGTCGGACACCGGCTCCCGCCTGCCCATCTACTGTACGTCCCAGGGCAAGGTATTTCTGGCGCATATGTCCCGCACCGGCGCGGAGGCGCTGCTGCGGGGGCAGAGCATGACGCAATTCACCCCCCACACCATCACCGATATCCCCGCGCTGCTGCGGGAGGTGGAGGTGTGCCGCGCCAACGGCTACGCCATCGAGAACGGCGAGTACAAGATCGGCCTGCGCTCCATCTCCGCGCCGGTCTACACCGTGGAGGGTACGGTGCAGTACACGGTGGGCGTGATCGGGATGTTCCGCAGCGTCCACTCCGAGGAGTTCCGCGCGGCGGTGGAGCAGGTGTGCGCCATGGCCGCCATGATCTCGGCGGCGCTGGGCTACCGGAGGCGGGAGGAGCATGGCGGCGCGCCTGCGAAAACGGTGCCGGGGACTTCTGAGTAGAAAAACGCAGAAATAAGGAAATTATTGCTTTTCAAGCCGGGGAACGTATGGTATACTTTTGCTGTTCATTTTGAGAGTGCAGGGAGGGATCGCATTTGAGTGAGCTGCTGAGGATGGAGCACATCAGCAAGCGGTTCGGCAATTTTTACGCCAACAAGGACATCAGCCTGTCCGTGAACCGGGGCGAGGTACTGACGCTGCTGGGTGAAAACGGCGCCGGCAAGTCCACGCTGATGAATATTCTGATCGGCCTGTATCAGCCCACCGAGGGGAAGATTTTTCTGGAGGGGAAGGAAGTCCGTATCGACTCCCCCAGTCAGGCGGTAAAGCTGGGCATCGGCATGGTGCATCAGCACTTCATGCTGGTGGAGGCCATGACGGTGTTCGACAACATCATTCTGGGCGATAAGCACGCCAAGGGGGTGTTCATCGACCGGGCCGCCCGCCGCAAGGAGATCGAGGAGCTGTCCGCCAAGTACGGTCTGGACGTACAGCTGGATCGCCTGATCACGGAGATCTCCGTGGGCGAGCAGCAGCGCACCGAGATATTGAAGGCGCTGTACCACGGCGCGGAACTGCTGATCCTGGACGAGCCGTCCGCCGCCCTGACGGATATCGAGGTAGAGGGCCTGTTCGCTATCATGCGCAAGCTGGTGTCGGAGGGCAAGAGCATCATCTTCATCAGTCACAAGATGCGCGAGGTCATGCAAATCTCCGACCGCATCACCGTGCTGCGGCTGGGCGAGGTGGTGGGTACCGTCAACTGCGCGGATACCGACAGCCAGAAGCTGGCCGGCATGATGATCGGCCGCGAGCTGGTCACCTATCAATATGAGAAAAAGGACTGTACCGACGGTGAGGTGGCGGTGGCGCTGTCCCACGTCGACTACCATAAGGAGTCCAAGCACAACGGCCTGAACGATATGTCTCTGGTGGTACACCGGGGCGAGATCGTGGGCATCGCCGGTGTGGACGGCAACGGCCAGACCCAGCTGACCCAGCTCATCACCGGCGTCATCGCGCCGGACAGCGGCACGCTGGAGCTGTCCGGTGCGCGGCTGGCTATCTTTGACCCCCACGGCTTTATCAAGGACGGTGTCTCCCATGTGCCGGAGGACCGGAATTTGCAGGGACTCATCGGCGATATGACCATTGCGGAGAATCTGGTGCTGAAGACCTGCGCCACCCCCGCCTTCAGCAGCGGCAACGGCCTGCTGCTGAAGAAGAAAGCCATCAACAGCTACGCCGACGAGATGGCGGAGAAATACGACATCCGCTGCACCTCGGTGGAACAGGACGTCCGCAGCCTGTCCGGCGGTAACCAGCAGAAGGTCATTCTGGCCCGTGAGCTGGAATCCGATCCGGTGCTGCTGGTGGCGGCACACCCCACCCGGGGTCTGGACATCGGCGCTACCAGCTTTATCCACGACCAGATGATCGCCGCCCGTGACCGGGGCGTGGGCATCCTGCTCATCAGCGCCGACTTCGACGAGATCCTGGAGATGTCCGACCGTATTCTGGTCTGCTTCGAGGGCCAGATCATGGGCGAGTATTCCGGCAAGAATCCTCCCATTGAGGAGATCAGCCTTGCCATGACCGGTAAGTAAGGGGGGAGGGTGTACATGGAGAAATTAAAACGTTCACTGAGCAGCTTCGCTGTTCCCCTGCTGTCGATCCTGCTGGCATTCCTCGTCGGCGGCATCATCATGGCGGCGCTGGGCGCCGACCCCTTTGCGGCGCTGAAGTACCTGTTCCAGGGCGCCTTCGGCTCCCGTGCCAACATCGGCACCACACTGAGCAAATCCACACCTCTGATGTTCACCGCGCTGTGCGCCTGCTTCGCCTATAAGTGCGGCGTGTTCAATCTGGGCGGCGAGGGTCAGTTCCTGATGGGCGCTATGGCCGCGTTCCTGACGGCCTATTTCAGCGGGCTGACCGGCTTCGCCGGTATCCTGCTGGCGCTGCTGGCCGGTACGCTGGCCGGCGGCCTCTGGGGTCTTGTCCCCGGCATCCTGAAGGTCACCCGCGGTCAGAATGAGATGATCATCTCCATCATGCTGAACTACGTGGCCACGCTTTTCATGGGCGTGCTGTACACCAGCTGGATCCGGGATGAGAACATCCCCCAGACCCCGGCTATCTCCAAGCTGGTGCAGCTGCCCCGCGTGATCTCCAATATGCGCTTTACATGGGGCTTCGTGCTGGCGCTGGTGGTCGGACTTGTCATGTACTATGTGCTGTTCTGGACCAGCGGCGGCTTCAAGCTGCGGGCGGTGGGCTACAACATGACCGCCAGCCGCTTCAACGGCATCCCCGTCAAGCGCTACATCCTGACCAGCTTTATCATCTCCGGCGCTATCGCCGGACTGGGCGGCGGCGCGGAGCTGCTGGGTACCCAGTTCCGCCTCATCAACGGCTTTGGCGCGGGCTACGGCTTCGACGGCGTGGCCATGGCGCTGATCGGCCAGCTCCACCCCATCGCAACGGTGATCGTGGCGCTGTTCTTCGCGGCGCTGCGGGTGGGCTCCACCACCATGCAGGCGGCCACCGGCGTTCCTACCAGCGTATCGGACATCATTCAGGCGCTGGTGATCGTGTTCTCCGTGGCGGGCATGGCGCTGACCAAGCTGCCGGAGTTCGAGTCGTGGAAGAATCGGTTGTTCTCCAAGAGAAAGAGAAAGGCGGGTGACAAGTAATGGATTGGATCTCCAGCTTGCTTCTGGCCACCGTTCGCTTGGCCATCCCCCTGCTGCTGATCTCGCTGGCGGAGCTGTACGGACAGCGGGCCGGCATGGTCAACATCGGTCTGGAGGGTCTTGCCTCCATCGGCGCGCTGGTGGGCTTTTTGACCTGCTACATCACCGGCTCCAACTGGCTGGGCCTGCTGTGCGGCGCACTGGCGGGTCTGCTGGTCAATATGATCTACGCTGTCTCCACGGTGACGCTGTGCGCCGACCATACGGTGTACGGCATGGCCATCAACATCTTCGCGCCGGCGCTGGCGTCGTTTATCTACCGTGTGGTCTTCGGCACCGGCTCCGACCTGAAGCAGATCACCACCATGTCCAGCATCGCCATCCCCGGCCTGAAGGATATCCCGGTCATCGGCCCGCTGCTGTTTGACCAGAGCCCCATGGTGTATCTCACCTTTGCGCTGGTGGTGTTCACGGCGGTGTTCTTCCGCCGCACCCGCGCCGGTCTGAGCTACAAGGCGGTGGGCGAGCATCCCAAGGCCGCCGCCACGCTGGGCATCAACGTCATCGGCGTGAAGTACATCGCCTGCTCCATCTGCGGCGCACTGTCGGGTATCGGCGGCGCCTACCTCACCACCTGCTATTCCAGCACCTACACCGACGGCATCGTGGCAGGCCGCGGCTTCATCGCGCTGGCCGCCGTGATCTTCGGCCGCTGGAGCGCCGGCGGCATCCTGCTGGCGTGCCTGTTCTTCGGCCTGTGCGATGCGCTGCAGATCAAACTGCAGGTGGCCGGCATCGGCATCCCCTATCAGTTCTTCCAGATGATCCCCTATGTGGCGACGGTCATCGTGCTCAGTGCCATCGGCACACGGCAGACCGGCCCCCGTGCCAACGGTCAGCCCTACCGCAAGGAGCAGCGGTAAAACGGTAATAACGCAAAACGCGCTATTATAAAAAGATATCTATTTCAGGAGGAAAAACAGAATGAAGAAGTTTCTTGCAATGCTGTTGGCGCTGGTCATGGCCCTGTCCCTGGCGGCCTGCGGCGACAAGCCCGACGCCAACGGCGGCAACGGCGACGGCGACGGCGACAACAACGCCAACAACGGCGAAAAGACCTACAAGGTCGCCATGATCTGCGACTCCAGCATCAACGACGGCGGCTGGGGCGCTGCCTGCTACAACGCCATGGTCAAGGCCGCTGAGGAGAAGAACTGGCAGTATGATGTCACCGACTCCATCTCTCAGGATGCCTACTATGATTCCATCACTGCCTACTGCGCCCTGGGCTATGACATGATCTATGCCCCCGGCAACCAGTACACCGATGCTGTGCTGCAGGCCGCTGAGGAGTATCCTGACATCGCCTTCGCCCTGCTGAACGGCGCGGAGAAGACCCCCGGTGAGGCTGTCAACGGCAACGTCGGCTCCCTGCTGCCCAACGCCCAGCAGATCGGCTGGATCGCCGGTGCGCTGGCGGGCCTGATGACCGAGTCCGGCAAGCTGGGCTTCATCGGCGGCTACGAGCTGGAAACCACCAAGGGCAAGATCGCCGGCTTCGAGGAGGCCGCCAAGTATGTGGGCGAGCAGGAGGGCAAGACCGTGGAGCTGCTGGCTGTGCCCTACGCCAACTCCTTCTCCGATGCCCCCAAGGGCAAGGAGTTTGCCACCGAGCTGATCTCCAAGGGTGCTGACGTGTTCTTCGGCGACGCCTCCGCCGTTGACTCCGGCGCCCGCGAGGCCATCGACGCCGCCAACGAGAAGGCCGGCGCCATCAAGGTCTTCGATATCGGCCAGCCCGCCGACATTCTGGGCCAGAACCCCTGCATCATCGACTCTCAGGTCACCGATAACGCCGCCATGATCAAGGTCTCCATGGAGGCTGTTGAGGCCGGTACCTTCGGCGGCAACACCGTGTACGGTACGCTGGAGAACGGCGGCCTGTCCGCCGGTGCTATCAACACCGAGCTGGTTTCCGCCGACAAGGTGGAGAAGTACAACGCCTATCTGGAGCAGATGAAGGCCGGCACCTTCATGCAGTAATCGCCCCGGAACAAACAGAAAGCCCGCCTTTCGACTCTCGTCGAAAGGCGGGCTTTTTATCGGCCTTTATGGGGGCGTCAGCCCAGATCCACGTCGATGGCGAACAGGCCGCCCGCGCCGCCGGAGTAGAGGTACAGCACGTTGTCGGTGGGCTTGAACTGTCCCTCGCGGGCCATCTTCACCAGACCGGCGAAGGCCTTGCCGGTGTAGACGGGGTCGAGGAAGAGACCCTCGTTCTCCGCCATCATGCGGATGGCGGCGTTGCCTTCGGGGGAGGGGATGGCGTAGCCGGGGCCGCACATATCGATGAGGTGGACGTTCTCCGCCGTGGGCGTGAAGTCCAGCTCCAGCAGCTTGGCGGTCTCCTGCATGATGTTGGTGGTGATGACCTCAAAGGGGTCGCTGTCCACCATCATGCCCACCACCTGGGTGTCCGGCATGAAGAGCTTCGCGCCCAGGGCCACACCGGCGTGGGTGCCGCCGCTGCCCTCGGCGCAGCAGACGTAGTCGAAGTGCATCCCTGTGTCGGCGATCTCCTTCATGCAGTTGACATAACCCAGCGCGCCGATGGCGTTGGAGCCGCCGCAGGGGATCTTGTAGTAGGGCTTACCCAGCGCCTTGCCCACGCGGTCCATCTCCTCATAGATGTCGTCATAGCTGTTGGTGTCCATGAAGCGGACGTCGGTATCCATGAGATACTCCAGAAGCTGGTTGCCCTTGCGGTCAGTGACACCCTTCTTCTTCAGGATGAGGATGGGGGTCATGCCCAGCTTCTTGGCGCAGGCCGCCGTCAGCATGGCGTGGTTGGACTGTGCGCCGCCGGTGGTGAACACCACCTCCGCGCCCTTGCGCTTGGCGTCCGCCAGCAGGAACTCCAGCTTGCGCACCTTGTTGCCGCCCAGACCGATACCGGTCAGGTCGTCGCGCTTGATATACACGTTGGTGTTCAGCAGACGGCTGATGTTCTCCAGCTTTTGAATGGGGGTGGGGAGTACCGCCAGAGGGATGCGGGGGAAATCCTGCAAATTCTTCATGTTTGTTCTCCTTTCGCAATGTGACGAAAATACGATAAAAAGAGCGGGTCAATTAAGACCGTACTCCTTTAACCGGTCATAAAATACGGAGCGGGATACATCCAGCTGCTTCATCGCCAGCTTTCTGTCGCCGCCGCACTGGAGCAGCACCTGCTGGATATAGCGCCGCTCCTCCTGCCGCATATGCTGGCGCAGCGTCAGGGGGACGGGCTCCGCGTCCAGATGGATATGCTCGGGGTAGATGATGTCCGTGTCAGACAGCGCGGCGGCGCCCTCCAGCACGTTCTCCAGCTCCCGCAGGTTGCCGGGCCAGTCGTAGTTGAGAAGCTTGCTGAACGCCTCGCCGGACAGCGCCTTGTCCGGGATGTGGTAGCGATGGCAGATCTCCTCCATAAACTCGTTGGCAATGGCGTAGATATCCTCCCGGCAGTCCCGCAGGGGAGGCAGCTCCACGGAAAAGGCGGACAGCCGGTAGTAGAGATCCTGCCGGAAGCGTCCGGCGTCTACCGCCTCCCGCAGGGCGGGGCCTGCCACCGCCAATATCCGCACGTCCACGGGGACGGGCTGGGCGGCGTCCAGCGGCAGCACCTCCCGCCGCTGGATGGCGTGGAGCAACCGGGCCTGTGCGCCCGGCGGCAAACGGTCTACCTCCTCCAGCAGCAGTGTGCCGCCGTCCGCTTCGCGGAACAGTCCCGGCGCGCCGCCCGCCCGGCCGAACAGCTTTTCCTCCAGCTCAGCGGGGTCGATGGCGGAGCAGTCCGCCTGCACCATCTGGCCGCCCCGGGGCTGTGCCTGTAGGATCCAGCGTGCCAGCCGGGTCTTTCCCGTGCCGCTTTCACCCACGATCAGGATGTTGCAGTCCATCTGGCTGATCTTGTACGTCCGCCGCCGCACGGCACGGGTGGGGGCGGAGTTGCCGAAGGGCAGCAGCGGGTTGGGTACGCTGTCCGGCAGGCTCCGCTCGGAGGACTCCCGGTATTTGCGCTCCGCCGCGGCGATGGCGGTGTTCCGCTCCATGATCGTGGTGCGGATATCCTCGATATTCCGGAACTTGACGATGATGCCTTCGATCTGCCCGTTGCTTTCGATGGGCAGGATGGAGGCCAGCAGCGCAAAGCCGTTGATCTCGTAGGCCACGTCGGAAAAGCTGGGTACCTCACCGTTGAGCACCTGATGCAGATGGGTCTCGAACAGCTCGCCCTCGAAGAAATCCCGGAAGTGGTAGCCCACCACGCAGATCTCCTGACCCGGGCCCTTGGCGATGAAGCTGCCGCCGCGCAGCAGGCTGCCGATGCCCTCCTTCCGGGCGGAATAGCCCTTCTCCTCCCAGAATTTCACGCGCTTCGTCCGGTGATCTAGGACCACCATCTGGCCGATGCAGACGAAGTAATTGATGGAGTAGACCTTCTCCCGCACCTCAATGGCGATCTCCTTGTCGCCGATGTGGATGGAGATGGGGACACCCTGAAACGTCACGTCCAGACTCAGCCCCACCGCCTCGCCGCGCCGCAGGTGCTTGTATACCGGCTTGATGCCGGGGCCCTTATAGACGCCTACCGCTGCCAGCATATCCCCGGCCCGGAGACGGGGATCCTCAATGCCCAGCTGCGCCAGATCGGCGGCGGCAAGGTTGCCGTCGTCCATGCCCATGGCGGAGGTGGCCAGGATCACCATATCCTCCGGCTCCAGACGGCCGGCGGGGTGGGAGTAGAGGCTGTGGTTGAACAGGCCAAAGCGTTCCTTGGCCTGCTGGTTGATATGGGTCACGATGCCCTGCCGGTCCATGGTAAACATGGCATGGGAGGACGAGTCCATCACATTTTGCAGAATATCCATATTTCCCGCTCCCTTTCGGCAGTGATACCGCTATTCTACACCATGTGCGGACGATTTACAACATAGGGAAAAGCAAAGCCTGCGGCGGATACAGCAGGCTTTGCTTTCCCAAGAGAGGGGGGAACGATCACAGATCACATTTACACAGATCAGCCAGTGTCTCCCGGCGAACCGCCTCGTAGCTCTCGCCGCCGCGGAGCATGACGATGGGGGCGCGGGGCAGCCGGTTGTAGTTGGAGGCCATGGAGTAGTTGTACGCGCCGGTGGTGCAGACCGCCACGATGTCGCCGCGGTTCACGGAGGAGGGCAGCATCACGTGCTCCTGAATGATGTCGCCGCTCTCGCAGCAGCGGCCCACCACGGAGGCCTCGAAGTCGCACGCCTCCTGCATCTTGTTGGCCAACAGACAGGTGTAGTCTGACTTATACAGGGCGTAGCGGGGGTTATCCGGCATACCGCCGTCGATGGAGACGTAGTTCTTGTAGCCGGGGATCTTTTTCACCGTGCCGCAGGTGTACAGCGTCATGCCCGCCGCGCCCACGATGCTGCGGCCCGGCTCCATGTGGATCTCCGGCATGGCGATGCCCAGCCGTGCGCATGCCTCTTTAATGGCCGCCGCCACCTGCCCCACCTTGGCGTCCACGTCCAGATACGGGTCGCTGTCCACATAGCGCACGCCGTAGCCGCCGCCCAGATCCAGCTGCCGGGCCTGATAGCCGTGCTTCCGCGCCATGGCGGCGATGAACTCCAGCATCACCACGGCGGCCCGCTCAAACACATCCTCGCCGAACACCTGAGAGCCCACATGGCAGTGGAAGCCCATCAGCTCCACATGGGGCTGCGCCAGCGTGTACAGCGTGATCTCCTCCGCCTGCCCCGTTTCGATGGCAGAGCCGAATTTGCTGTCCACCTTGCCGGTGGAGATGGCCTCATAGGTGTGGGGATCGATGCCGGGTGTCAGCCGCAGCAGCACCTTTTGCCGGATGCCCCGGCGGGCGGCCTCCGCCTCGATGGCGTCGATCTCCTCCCGGTTGTCCGCCACAAAATAGCCCACCTGGCTGTCCATGGCGAAGGCGATGTCGGCGTCGGTCTTGTTGTTGCTGTGGAAATAGGCGCCCCGCAGATCGTACCCCGCCTGCAGAGCCGTATAAATCTCGCCGGAGGACACCACGTCGATGCCCATGTCCTCCTCCTGCATGATCTCGTACATCCGCTTGAAGCAGCATGCTTTGCTGGCGTACAGGGGGCGGCTGGCGGCACCGAAGTGCTTTCGGAACGACTCCTGATAGACCCGGCACTGACGGCGGATGCCGTCTTCATCCATCAGATACAGCGGCGTGCCGTACTGTTTAGCCAGCGCCACCGTGTCCTGTCCGGCAAAATACAGATGCCCGTTTTCGCCGATGGTAAGTGTTTCGTACAGCATAAGCGTGCTCCTTTCAGAAAAAATTTTTCCCATTGTAGCACGTTGTTAAAAAATAAGCAATAGCGGCGGCCCATTTGGGCCGCCGCTATTGCTTATCGCAGTAAGAAGAGAAATGGTTACTTGGTCTCGCCGTGCAGCTTCTTCTGCAGCCAGTCCTTGCCGTCCACATAGCGGGACACAATGAAGGACACCACGTAGTCGCCGGCGGAGTTGACCATGGTGGCGGGGGGATCCACCAGGTTGCCGATGGCCAGGGCGATGGGGTAGGCCACAGCCAACTGATCAGGGAAGAAGATGGTGCACACCACCAGCTCGCCGGTACCGCCGCCGCCGGGGATGCCGCTCATGGCCACGGAGGAGAACACCGCCACGATGATGGCCAGGATGGCCTTGTCGGTGGAGAAGTCCATGCCGAAGATGCCGAACAGGAACGCCACCTTGATGATGGCGGACATGGCAGAGCCGTCCATGTGCATGGTGGCGCCCATGGGCAGCACGATATCGCTGACATCCTTGCTGATGCCGGTCTCCTCCGCCACCTCCATGTTGGTGGGGATGGTGGCCACGCTGGAGCAGGTGCCGAAGGACACCGCCGCGGGGCGGAACAGCTTAGAGAACATGACCTTGACCGCACCTCTGCCGCCGCCGAACCGGGCATAGATGGGGAAGAAGATAAACATGTAGGCGAAGCTCATCACATAGTAGATGATCAGCGTGCGGCTGTAATCGCCGATCAGCTCGGGGCCGTAGGTGGCCACCAGGCTGGCGAAGAAGCCGAAAAAGCCGATGGGTGCGTAGTAGGTGATGATCTTCACGGTCTTCATGATGCAGTTGGTGATGTCCTCCAGGAACTGGGCCGTCTTGGTGGCGGGGCCGCCGGACAGCTGCACGCCGAAGCCGAACAGGATGGCCGCCACGATCAGGGGCAGGATGGCCCGGCGGCTCAGCAGCTCGGTAAAGTCAGGCTTGGTAAAGAAGTTGACGATCATATCCTGCACGCCCAGGGTATCACCGATTTCGCCCTCCACCACGGTGTAATGGCCGCTGACCAGGGGGAAGATGCGGCACACGATGTACATCAGCACACCGGCGATGGCGGCGGTGGCCAGGAAGGTGGCGATGGTGGTGCCCATGATCTTACCGGCACGCTTGGCGCTCTTCATGTTGGCGATAGCGGAGCTGATGGAGCAGAACACCATCGGCACCACCACGCAGAACATCATGTTGATGAACAGTGTACCCAGGAATTCGATCTTTTTGCCGAAGTTCGGGGCGAACGCGCCCACGAGACAGCCGGCGACGATGCCGGTGAGCATGAAGATCAGGAATCCGTAAGTCTTAAAGAAAGACTTGGAACCGTTTGCCTTGGCCATAAATGCAACACTCCCAGTGCGTAGTTTGCGCCGTAGTAGCAGCGCTTTGGTGACAGTATATACAATTCTCTGTTGCAATAATTGTACAAAAATGCTATCATACATTGCAAAAGATGCTTTGTTTGGAGGCGAGCCATGCAGCAGACCGATTATGAGCGCAGGGGATACCTGCATGAAGATTTCCGCCTGTTCCACCTGAGTAGCGCGCTGGCGGAGGACACGGCGTTCCACTATCACGAATTTCACAAGCTGGTATTCTTTCTGGCCGGGCGCGGGAACTACATCGTCGAGGGGCGCACGCACGTGCTGCGTCCGTATGACGTGGTGCTTGTGCGGCAGGGGGCGATCCACAAGGCACAGATCGACCCGAGTCAGCGTTACGAACGCGTGATCCTCTACATATCACCGGAGTTTCTCCGTACGCAGTCCACGGCCGACTCCAGCCTGGATGCCTGTTTCCGTCTGCCCGCGGATGGGCAGAGCTTTGTCCTGCGGCCGGAGGCCGGGCGGCGCGCGGCGCTGCTGCGCACACTGGATGCACTCGAGGCGGAAGAACAGAGCACGGCCTACGGGCATGACCTGCTCGCGCGGGCGCAGATGCTGCAGCTGCTGGTCATGCTCGGCCGCGGGCTGAACGACGACGAGGTGAACTATGCCCCGTCCGAGCACTGCAACGAGAAAACGGCGGCCATTCTCGAATATCTCAATACGCACCTGACCGAGGATGTCAGCATCGACGCGCTGGCGGATACATTTTACCTCAGCAAGTATTATATGATGCGCATGTTTCGCGCTGAGACCGGCTTCACCATCCACGGCTACCTCACGGACAAACGCCTGCGTGTGGCGCGCGACCTCATCGCGCAGGGGATGCGCACGACGGATGCCTGCTTTCAGTGCGGCTATCATGACTATTCCGCCTTCTCGCGGGCGTACAAAAAACGGTTTCAGGTCAGCCCGCGGGAAGATCTGACGAAAGGAGCGCAGTGAACCATGCAGCTGCACCCACAATATTATTACCAGCAGCTCCCGCCACAGGAACGCGCGGCCTATCACGGCATGCTGACCTGCCTGCAGTCGCTTGCGCCGTCGGCGCGCATCCCGCGCCTGCCGATGGAAACGCTCAGCACGCTCTTTTTCCAGCTCCGGCTGGATCATCCGGAGATCTTCTACGCCGTCGGTTTTTCGTGCCGCGCTGTGCCCGAGGCGGAGTTCGTGGACTTTTGCCCCGAGTATCGCGTTGAAAAAA
>ENA-UEQL01001862-UEQL01001862.1-human-gut-metagenome-genome-assembly--contig:-NODE-1862-length-14375-cov-9.537068_pt1 | contig 14375 bp, 13 predicted proteins | sample MGYA00242905_ERZ507926 | MGnify/ENA primary metagenome ERZ507926 (study PRJEB26167, sample SAMN06115531) | human gut metagenome | host: Homo sapiens | place: China:Henan | collected 2015-09-09...
GTATAATCCTTTTCTCGTACGAGAGGGATGGCAAGTGGCTCAGCTGAATTATTTACCGGGACATGGATTTGATGAAATAGAACAAATAGAAGTGCATCGTGAAACAGATGAGGTTTTTATTCTATTTAAAGGAGATGCCATATTGATAGAAGCAAAACCTCAAAAAGATACGATAAGCCTTTATTGTGAAAGGATGAAACTTGGCGTAACGTATAATATCCCGGCGGGTACTTGGCATAATATAGCGATGAATTCGGATGCGGAAATAATAATTGTCGAAAAATCGAATACGCATAAGCAAGATTGTGCTTACCAGAGATTGAGCCAATTGGAAAAGGAGGATTTGTATTCGATGATTAGACGGAATTTATTATAGGATAAAACTATGGACATGAATATCTATATAATATGGGGATTTCTTGGTAGCGGTAAAACTACGTTGATTAATTATCTTTTATCCTCTTATTTGAGGGCGGTTTCGTTTGTCATCGAAAATCCATATCGGAGCAATCGGGTTGGATAGATAGTCGTCTCAATGGGCAATGGATAAGGGTGAAACCGACTCGTTTTCAGTTATGTTTTGCTAATGATATATTGCCGGAGGCGCAAAAAGCATGGACGCATTATTTCTGTAAATTTGGTTATTCAGCAGATATCTATCGTTTAGAAAGTATTGTTGATTTAGTAAGAAAACATAGAGCAGGTAATAAAGTGTTTCCTGAAGATATAGATGTCGTTACAGGTGGTTTCCCTTGTCAAGACTTTTCGGTAGCAGGAAAAAGAAAAGGTTTTAATTCCCGTCTAAATCATCATGGCAAAATAATGACAGAAGATGAACCTTCTGAGGAAACTCGTGGGAAATTGTATTTTTGGATGAAACAAGTGATTGATATTGTTAAGCCAAAGATTTTTGTTGCTGAAAATGTAAAAGGATTGGTATCATTGTCCGATGTAAAGGACATTATTCAACAAGATTTTTCATCTGCAGATGGCAACGGATATATCGTCCTGCCACCACAAATACTTCATGCCGGAAACTACGGTGTTCCCGAGTCTCGAGAACGCGTTATTTTCATAGGAATAAGAAAAAACGCACTTACTCAAGAGGCTTTGTCGGCATTAACTTCCTCAACTATCGCACCCGATTTTAATCCATACCCGTTGCCTACTCACGCCTATTCTTGTGTTGCTGACAATTTGCTACCCTATGTCTGCTGTGCAGATGTATTTGAAGGATTGAAAGAACCCGAAGAATCTGAAGATGTATCTCAAAAATCTTACTCTCACGCTAAGTTTATGGGCAAGCATTGCCAAGGACAAACTGAGATCAAACTGTTTGGATTAGGACCGACTATTCGTTCTGAACATCATGGAAATATTGAATTTAGACGGCTATCATTTGAGCATGGCGGCACACATCTCGAAGAATTGAATCGGGGGTTGAAGGAACGCCGCCTATCAGTCAGAGAATGTGCATTGATACAAACTTTTCCACCTGATTATCCGTTTGTGTGGAAAGGTTATGTGAATGGAGATTTGCAATCGCTCAATTCGTCTGGTGGGTACAAAGTTGTTGGTAATGCAGTTCCACCGGTATTGGCGTACAATATCGCAATGCGAATACAAGAACTATGGAAAAAATACTTTGGATAGTATGGAAAACATCATTGCAATTAGAGAACGGAGTACAAGCGAAGCAGATATCGCCTTTAGTAATTTTATGGCATTGGCAGAGAACGAGATGAACTTGCGAGCCAAAGAAAATACACAGATGTACCAACATTGCTCTGCATCAGAGTTGGAGCGATTGTCGGAGAAAGTCCTCAAAGAGGTGGCTGCAGCAACGCCTTTTCGCCCTGAACAAATCCAATTAGTATCGGGCGCGCGTTTCCCGGATATTTTAGCCGAGCGATACTATGGTGTGGAGGTTAAATCTACAGAAAAGAATCATTGGACATCTACAGGAAGTAGCATTGTAGAGTCCACCCGATTATCTGATGTCCAAGATATTTACATACTCTTTGGAAAACTGGGAGGTGTGATTCCTGAGTTTAGGTGCCGACCATATCAAGATTGTATGTGCGATATTGCAGTAACGCATTCACCACGCTATTTGATTGATATGGAGTTGAAAGCAGGACAGTCTATTTTCGACAAAATGGGGACTACCTACGATAGGCTAAGAACATCCGATAATACCATAGAGCAAGTGCGAGCATATTATCGTAATAGAGCAAAAATAGAACATCGTATAGAGATGCCGTGGTGGTTAGAGTCTCCTACCAATATGTCTCTTCGCTTATGGAACGATGGAACGCATACCAATGCTGCAGAAAATGAGCAATTAGCGGCAAAAATGTTTATTCTATTTCCAGAAGTGTTACGAAGCGATTACAAGCGTGCTGCAATGTGGCTTTGTACAAGATATTCAGTCTTATTGTACAATGCACGCGATACATTTTCTGCTGGTGGACAATTTACCCACATTAACGGACAAAAACTACCATTCAAATTGCCGCATATTGTTGGCGAAGTATTGGATTATTCAAAAACAATCAAGGAAATTCTAAACAATCCTTTGCTTATCCAATCAGAAGTTCAAGAACTTAATCCGATTTTACTAAGATACGGATGTAGCGGTTTGTATGAACAATGGCTGAAAAACACAGATTTTATACTTCAAAACCTTACTATTTCTACAGAACATAAAACCATTTTGCAAATGGGCGGCATCCCCTTTCAGTATTGGTTTGAAAACGATATGAAATTACAAATAATGTAGAAATAGATAGTTTATTGCGTATCTCCCAAATTATTCGTAACTTTGCAGCAAATTACGAAATGATATGCAACTGAAAGAAATTATAGAGGCAATAAAGCCCCTGCGGGCAGAGCATACCGCCGCTCAATCATACACCATTGACTATCTGCTTACCGACAGTCGTCAGTTGGGGTCTGCGCCCGACAAAACTCTGTTCTTTGCGCTTGCTACTGCCAAAAACGACGGTGCAAAATACATCGCCGAACTCTATGCCAAAGGCGTGCGAGCCTTCGTTCTAACCGAGCAACAGTTCGCCACTTATGGCTCAACTAAGATGGACAACGCTGTCTTTCTCATAGTTTCGGATGTGCTGCAGGCGTTGCAAGACTTGGCTGCCTACAAACGCTCGCTCTACCGCTGCCCCGTGATTGCTATCACAGGTTCCAATGGCAAGACTATCGTCAAAGAATGGCTCTATCAGTTGCTCAAGGATGACTACCAAATCACCCGTTCGCCTAAGTCGTACAACTCCCAAATTGGCGTTCCGCTGTCGGTCTGGCAGATGAACGACAAAACGCAACTGGCTATCTTTGAGGCGGGTATATCGCAGCCCGGTGAGATGGCTCGTTTGGAGCGCATCATCCGTCCCACTATCGGCGTAATCACTTATATCGGTGCCGAGCATGGCGAGAATTTCACCTCCTTGGAGCAGAAACGCGCAGAGAAGATGCTGCTTTTTAGCCGCTGCCCGGTGGTGATTGAGGATCCCACGCATCAGAATGTCCGTACTTGTGCCGCAGTGATGCGGGCTCTCGGCTACGACGAAGACACTATCGCACGCCGTATCCTACACCAAACACACGAGACTGTGCTGCAAATCAATCTCACCGCTTTGGTGGATAATGTGCGCTATTTCCGCTCTCTGCTTCGCCCCACTACCAAACTCACTTGTATGGTCAAAGCCTTTGCCTATGGTGCGGGCAGCGTCGAGGTGAGCCGCGCCTTGCAGCAATGTGGTTTGGTCGATTATCTGGCGGTGGCAGTGGCAGACGAAGGCCTCGAACTGCGCCGCGAGGGTATCGACTTGCCTATCATCATCATGGATCCCGAGGTGGCGGCACTCGATTTGATTCTCGAGAACAACCTCCAACCCAATATCTATTCGTTCCAATCGTTGGAGAATATCATCGCGGCGGCCGAGGCAAAAGGCTTGGAGAACTATCCTATCCATATCAAGATTGACTCGGGCATGCATCGCTTGGGCTTCTATCAAGAGGAGATTCCTGCCCTGATTGCTCGTCTGCAAGCGCAGAAAGCAGTGCGTGTGCAGAGTGTGTTCTCCCATTTCGCCGGGAGCGATGAGCCGCAGTTCGACGATTTTACCAAGCACCAGGCAGAGTATTTCAACGCTTGTGCCGAGATGCTCAAATCGGGGCTCGGTTATCCTATTATGAAACATATCTGCAACTCTGCAGGCATAGAGCGATTCCCTGAGTATCAATACGATATGTGCCGTTTGGGTATCGGCCTGTATGGTATCTCCTTTGCGGGAGCAAGGCTGCATAATGTCTGCACATTGCGCACCACTATCCTCAGTCTCAAAACCGTAGCGGCAGGCGAGACTATCGGCTACGGACGCCATACCACGCTATCCGAACCCCGACAGATTGCCGTCATCCCGATTGGCTATGCCGATGGCTTCGATCGTCGTTTCTCCAACTACGGCGGTGAGGTTATCATCCGCGGCAAGCACTGCCCGATAGTGGGCAATGTGTGCATGGATCAAGCCATGGTCGATGTTACGGGAACGGATGCGCAAGTGGGCGATGCGGTCGAGATATTTGGCGACCGCCTCCCCTTGGAGCAACTCTCCGACAAACTCGGTACTATCCCCTATGAGGTGCTGACTTCGGTCTCCCGCCGTGTCCAACGCGTCTATTTCTACGAGTAATCCTGCAAGTTAATATGTCCGCCCCTGCAATCCAAACACACAACCTCTCTATCGGCTATGGCACCACCTTCGTGCAGCACTCGCTTACTTTCACCCTCTCTTTGGGCGAGATGGTCTGTATGTTGGGTCAGAATGGGTGCGGCAAATCCACACTCTTACGCACTTTGGCAGGACTGATTCCTCCTCTCTCCGGCAATTATCAGATAGTAGAATCGACTCCCACAACCGACACCGCCAAGCAGGTCGCTTTGGTGCTTACCGAGCGGCTGAGCATAGAGGATACCACGGTGCACGATGTCGTGGCTATGGGACGCTATCCTTACACCTCCTTCCTGGGGCGGCTTACCGACAACGATGAGCAGATTATTTCTTGGTCGCTTGATGTTGTCGGCTTGGCAGACACGGCACACACCTTCTTCAACAGCCATTCCGATGGCGAGAAACAGCGTGTTCTCATCGCTAAGGCATTGGCGCAGCAGACACCCGTCGTTTTGTTGGACGAACCTACGGCCCATCTCGACTTGCCCAATCGTATCCGCACGCTCCAACTCCTTCGCCGCTTGGCGCACGAGCAAAACAAACTGGTGCTAATCTCTACCCACGAACTCGATTTGGCATTGGCCCTTTCCGATCGTATCCTGCTGATGACACCTCGTCGGGGAATCCGCTTAGATACCCCCGATATCTTGCGCCAAGAAGATGCTTTTACCCCCGCTTTCGGGATGGATATCTTTCACCCGCTTGGCTGAAGAACGAATGCACAAGTTATAATTCGCTGAATATCAAAAGAATAATATCCGACACCTAATATCAATATGTATAAGAAAGAACTGACATACTATTTCTCCACGCCTATTGCTTATATCGTCATTGGGCTTTATCTGCTGGCTATCAGTCTGTTTCTATGGGTCATCCCCGGTGAGTGGAACATTATCGAATCAGGCTATTCGCAGACCGATGGACTGTTTCTGCTCTCTCCGTGGCTGCTGATGTTGCTTTGCCCTGCCCTCTCCATGCGCCTCTTTGCTGAGGAACGACAGACCGGCACTTGGGACTTGCTCCGCACCAAACCTATCTCGCTCGGGCGCATCGTTACGGCAAAGTATTTCGCTGCATGGACACTCGTGCTTATCGCCTTGCTGCCTTGCGTCGTGCATTATTTCGCCGTGGCGTATATTGCTGAACCGATGGGAAATATCGATGGTGGCGCATTTGCCGGTTCTTTTGTCGGATTGGTCTTGCTCAGTGCCGTCTTTATGGCTATCGGATTACTGGCGGCTACTCTCAGCAAGAGTCAGATTGTGAGTTTCATACTCGGTGCTTTGTCCTGTTTTGTCCTCTATTGGGTAACGCTGCAAGAGCATTACCGCAGCCTATCGCGCGGTGTTATCGACTTGCGCGATGTGGTCTATCTGCTTAGTATCTGCGCCATCGCTCTCTTGCTTGCCACGCAGGTGCTACACCGCCTCACACGCAAATAACTCTGTTGGCGAAGATTGGCTTTTTAGAATAGGAGCATTACACATTTTGCTGTTTTTAGGCTCCGAGTGCTATCATTTTGTCAAACCGACTTTGCCGAGACTTTGTCGAACTTTTGTCGAAACCTAATCGAGACCTAAGACAGAACGACCAATAATCATTTTGTTAGTTTTATATGCTTATTCCTAACAAAATGTCAAACGAAATCTTGTCGAATGGCAATACGAAATAAATACATAACAACGCAAAACTATGACTCGTATAGGACTTCTTAGTGATACCCACGGACTGCTTGATGCGCGTGTGTTGGAGCATTTCCGCGATGTGGATGAGATTTGGCATGCTGGCGACATCGGCAGCGAAGAGGTGCTGCGTCGCTTGCGAGAGTTCAAACCCACTCGTGCCGTCTATGGCAATATGGATAGCGGTGATGTGCGCTACTCGCTCTCTGAGTTTTACCATTTTCGGGTAGAGGAGGTCGAGGTGCTGATGACCCATATCGGCGGCTATCCGGGGAAGTACAACCCTTGGCTTCTGCCGATGTTCCAAAAGAGTCTCGACGCCCTCAACCACCCCGAGGCATCGCAGAGCAGTCGCATCGATTTGTTTGTCTGCGGGCATAGTCATATCCTCAAGGTGCAATACGACTCCCACTATCGTTTTCTCACGATGAACCCGGGCGCAGCAGGCAAACAAGGATGGCAGACGGTGCAGACACTCCTGCGATTTGTTATCGACGGATCGCAGATACGCGACTTAGAAGTAATCGAACTCGAACGCCGATAGCACGAATTATCAAAAAGATACAAGAAATATGCTTTTTAACAGCAAAAAGCCGTGTGTAGGTCTGTTATACAGGGTATAAATGTACAAAATGAGGAAAATAGGTGTTGCATAACATACAAAAAGCTATTGTGGGTATCAGAAAAAAGCAGTACCTTTGCACCCGAAATCAAAACAACACAATCTTTTTTGTACCTTAAAAAAACAGACTAATACCTTAGAAAAAAAGTCGTCGTGATGACGACTTTTTTCTTTTTTATTAGACAGCGTAAAAAAGACGATAAGGTGATTACGCTATCCTAAAATCCCTAGAGCGTATAGATCCCCTAGAATCCCTAGAATATATAGATCATCTAGCCTCCTATAATCATCCATCTACATACTACAAATAGAAATCTTGTGTAAGTCGGCTATATTCCTCGCTGCGGGGGGAGGTGGACGACTCTATGTAAAACAATTCGGGTTGTGTCGGTTGGTCGGATGGAATAGGAGAGAACTCTATCAGTATGCGTTTTGCGTTTTTACCCGGCTTGGTGCATACGCGGGTGAGCCGTGTACAAAATAGTTTCTCTGTTTCGGCTATACGGATGATGTCTTTTTCTGCCTCAGCAGGCAGTATGAGTGCGATAATGCCCTGTGGTGCAACTAATTGTGCGGCGTGGTGCAGTAGCGATGAATAGGGGAGGGAATCACTGTGGCGTGCCAACAAACGATCTTGGTCGGGGTTCTTCAAACTGTTTTGAAAGTAGGGCGGATTGCTTACAATCAAGTCGTAAACCGTGTCAGAGTGGTAGTCTTGCAGTGCCGACAAAGAGCAACAAAGACGCTCGCTCCAAGGGCTTTGGCGGAAATTCTGCTCGGCTTGTTGTATGGCAGAAGGTGCAATGTCAATGGCGTCTATCTTTGCTTCCCCAAAACGCTGAGCCAACATCAAGGCAATCAGGCCGCTGCCCGTACCTATATCTAATATATGGTGTACCTCCGCATGTTTTCTGTGCTGTGCCTCACTTTTTTCGTCTATACTTTTTGATATATGGTGCCCCTCCGTAGTCGATGAAGAGGGGGCGTTTGTCTCCTGCATAGCCCAAGCACCGAGCAAAACACCATCGGTACCTACTTTCATAGCGCATAGGTTGTGCCACACGCAAAATTGTTTGAAACGAAAAAAATCAGAAGCCATTATTTTCTTAGGTTCTCCGTTACATGCGGTTAATGGACCATTTTATGCATTATGCATTCATCATTATGCATTCATCATTATGCATTGAATCATGCATTGAACAGTGTTCGCTGTAGGCGTGTATGCCCAGGTAAACACTCAGTGCAATAAACAGCCCCGCACAGATATAGCGAAACCACTTCTCAAATACCCCCAATTTATGGGTCAGATTGCCGATTCCTACTGCGCTGTAACTGATTGCCCACGCAATGAGCATGATGGGCAGTCCCGTTCCTAAACCGAACAAAACAAGCATTATCCAAGATACACTCAGCGGCATCGCTACGGCCATATCAATCATCGTGATGAAATAGATAAGACGATGCGGACAGAATGCTACGGCAAAGACAACACCCAACACAAAAGCCCACAATCCGCTATGCTTGCTGTCGGCTTTCTCTATCCAACGACTGATACCGTGTTCGTGCTCGTGATGGTGTCCGCTCAGTAGCAGTACCACACCGCATAGCAGCATAAACACCGCCAATACAGGCTCGCCGTATCGCTCTATAATATGCTGAATACCATCAGTTTGCGCACCGAGCAAAAAAGGAATACCCAAAGCGATATAGGTGCATAGTTTGCCTAACACGAACATCAGTCCGCTCCTAAGTACCTTCCGTTTGTTGCTCACCTCCTTGTCGATATAGGCAATGGCGGTGATACTCGTAAAGAGGGTGCATGGGTCGAGTATGGTAAGAAGCCCTAATACAAAGGCTGTCAAAAATTGCATAGTCTGTCTGATTAGATTTGCAAAGTTACGACAATTTTCGTATCTTTGCAAGCGGAAATGAAAAAAGATTGGAAAATAGGTCGCTGTATGGCTGTTTTTTCTCTATGTCGGCTGTTGCAAACGCCCTGTCTGCCGAGCCTGCAGAGAAAATCACGCATATCGTCGGTTCCCGCGTGGACAATAGGTGTGTGCGTGTGTTTGTTGCTTGCGCTATCGAGTTGTAGCGGCTTTCGTGGTGAGGCACGCCGTGTGCAGCACACTTTGCTCAAGCAAGAGGCGGAAGCGGAGAAACAAACGGCGGCATTGGTGCGCTGCATAGAGCACAACCCCAGTTTCGATTCGGTGCAAATCATTGCGCAGCAAGATAAGCATATCTTGTTTTATATCTTTGATAAACGCAACTTGGTCTATTGGTCCGACAACTGGTTGGCAACCGATGAGGTGGTGCTGACGGGCTACGATAGTTGGACTTATTCTCGTTTCCACAATGCGCATACAATCTCTCGTTGGACGCAGGCGGGAGAGTACAATATCCTTACGGTGGTGCCTATCAAGTATGCCTATTCCGCAGGCGAGACGCTCTTTCGCAATGCGTTTATTCCGCCTTTCGAGGGCAATGAGGCGTATGATTTGATTCGCTACCATTCAGATGATGGCGTGGAGATTTCGTCTGCCGATCATCATTTCTTGTTCACACTTGTGCCAGAGCGGAACGAACCGGCAGGGTTGGCTCCGACCACTATGGATGAGTCGTTTACCTTCCGCCCTCTCTCTCGCTCTGCCGACCATACCGATTCGGCAACTCATGTGCACACCTATTTTATGATTTGTCTGCTCTCCGTAGCCCTCTTGGTGTTAGCGGGAATCATAGGATTGATATACTTTCGCGGGTTCCGCAATATGCCCCTGCGTATGCGGTTCGTCTATGTGGTGATGACATGTGTGCTGCTATCGTATATATATATATTTGCCCTATCGGTTCGGTATGTGCAGGGCAATTATGAGCAACGCCAGCAGGAGGCTCTGCTCTCTAAGTGCAAGTACATACAGGCGTATCTGCAGAGCCTGTACTATTGGGATATTTCGCTTACGGGAGCAAATACGGCGGGACTGAATGTGGACTTGCGCGACTTGAGTTTCTCGGCCGGTGCGGACATCAACGTGTACGACAACCAAGGGCAGTTGGTCGGTTCTTCTACACCCAAACTCTTTTCAGAAGGCTTGCTCTCTACGCGTATCTCCCCTGCGCCGTTCTTCTCCTCCCGCGATACATTGGTGCAATACGAGCAAATAGGTGATATGCGTTATCTGTGTGCCTATATGCCTTTCTACAACGGATCGTATGTGCAAATAGGGTATGTGGCAGTGCCGAGTTTCGTCAGCGAGATGGAAAAAGCGCAAGAGGCAGATGCCCTATTGGCTCGTTTGCTACCTTCATACCTGCTTACCCTGTTCATTGCAATCCTTGCTTCTTATTTGGCAGTTCGCAATATCACCCGTTCTCTCAGTACACTTACGGATAAAATGCGTCATTTCCGAATAGGCAATCCCGACAACCATATCAACTACTCTTACAAGGATGAAGTGGGCGGCGGAGCAAATACGTGCGGCATCAATCGGAGATATTCTGCCATTAAGAATGAGCTCAACCACACTCATTGCCTGATCTGCGCTCATATATATACCCTCTTCACTGGCCATGTTCCGACTAAGTTCTGAAAGGCCTTCATATATCTCCGTCTTGAATTCCGAATAACCGGATGGGCTGGAGTAATCCAACACTCTGGGAATAGTAAGCCTCTGCCCCAAGATACTCACATAGGCATTCATCCAAGGGAAAATAATCAAAAGAGCGCTTAAAATCAGCAGAATAAAGGCGATTATTTTTTTGGCCGTCCAATGACTCGATGTTTCCATTACTTACCTACTTTCTTTCTAACACTCTAAATAACTGCGATCAGGTGGATCAACGGTCAAAACCGGTTGGCGCTCTCCAACCGTCGCCGGACGTCACGGATCCCCGCGTCGATCCGTCAGCTCGATTTCCACATTTGGGGCAAAAGGCGCTCCCTGCCGGAAGGGCGCTTCCGCAGGCTGGACATACATTCGCTTTAACAGCCGTGCTCTTTCCGCAGAAAGGACAAAACACAGCGGAACCGTCCAGCTTTCTCCCGCAATAAGGACATGTCCTACCGCGCCAGTTCAGGGTAGTAGCTCCTTTTATTAGTTCCGAAGGAGACTTCTTCGTCTTCCCGACAATGAGAAGGACAATGCCGCTGACCAGAGCAATTATGCCAATAACGATCAAGACTGTGCCGGGGTTTTCATTTCCGGTGAGAAGATACGCTTTAAACTGTGCTCCCAGACTGTTGTTCAAATAGAACCCCCAAATCGTTAGGATGATTCCGAAAACTGATAAAACTGCACCTGCAATTATCACTGTTATTCCTCCTTCACTCTTATCAAATATCCGTTTTTGTACTTCACAATGCCTGTGGCCGGAACATGAGATTGTCCATCGCCTTCAGCGCTTCGATGTATTTGACAGTGCAAAGCACCTCGGCCGCCGCCGACAGGATGATCATAAACGGCACAGCCGTTGGATTCATGCTGCCAAACCAGATGACGGCGCTGTAGATCGCGATTGCCCCCGCGCTCACCGCAGACATGGTAACTGGCAGATTGCGCTTGGTTACGGTCTGCTTCATCAGCAGGAACGGAATCGGCAAAAGCGCGAAGCAGAGCAGCACAACGGAGCAGATCTGTTCAATGCTGCCGTTGAGGCCCGCCATGTTGTTATAGACCGTATACTGACTCGTATAGGCCGCAGCGGCGTAGGGCAACAAAAACAGGACGAACAGCATCGCCGCAATGCAGGTAATCGCAAGACCGCGCATCATATTTGCTCTCGTTTCCAGCGCTTTGTACTCGGCCTGAACCCCCGTCTTTGGCGCCGTGGTCACAGTCCCTGCCGCACTGCCTTTCGGCTTTCCGCAGTTTTTGCAGAAGCGTGCGTCGTTTCCGTTTTGCATGCCGCAAACGCAGCGCCAGCCCGTCTCTCTCGGCGGCTCCTGTACGCTGCGCGCCGCTCCGCAGTTTTTGCAGAAGCGCGCGTCATCTTCATTGCGTGTGCCGCAGGTGCAGCGCCAGCCCGTCTCTCCCGTCGGTTCCTGTACGCCGCGCGCCGCTCCGCAGGTTTTGTCGGCGTTTATGCCGCCGCAGGTCGCGTACGTCCAGTCGGGCGCAGGCCGCTGCGCGCCGCAAACCAGGCAGGTCTTTGTTTCCTCAGCGTTTTCCGTTTCACAATTCGGACAGTTCCACATGAATCCTCTCCCTCCCAATCTCACGATCTGTTTGCTTGTATCCTGGGCAATTTGCCCGCATCATTCCTCTGTTTGCGGATCGACGTCCGCTTCGCCGTTCGACGTTTCCCCGTCCTGTCCCGGCGTCGGCACCTGCGTCGGCTCCGGCTCCTGTGTCGGCACCTGCGTCGGCTTTGGCATCGGCTTTGGCATCGGCTCCGGCATCGGCTCCGGCGTCGGCTTGGACTGCCAATGCGCATAGAGCGTAAGGTCTTTTGTCAGCGTAATGCTTTGTCCGGGGGTGTATTTTTCCCCGCTGCCGTCCGGCTTTGTTTTCCATCCCAAAAAGTCATAGCCGTCGAGCGTCGGCTTATCCTCCGGGAGAGTGATCTGACCGCCGATCTTGCACGAAAGCGGCAGCGGCATCCCCACGGTTCCCGCTGCGTCCTCGGGCAAATTCTCCTCGAAGCGCAGCTGCACCTGTTCCGACTTTTCTTTCAGCGCATTCAGCTCGCGTTCGATCTCTTCGCGTTCGCGCTTTTCATTCTCTAGCCCTTTGCTCAGTTCCGACACCTGGTCAGACAGCTTGTTCTTCTCCTGTTCAACATATTTCAGGTTGGCAGCGAGCACGAAGCTTCTGACTACAAGCAGCAGGCAAAGCACCAGCGATACGATCGACACGCAGAGCACACGCTTTGTCTTTCCGTACGATCTCGCTTCCCACGTTCGAAGAAACGCGACCTCTGACGCAAGTTCGCGAATCCTCTGCGCCTGGCTGTTCACCGCGTTTTGCAGCGCTTCCGTTCCGCTGCCGCGCTGCTCCCCTTTCAGAAACGAAAGCGGAGGCGCCGCTTCCAGATCGCTCATCTTTTCGTAGGGCAGGCGCGTCCCGCAATGGCCGCAGACCCTGTCGCCCCTGTTTACGTTTCTCCCGCAATTCGGGCACAGCATATGAACTCCTTTCCGCTGCATAAACAGCAAAGACATCTGTATTTCAACAAGACCATCATAACGGAAGTGAAATCATTGTGATGAAAATGTGTCGAATCGACATGAATTTCTGTTGAATCGACAGAAATACGCTCAATACTCGACGAGATTGCTGTCCGCGAATTTCAAAAACGCGGCTCTTACCTGCGTCTGATATGCTCTGCCTATCGGAATCCGTTCCTGGCTCGTCAGCAGCAGATATGCGGAATGAAAGCCCTCGATCTTCTGCATGTTGACAAATATACTCTTATGGCAGCGCACGAACGGGTTCTTTTGAAAGGGGCTCAGGATCTGCTGTACGGAAAACGAGGTTTCGATTTCTGCCTTTTTCCCCATGTTCGTTTCATAGCAGATCTTCGTTTTCCGCTGTACGCGTTCAAGATAGAAAACGTTTCGGAGCGGGATATAGCGTTTTTCATGGTCTACGTTCACATAGATCACGCGCCTGTCTTTTTCCAAAAGATTCTTGACCGCCTTCTGCACCGCATCGATCAGCAGCAGCGGCACATGTTTCTTTGAAAGCGCGCAAACGTGTTCGACCCGGTATACCTCAGGTATGAGCAGATCGCTTTGCTGGATAAAAATAATCTGACAGTCGGCTAGGTGGAATTTGATCTGATACGCCGCGTTGATGCCTTCGCTGGGCCGCTCGCCGCAGACAACGATGAGAATGTCAAAGCTGTCTCCGCCGCTTTCGATATCCTCCACCATGAATTGCAGATCTTCATAAAATGTGATCGTCGAGCCTGCGACGTCCCTGATCTGACGCAGCAGCCCCTCCAGATATCGGCTGTATTCTGTTGGCTCATATACAGCGAGCTTCATGATCACCTGCAGAAAAGAATTTGTTCTATTTCATTCTGCACGTTCTCGCGTCAGGAATTCAAGTGCCGACGGCGCGTATCGCTCGAACGTTTATGTAGCCTTTCGACACAGATGTGTCAAATTGCGTCAAAAGCACTCTTTTACGGAAATCAGCGGCCGCGGCGGGCGGCACCGTCCACCAGCGCAGCGCGGCGAACAGCCGCACAGAATCGGTTTGCGATACTGCTTGACTGCTCCGCGGGTCGATGCGGTATAATGCTTGATAAGAGAATGCAGCAGGGGGATTCAGTTTTGAAAAAAAACGTTTTGATCATCAGCGCGAGTTTTCGCAG
>ENA-UEQL01001870-UEQL01001870.1-human-gut-metagenome-genome-assembly--contig:-NODE-1870-length-14354-cov-13.892274_pt1 | contig 14354 bp, 26 predicted proteins | sample MGYA00242905_ERZ507926 | MGnify/ENA primary metagenome ERZ507926 (study PRJEB26167, sample SAMN06115531) | human gut metagenome | host: Homo sapiens | place: China:Henan | collected 2015-09-09...
AGCCGAACGTCATTGAGGTCAAGGACGCGACGCTGGTCAACCCCAGCAACGTCTCCACCGTGGCGCAGCACGTCTACGACTATTACATGCGCCGCCAGACGCACAGCGTGAAAATCGTTATGAAAGGCGAAGTTCCGGGCGATTACGTCGAGACCACAACGCCGTGGGGGACGAAGATCACCGGAACGATTACCAGCATGGGGATCCGGCTCAGCGGTATCGCGGCGGCGGACTGCGAGATTATTGGCACATAGAATGGAGGTGCGACATTTGGTACAGGGAGATTCTTACAACCTTATCGTTACCGTTAAAAATAAAGGGCAGCCGCTGGACGTTGCAAGCGTTGAAAAGGTGGAAATTTCTCTGCTTTATCTGCAAAAGAGCTATCCGGGAGAGATCGGATACGAGGACGGAAAGTTTCTGTTTCCACTCACCCAGCAGGAGACCTTCCGGCTCCCGAAGATCTGCCAGATGCAGGTGCGCGTGAAATTCAGGAGCGGGGACGTGATTGGCTCGGAGATCAAGCAGATCGACGTTGCGCACGCGCTGTCAAAGGTGGTGCTGTGATGGGCCCGATCAATTTTGAGCTGAAAGCCCCTGACCCGGTTGGCGTGGACTTCAATGTTACGGTTCGCTCCGACGGCGGCTCTGGTGGCGGCTACAACATCGGCCCCGGATTGAAGCTGGACGCCGAAACCAACACCCTGTCCGTCGACACGGCCGCGGCCGTCGAGAAGGACAACACCAAGCCCGTAACCAGCGCCGCCGTGTATACGGAGGTCGGAAACATCAACGCCCTGCTGGCGACAATCTAAAGGAGTGATTTTATGAGCACACAGACGGAAATTACAAGACTGCAGACCGCGCGGAACAAGATGCGCACATGGCTCGTCGGCCTCGGCCTTGCCACGAGCACGGACAAGCTCGACGCGCTGGCTGACAAGGCGGCAGCCATCAAGAACAACGGCGCGATCGATGCGCAGGTCAAGGAGGGCGAGAGCTACACCGTCCCGAAGGGCTATCACGACGGCACCGGCACGGTCAAGGGCGTCGGAGGCGGCGGCAATTACCAGCTGCAAGCCAAGTCGGTAATACCGACGAAGGAGCAGCAGGCGATCACGCCCGATCAGGGCTATTATGGCCTGTCCGGCGTCACCGTCGGCGCGATCCCGGAGAATTTCCAGGACGTCAGCGCCACGACGGCCACGCCCGGCGACGTGCTGGCGAATAAAGTCTTTATCGACGCCGACGGCGTGACGCAGGCAGGCACCATGCCGGACAACGGCGCGGTATCTAAGGTGCTGGACGCCACGACCGGAAATCAGGAATACACCGTCCCGGCTGGCAAGCGCTCCGGCGCGGGCAAGGTAGCCATCGTGCTGGAAACCAAGTCCGCCACGCCTGCCGAGGCCGCGCAGGACATCACGCCGACGAAGGGCAAGGTTCTCGGCAAGGTCACGGTAGGCGCCATCCCGGCCAAGTATAAGGACGTTTCGGGCGTGACGGCTGGCGCGGGCGACGTGCTGGACGGAAAATTCATTGTCGACGCGACTGGCGCGAAGATCGAGGGCACCATGGCCAACAACGGCGCGATCACAAAGACCATCGACGGCCTCACGCAGACCAGCGTCGCGGTCCCGGCAGGCTACACCTCCGGCGGCACGGTATCGCTGACCGACGCGATTGAAACGGCACTCGCCGCGATCTGAGGAGGCAGCCATGAGTATCCAAAGCGAGATTGACCGCATTATCACGGCAGTCGGCGCGGCGTATGACGCCGTAGAAGCCAAAGGCGGCACAGCCCCAGCGGCGCAGACCATTGAAAGCCTTGCTGCAGCAGTCGGCACGATTCAGGCCGGCATAGCTCTGCAGCTGGTCGTAACAGTATCTGCCGGCGCGACGGTCACGGCGACAAACGGCGCCAAAACGATCAGCGGAACATCTGACAGCACCGGCGTTTGTACGCTTATCGTGCCGGAACCTGGCACATGGAGCGTCTCTGCAGCGCTGGGCGGGCAGACGTCCAACACAAAATCTGTATCCATCACGGACAGCTACGCGGTGGCGTTGTCGTTCTTCTCCGCGACGATCACCGTCACCGCAGACTCCGGTGCATCCGTCACGCTGAAAAAGGGCTCGGCAACAATCGATACAAAGACAAGTGATGGGACGGTGGTTTTCACCGTCACGGAGACGGGGGCGTACACGGTAACGGCCACAAAGAGCGGGCAGACGACGAGCGGCTCTGTCAACGTCGTTTCCGGCACGACCGCCTACACGCTGACGCTTTCTTTCGCAAGCTCCACGCTCAACGTCAACGAGTGGAGCGTCATCAAGTCCGTTTCCGACGCGGGGCAGGGCGCGAACTATTGGAGTATCGGCGACCGCAAAGAGATTACACTGAACGGCACGGTCGGCGCCGACACCGCGGACTACTCGCGTGGCTTCGCGCCCGGCTTTTGCGTATGAGGGAAAAGCACATGGAGTATATCGTATATAAGCGGTTTCGTAGAGCAGGCATAGACGGGGAATTTAATCTCCGGTACGGAACAGTTGTAACAGAAGACGGAGGATTTCTGATCGCGCCGGACGGCAGACGGATATGTGCTGCGACGTCCGAAAACGGATGGGAGCATTTCAGGGGGAACACGCAAGAAGGTGCCGAGCGGCAGAAAATGCTGAACGATCTGTACCGCTGGTACACGAGAAACGGCTGCGGCGAAGACTTTACAGATGAAAAATGGCCGGGGCAGGGAAACGGCTACTGGAAAAACCGGCTGCGTACCGCAAGCACAGAGCGCTTGGAGAAAATCTATCAAGAGAAATTTGGAGGGACGCCATGTATGTAGTAAAACAGGATGGCGCATTTGCAGGGTATGCGGACAGTATTGTACCCATCCGACTGCACGGCAACGGTTGTTATGTACCGTGCAAGGAAGATCAGGCAGAAGGATTTTGCGCTAAGATGGCTGTGACTATTACGGATGAAGAAGGAAACGAATACAGAACGCTGACCGATACAGTGTACCGGACAGAGGGACGCACAATGAAAGGAACGGAGCCGGTCGGCACCTACGAGCAGCATGGCGCAGCCGTCCCGCTGACCGAGGCGGAAGCAGCGCTTGCAGAACTGGAGGCAGCCTATGACGCAGGATAAATTGGAAAAGCTTAAAACCGCCATCAAGGACGGCAAGCTCGTGCAGGAGGCGGGCGGCATCACGGAGGATGTGACACAATCGGACAAGCTGGGCTATGACTGGCGCAACATCTACGTAAACAAGATCCTCGTCCGGAAGGAGTACATCGAACAGGCCGTGAAAGCCGGCACGGCGGACAATCCCATCGTGTGGGCCTCCGGCATGGCCCTCATCCAGAACGCCTACTACACGCACAACGGCGAGATCAAGGTCTGGATGGGCACGGCCGGGAAAAAGGCCGACTGGACAGACGCGGCCTTTGTGCCGATCTGATAACGCAGAAAGAAGAAAGGCTGAACGCACATGAGTACCATCATTGACACACTGATCACAGGCCGGACGCAGGCGGACGTGGAGCGCGTCAAGGCACTGGCCGGGAAGGGCTTCGTCGCAATGACGGCAGGCGAACAGGCGGAATGGCTGGCCGGGATGAAGGGCGCGTACAATGCGAGCGATTTGAACCGCGTTGGCACGGCTCTGAACTATTTGGCTGGGCGTCTCGCGCCGCTTTGCGGGAAGGATATCCAGTGGTCAGCTAAGACGGATTGGAGCATGACGGACGTTATAACGGCGTCACAGGCCGCTGTATACCGGCAGCAGATACAGAATGTGCGAAACGCGCTGACGTATCCATCCGGAACGCCTGCTGCGCCGGAGATCGACCGGCTGACGTACACTGGCGCAAACGATATTGAGCGCATTTTGTCGCTGTGCGAAACGCTGATCGATAACATCATTAAGGCGTTTCGGTACACCGGCGCGGCGGAATGCGCCGCAGGAGGACTGATATGAAAGACAGACAACCGACACAGATACTGGCCAACGGCGCGATCCGATACGGCATTTACAGCGCCGACGGTACACTCGACCACTACGAATACATGAAGCGCGAGGACGCGCCTACAATCGAAGGTACGCCGCTCAATAAGGCAAATCTCCTATCCGACGTGACGGAGAATAAGATCTGGAACAACAAGGAGAAACCGACTGATCCGACCGTCAACGATGCGCTGTACGAGTTATCTAAAGGCACGGCGCGTATCGGCGATATCGCTATGACTGCCCGCGGGGATCGCTCGGCTTCGTGGCTCCCCTGCGACGGACGAGCGATCTCAAACGTCGCGTATCCGGATCTGTACAACGTCTTGCGGACGGACGTAGACGCGGGAGACTGGGACGAAATCGAAGTCACGGGCATGATTGGCACGCACCCGTCGATCTCGTATGCGAATGGGCATTGGTTTATCGTAGCGAAAAGCGGAAACAACTACTCGCTGAAAGTTGCGACATCAGACGATCTGAAAACATTCGTGGTTGCGAATATCAGCAACGTTGGAACAACACAGAAGACGGTCGTCGGATGCAGCAAAGTGCGCTACTACGATGGCAAATATGTATTTGCCTATTACACAACAAGCGGATCGCACAGGGTTTGCGTTATCTATGCAACGTCCCCGAACGGGCCGTGGACGGTTGCTGCAAATGAGTCCCTGAGCTCTCCGGAAAGCTACATAAATTGGGAGCCCGGAGAAGTGCTGATCTATGGCGGGATCTACTATGTTATGCATCCGAGATACTCAAATGTACAGCGGCAGATGTACATATGGGCATCCGATCTAGGTGGAAACTGGAACTCCGGCAAAATAACGCAGGAGTATGTCGGTTCGTTCGTGCAGGATGCAGAATATGGGCCTATTTATGCCCAAAAAAATGCAGGTGCCATGCAGAAGTTTATGGGCCTCGGCAGCACGCCGACTGCACTTCCGGCCAATTTTGGATACCCGGGCCCCGGCCTTGCGGTAAGCGGGAGCAAAATCGTTGTTGTAGAGGGGAACCAAATATCCTATTCGCTCGACGGCGGACAAACAATCGCCGGGACAACGGCGCTTGGTGGTACATATACAGACTCCGTCCGAAACATGGCGGTTTACAATGGCGACCTTCTTGCCGTTGCGCTTGAAAACTCCAATGGGCACTATATTGCCGTAATGAGTGCGCTGGATGCTGCGCCCGTGATTGCTTCGACCACATACAATGTTGCTGGGCTTGCGATCGGTGGGAACGTGGTTGCCGGTATCGTCGACACATCCTCAGATGAGCAAATTAAAATCCTGAGAAGGGATTTTTCCTACTCCGCAAAACGTATCCCCAACATCACCCCCGATGGCCGCAGTTATGCTTACATCAAAGCGCTGGAGGAATAAGCCATGCAGGACAGACACGGCACGAATGATCTTGCAAACGGCGCTGTGCGGTACGGCGTGTACGATGCGGACGGAAGCCTGCTGCGGTACGAGTGGATCCGGCCAGAGGATGAGCCTCTGGAAGCAGGTACGCCGTTGCTCAAAGCAAACCTTCTGACGGACGCCACCGCCGCAAAGGTCTGGCCTGCGGGCGACGCGCCCGCTGACCCGAAGGTCGACGAAGCACTTTCCAAGCTTACTACGCCGCGCGCCCGCCCCGGCGACGTCGTAACGACTGCCAGATATCTCGATGAGACATGGCACGTCTGCGACGGCTCGACGTTTTCCCAGACTGATTACCCGGCGCTGTACGCCGTCCTCGGCAGCACGACGCTGCCGGATATCAGCTATTCGAGCGACACCACGACATACATCAAAATGGTGGACGATTAGCCCGCCGGAAAGAGAAAGGTACATAATCAATGGATGCTGGAACCATCACTGCGATCATCTGCGCCGTCCTCGGCTCGTCCGCGCTGACGGCGGTCGTCAACGCCGCTATCAGTGCAAGACAGAAAAAGCAGGACAAGTCCGATAATCAAAACACCCACCTTGCAGAGATCGACAAGAAGCTCGATCGGATGCAGCAACATCAGGCGGAGCAGTATTTGTCCATCCTGCGGCTGACAATCATGTCGGAGGAAATGCCAATGTCTGAGCGCCTGATCGCGGGGCAGAAGTATGTGAAGCTGGGCGGAAATGGTGACGTGAAAAGCTTTTTGCACCAGCTCGAAAAACAGTGCGAACACAATGGAGTTTAGTAAAAAGTGGCTGATCTGCAGCGCGCTCGTCGGCCTAGCGCTCATCATCGCCTGCGCGGCAGGCGCAGACCTGATAGAGATCACGCTTGCGGTGCTGGCTGAAACGACGGCTTCCAGCGGGTTTTATCTCTGGAAAGCCAAGAATGAGAACCGCGCGAAGTACGCGCAGAAGTACATGGATAAATGGGCCGAGAAATACGGCCCGGAAGCAGCGGCACGTATCGCGGAGATCGTGCTGAAGGACTGAAAGGAGTATACATATGGAAAACATCAAGAAGCGGCTCGGCAATCTGCTGAGCGTAAAATCCATCGTCACGCTCGGCCTGACCATCATCTTCGCCGTCCTCGCCCTGCGCGGCGATATCACCGGAAAGGACTTTCTCACGATCTTCCTGACGGTCATCACGTTCTATTTCGGCACGCAGTCGCAGAAAACGCAGGACGCCATCGATGCGGCAGGCAAGCCGCAGGAGGACGCGCAGAAATGAGCATCATGAAAGCCTCCGAGCTCGTCAGGCGGCACATCGACGTCGCGAAGAATTACAAGACCGTTTATATGTGGGGCTGCTTTGGCTCGCCGGTCACGGATGGGATCATCGCAGAGAAGGCCAAACAATACCCGGACTGGTACGACGCCGCAAAACAGGCCAGATTCCGCGGGCTGATTGGGAAGGGCTACTTTGGCTTTGACTGCGTGAATCTCACAAAGGGGATCCTGTGGGGATGGAACGGCAACAAAAACGCCTACCACGGCGGCGCCCGATACGCCGGAAACGCCGTCCCGGACGTCTCTGCCGACGGCATGATCGCCAAGTGCAAGGACGTATCCGCATCCGGCTGGGACAAACTCGTCCCAGGCGAAGGCCTGTGGATGCCCGGCCACTGGGGTCTGTACATCGGAGACGGCTTGGCCGTTGAGTGTACGCCTATCTGGGATAATGGCGTGCAGATCACCGGCGTCGGAAACATCGGTGTCAAGGGCGGCTACAACAGCCGCGTGTGGAAGAAGCACGGCAAGCTCCCGTGGGTGGACTACGACACGGAAACCGTCGATAAGGCCGTCGAGGACGCCAAGAAGACCATCAAGGCAAAGGCCGGGCTGGCAGACAGCACGATCAAGTATCTTGCCGATTACAAGTACGGCGATGACCTGTTGAAAAAACTGGCTGCGGCTATGAAGTGAGGAGGCGGCGCGATGGCACCGCAGGCACGAGTCAATCTGCCGCCGGAGCTTGGCAGGCTGACGCGAAAGGACATGGAGGCTGTGATCTATCAGGCCAATCTTGGCCGGGAGAACGAGAAGATCGCGCAGCTTTACTTCGTGGACAAGCTCCCGCAAGTGGACGTTGCAACAGAATTGTATCTTGGCCGCGCCACCGTGCAGCGCCGCCTGCCGGAGATCATGCGGGAGATGCAGCGGACATCCAGCAAACTGTATAACTGAGATAAGCGCCGAGAAATCGGCGCTTATTTTTTTGAGAAAAATATTGACATATACGGTATTACAGTATATAATATAGCCATAGACACAAAGCAAAACAAACACGACAAAAAATCGGAGGATGGCAGACATGTTTAATATCGTTTCCGCGTGGGGAGCGCAGACAAATCTACACTATGACCCGGACACTGCAAACAATGGCGGGGGTTACTGGCAGTTTTCCGGCGGTATCGTTGTCGACCTTAACGGCCAGCTTGTCACCGTTGAGGTCGACGACACGTCCTGCGGCGATTTTGGCAGCCGCGTGTATTTTTCCGTGACCGCTGACGGCTTCTGCTGGCGCTTTTCCGACGGCACAATGGACGATGCGTCCATTGACACCCCGGAGGATGTCTTGGGCGTTCTGCGGTCAATCTCCGGCGTTCTGGGCGTGGACGCCGAAGCGCTGATTTCTGCCGCGTTGAATGCGGCGAACATCTGCGCGCGGGAGGTATGCTATGCCGACTGACACCCAGCGCCGCGCTCGCAACAAGTGGGATGCAGAAAACATGTCCGTGATTCCCTGCAAGCTAAAACGGGAGATCGCGGAAACCTTTAAGGCTACGGCGAAAGCCAACGGCACGACCCCGAATGAACTGATCCGCAAATGGATCGATGCGTATATGCAGCAAAACAAGCCCGTGGAGTAATCCGCAGGCAATTTTGAACCAAATTGATACACAACTGAGGCACAAGAAGCCGCAAAAAAGCCCATACTGGACACATCAAAGGAGTGTTCGGTATGGGCTTTTCTTACTTTAACCCAAATCCCGCCGGGCGGCAGGTCGGGGACTGCACTGTTCGAGCAATCGCAAAGGCGGCGGGGAAAAGCTGGGATGAAATATATATCGGGCTGTGCTTGCAAGGTCTGATCTTGGGCGATCTTCCGAGTGCGAACAGTGTATGGGGTGCATACCTCCGGCAGCATGGTTTTACCCGGAACGTGATACCGGACACCTGCCCGGATTGCTACACGGTCGGCAGGTTTGCCGATGAGCACCCGCGCGGGACGTATATTCTCGCCCTCTCTGGGCATGTAGTGTGCGTGCAGGATGGGACGATCTATGACAGCTGGAATAGCAAGAACGAAATCCCGCTTTATTACTGGGTAAAAGAAACGGAGGAATGAACATGGCATATCCCTATTTCAATCCCTATTATCCGCAGCCGATGCCGGATAACCTCATGCAGATGCGGCAGATGCAGCAGCCACAGATGCAGCCCATGCAGCAGCCTATGTCGCAGCCAGTGCAACAGAACCCCATCGCGCAGAGCGGCGTGCAGTGGGTAAGCGGCGAGCAGGAGGCAAGGGGTTATCTCATCGCGCCCAACTCCGCTGTGGCGCTGTGGGATTCTACCGCGCCGACTGTGTATCTCAAGCAGGCGGATGCAAGTGGAAAGCCGACGCTCAAGATTTATGACCTCGTAGAACGCACAGAAACGGCCCCTAACGCGCCACAAAAGCCGGGCGTGGAATTTGTCACCCGCGAGGAGTTCGACCGTCTGGCGGCGCTTGTGGGCGAAATAAAGGGTAAAAAGAAGCGCAAGGTAGAGGAGGACGAGGACGATGACTAATCCGTTCATGGCCGCGTTGGGCGGCGGGCAGATGCCGATGGGCAATTTTGCACAGATGGTGCAGCAGTTCAACCAGTTCAAAGCAAATTTCAAAGGCGACCCCAAAGCCGAGGTCGAAAAGCTCTTGCAGAGTGGTAGGCTAAACCAGCAGCAGCTCAATCAGCTACAGCAGATGGCGAAGCAGTTTCAAAGCCTGATGCAGTAATCATCAACATAAATCAACATCGTGGCCACGATTTGATGAATAAAAATTTTTCAAAGGAGTGATACTATGTCTCTTTCTGACGGCGGCGTTCAGGCCACTATGCCTGTTGCGCCAACCGGCATGATGAACAGCGGCTTTGGCGGCTTCGGTGGCGATGGCGCGTGGTGGATCATCATTCTTTTCCTGTTTGTTTTCTGCGGCTGGGGAAACAACGGCTGGGGAAACAACGGCAACAGCGGTGCTGCTGACAATTACGTCCTTGCAAGCGATTTTGCCACTCTTCAGCGCCAGATCGACAGCGCAGCATCGACGATCGAACGTAAAAGCGACATTACGCAGCAGGGCATCTGCGATGGCTTCTACGCCATGAACACTACGCTGCTGAACGGCTTTGCGGGCGTCAATCAGAACATGAACAGCGGTTTCCAGAATGCCGAGCTTTCCCGCTGCAACCAGCAGGCAGCTCTCATGCAGCAGCTCAACGCCATGCAGATGCAGGCCGCAAATTGCTGCTGCGAAAACCGTGCAGCTATCGCCCAGGTGCGCTACGACATGGCGACGCAGGCGTGCGACACGCGCAACACCGTGCAGAACGTGACCCGCGACATTATCGACAACGCCAACAGCAACAGCCGCGCGATCCTCGACTTCCTGACGCAGAGCAAGCTGTCTGACCTCCAGACCGAGAATCAGAATCTGAAGCTGGCGGCATCTCAGGCCGCGCAGAACAACTACCTCATTTCGCAGCTGCGTCCGTGCCCTTCGCCTGCCTACATTACTTGTAACCCGTGGGCGGGCAGCGGTTACGGCGGCTGCGGCTGCAATCAGGGTTGTGGCTGCTGACAACTGCATAGCATAGCTTTTTCGTGACCTCACGAAAATGGTCGGCCCCGTGCCGATACTAACAACAACGCGGCGGGGCAATAGCCCTGCCGCTGTATTTTTATGAAAGGAATGATTTTATGGCTGAATTTACATCATCCGGGATTCAAACTGTCGCCGCTGGACAGAACGTCCCTCTGATCTCCACGGCGGCTTGCGGAAAGCCGTGCATCGTACATCGCGAAGGAAGCGGGCTCGTTACGCTGCGCGGGCTTACGCAGCAATGCAAGGCGAAGTTCCGCGTATCCTTTGGCGCGAATATCGCCGTCCCTACAGGCGGAACAGTAGGTGCCATTACCGCTGCGCTTGCAATCAACGGCGAACCTCTGAGCAGCGCCACAGCGACCGTAACCCCTGCGGCTGTTGAGAACTATTTCAACATCTATGTTTCTGCATTTGTGGAAGTTCCGCGCGGATGCTGCCTGACTGTATCGGCGAAGAACACAAGCGCACAGGCGATCAGTTTCGCAAATAGCAATATGATCGTCGAGCGCGTATCGTGAAAGGAGGATGCAATATGTACGATTTGAGAAACCTGCGTGAAATGCTCTGCAAAGAGCTTGACGAAATCGCCGACAAGCGCGAAATGTCTGCGGGCGATCTGGACGCGATCCAGAAGTTGACGAGCTCCATCAAAAACACCTATAAGATTGAAATGCTCGAGGACGGCGGATATTCCCGCGACAGCGAATGGGAAGCGGATATGCGCGGCACATATGGACGCGGAAGTTCATACCGTGGGCGCCGCCGCGACGCAATGGGCCGCTACAGCCGCACAGACGCCCGCGAGCATATGCATGCGCAGCTGGAGGATATGATGCGCGACGCGGACGACGACAAGACCCGCGAAGCGATCCGCCGCTGCATGGAGCAGATCGAGCGGGCATAAGGGGGATATGATATGCTGGATAAAGCCGAGATCCGCAAGGAGATAGCGCGGCTGGAATATGAGGAATCCAGCTATCCCAATTACGCCAAACTCGCGAATCTGTACACGATCCGCAAGCAGATGCAGGAGGAAGAACAGGGCGCGCGAAACAAAGCCGCTTTTTCCTATTCCGGCGATCCTGCACCAGCCCCTGTTTCCGAGCAGCCGGAAACAATAAGCGAGTACGGTGATAGCGATTTCCTACGCACCGTAGCAGGAAAAGATCCCGCACGTGTCTGGCCAATCATGGACGAGTTGATGGATACGGTATTGCTTGTCAAGCGAAGCGTGTATGATTCCGTTATGCGGAAGATATCCGATACAAGATAAAACTGGTTACACTCTTGTTACACTCAAAAGCAAGAAAAACCGTTGAAATTACTGCATTTTTTATTGAATGGGGTTCAAGAGGCCGCTGGTTCGAATCCAGTCACTCGGACCAATGCAAAACGGAAAAAGCCCTGAAACTGCAAAGGTTTCAGGGCTTTTTCTTTTCTTCTCCGTAAAGCAAAAATCACGCCAGATTCCGAGAAATCACGTTGGGTTACACTCCCGGTTACACTCCGCTTTTTATCCTAGATCGCGTTTATGATTTTCTTCAAGTCTTCCAGATTCACGTCTTGGTAGTACCGGAGCATCTCAGGGCTTGCGTGGCCGATCAATTTCATTTTATCCTTGTCAGGCGCAACAACTTTTTTCATCAATGTTGCGAATGTGTGCCTGCATGTATGCGGCGAATATTTGTGGATTCCGTTTACCATTGGGTTTTCAATGCCGACGGCTTCTAGTGTGGGGTAGAAAACAGCGTCCCGGAATCTATCATAGGAAAATTGGTTACCTTTTTCATCGCAGAACAACGCACTGGACGCTTTTCCGCCGTAAAGACGATCAATAATGGGCTGGATCTTCGGGCTGATGGGAACGACACGATTTTTCCCAGCCTCCGTTTTCGCACCACCGGTCAGCGTTTTTTTATTCGCATCGTAGCTGTCAACGCTCAAGGCCAGCAGTTCTGATGGTCTGAAGCCGAGATAGCACATTGCATAAATATAATCCGCGAACGGAATCACGCCGACAGCGTCTCGTATTCTTTCAATTTGTTCCTGCGTAAAGCTTTCCCTCGCCGCGCCGAACTCTCCACTGACAATCAGATATTGTCCTAAATTCAGGTCTGCGTAGCCGCGCGGAACTGCATACTTGTACATGAGCCCGGCTAACGCTTTCATGTTTTCTTTTGTTCTTCTTCCTCTCGGGCATTCGTCCATGCATTCCTGTAAATCGTCTATTTCTATATCTTCCAGTTTCCAGAACTCAACTTGATAAAAGTATTTTTCGGCTGATTTGTAGCAATCAATTGTGGATTTCCCGGCTCTGTGAGTAGGGAGCCACATTTCGTAGAGTTCGCGCCACGTAATTGCTTTTTCACGCTTCTTTTGCCCAGCCAGCATCGGAAGGTAGTCAAGCGCTTCTTTTTTCGTGCGGAATCCGCATTTCCGAGCGACAACGCGCTTTACAGATCCGTTTTCTTCTCGGTATCCCTTTGTTATTTCCGCTACCCATTTATCGTTGCGCCGGTATACCGAGCCCGTGCCGTTCCCGCGTTTTGTGGCCTTTTTTGTTTGCTGTTTTTTCCCGCACCAGCAACAGTAGGGCGCGCCGTCTGGAATTTCTTTTTTACACTTGATGCACTCCATGTTTCCCTCCACGTTCTTTTCGGATCGCATAGAAAGTAATTGCCGAAGCCAGCGCTGAACCTACAATCAGGGCAATGCAACCCCATGCAGCTACGGACAAATCTCCGTCGCGAATGAGACCTACGCTCCGAATCTGTGCATCCGTCACAAGGCAGGCAATCAGAGAAAAGGAGAGCAGCATACAAAACAGGGCGAGAACGTAACACATTGTATGTGTAGACCTTATCTGTGCGCTCTGCGCTGCTGCTGTTGCCTCCAGCTTGGCGTTTTCAATCTCGACATGATGAATCTGCTCGGCCAGTTCTTCCGAGCTTTCTGCGGGCTGGACAAGCCCAAACAGTTCATCCAGCGACAGCCCGAGAACGCGGCACAGCGCGGCAGAATTGTACAGTTTTGGGTCTTGCTGCGTACCAGCGCAGAGCTTCGTTACAGCCGATCTGGAAACGCCGGATTCTTCGACAAGTCTGTCGATGGTGTAATGCTGATCTTCCTTCGCCCGCTTGATGTTCCACTGATATGCAGAAATATATGGGGCGAGTTCCTGAATTGCCGACATGATATACCTCCATTTTCACATATATTTCGCTGATTCTTCTGCTATGGGGATGGTTTTACCAATTTGAGGGTGGACATTTCTGCCGCTTTTGCTATGCTGGTTACAGGCGCGTGAGAAAGCCCCACCGCCGGTGGAGCGACGGTGGGGCGATCTTAAACATTCCATTATACAAAATAGTCTGTCCCATAATTGCCGCTTACGAGGGTTACCACACGAAGAAAATACAAGGTGTTCTTTGTGGAAGATTCCAAATTGAAATTCTTGAACAGACGTTCTAAAATATGGAGGTACACAAAATGCAGAGCATCAATATTCGCTTTGAAAACGGGAAAGTAAACATCATCGTAGACGGGGCACTGTTCAAAGACGTCCACAGTCTGAGCCTGGACTACATCAAAGGAGCGCCCATGCTCTTTTCCTGCGTCTCGGATGTAGGCGAGACACGGGAGCAGTGGCAGAACTCTAAATTTATGAGTTAGACGTAATAAGGATTCGGCTTCAGCAAGATTGCGATAGTGTCAATGACCCATCCAATCCCGCACAACCCAAGTGTAAAGAGATACAGGATTCCTGTTCCAACTTTGCCCTCATAGAATTTATGCGCACCGATCATACCGAAGAAAAGGCAAAGAAAGAATGAAACCCATTTGTTCTTCGGACGACCATACCCGCGGATAGTATTCACGTTCGCATTTGTGTTCGTGTTATTGATTACGACGTTCGGCTGCGCGGACTTTAATTCTTCAACTTGCTTTCCACATTTCGGGCAAATCACGCAGTCCTTGTCGATGATCGCACCACAAAATTTGCAAAACTTTTGATTTTCGGTTGGA
>ENA-UEQL01001872-UEQL01001872.1-human-gut-metagenome-genome-assembly--contig:-NODE-1872-length-14350-cov-7.429762_pt1 | contig 14350 bp, 18 predicted proteins | sample MGYA00242905_ERZ507926 | MGnify/ENA primary metagenome ERZ507926 (study PRJEB26167, sample SAMN06115531) | human gut metagenome | host: Homo sapiens | place: China:Henan | collected 2015-09-09...
GCGTTAAGAAGGGCGCATTCGACGATGCTGAGGCTCAGAAGCGTTTCGACGCTTGGAAGAATGGCAAGGACGCTAAGGCTTCTGCTGTTCGCGAGGGCGACGCTAAGGCTAAGAAGGAAGCTGCTGCTAAGGAGCTCGAGGCTGAGAAGAAGATGAACGAGGCAATCGCTAAGAAGGTAGCTGAGAAGAAGGCTGCTGCTGCCGCTGCTGCTGCTGCCGCTGCTGCTGCAGAGGCTGCTGCTGAGACTGAGGCTACAGAGGAGGCTCCAGCTGAGGCTTAATCTTCTAAAAGAATCTTCTTTGGAGATTGAAAAGTATAAAGGTCGATTACTCTTATTTAAGGGTGTCGGCCTTTTTTTTGCAATAAATCTCCTGGATTTGCGTTAAAGTATTATGGGAAAGACTAAGAAAATGGATGAAAGACTGGATTCAGAAAAGAACAGCTATTCGCATATATTGAAATATACCGGATTGTTTGGAGGAGTACAGGGGCTGAATATGCTCGTTGGCGTAGTCAGGAATAAATTTACCGCTATGTTCCTGGGACCTTCAGGTATGGGATTGCTGTCTCTTTTCAATTCTACTTCCAATTTTCTTTCTTCTGTTTCCAATCTCGGTATTCCTACCAGTGGCGTTAGAGTGGTTTCTGAGGCAGATACCGGAAACGGGATAGACCAGGCTGTTGCCCAGGTCCGTTCACTCTCTGTGCTTTCTGCTTTTCTGGGTGCTTTGATTTGTGCTCTTTTAGGCCCCTTGCTTAATCTCTTCACCTTTTCGTGGGGAAACCATACCCTGCATTTCATTTTGTATCGAATATCGGCTACAAAGAGCAGGTGCAGACTGTGCAGGTTTCCGTCAAGAATACGCAAGATAATCAACTGACACTCAAGACGATACGCATAAAAGAAGATGTAACGGCGTTGGCTGAAGTGGAGGTACAGGGCCACGCAGCGGAGATGACCGTCAAAGGCGATACCATCGAGTACAACACCTCCGCTTACCAGGTGGGCAAGAATGCGATGGTAGAAGACCTGCTCAAGAAAATGAACGGCGTAACCGTCGATCAGCAAGGTAATGTTACCGTCAACGGCGAGACCATCACGGCAGTGCGTATCGACGGAAAGAAATTCTTTGGCAGCGATGTGCAGTCCGCCACCAAGAATATCCCCGCAGACATGATTGAAAAGATACAAGTGATTGACGAGAAATCGGATGTTGCCAAGATGACCGGTTTTGAGGACGATGATACGGAACACATTATCAATCTGACACTTAAGCAAGACCGCAAGCGCGGTGTCTTTGGCAAATACACGGGGTCGCTCGGTGCGGATATGGTTACGGAGAACGGTGGTTGGTTCAACTATGGCGTCCCTGCTTACGGAAGCACATCGAGTGCATTGGCAAAGCATTTCTTTGAGGACGACTTCCGATACAACGCCAATCTATTCACCAACATCCTGCTTGGCGAGAGCCAAACAACAATCATCGGTAGTGCCAACAACACCAACGAGGTGCGTATGGGGCGCGGACGAGGCGGTTTTGGTATGAATGCCAACTCGGGTATCACGCAGAGCGAGAACTTAGGCGTAAACACCAATATCGATTTCAACGAGCGCATCAAAAAAGCGGATAGTCAGACGAGCCTTCTGCTCGGTGGCGATGTAGCAATCAACCACTCGAACAACCACACCCTTGCGCAAACCGAGAAAGAGTCGTATGCAGGCAACAACACCTACACTAACACCGACTCGCTCAACAAACAATCGCGTGTATGGGATGTGAATGTACGATTTGAGTTGCAGTACCAAATCGACTCGCTCAACAAACTGCTCATCCAACCTACTCTCTCCTACACAGGGCAAAGCAACCTAAGCAACGAGACATACACCTACCACCGCCAAGACAGCCTCATCAACGATGGTTACCAAACCCGGTTAGACTCAACGCGTGAGGTCAGCGGAGGCTTGAAACTGACCTACAACCACAAGTTTCTCCACCCCGGGCGTGCACTCACCCTTGTCGGCAATGTAGAATACGGAAACACGACGGGCTACAACAATACTTATGCCTTTGATAATCTGCTTAATAGCGCAAGCGTGAACCAATATACCCACTCGCAAAACGACAACCTCAAATATAGTCTGCGAGCATCATGGGTGGAGCCGATCTACCAACGCAACCACCTATTAGAGATAGCGGCATCGTTCTCCGGACGCAACCGCAACTCCACCAAGAACCAATACTCTTTTGATACGGAAACAGGCGACTATGCCTACGACTCGGTCTATAGCAACCAACTCGCCAACCGTTTCTACTCGGAGCAACTAGAACTCAACTACCGCTGGATCACCGAACGGAGCGACCTCACCGTGGGGGCACGCGTACTGGCATCACAGAGCCATACAACCACCTACTATGGGCAGGTGCTGTATCAAGATACGCTCATCAATGTGTGGAACTGGTCGCCTACCGTCAACTTCAAGTACAAATTTGGCAAGAAAGAGTTTGCCCGAATACGATACCGCGGTACTGTCAGCCAACCGAGTATCACGCAGATGGAGCCCGTGCGCAACAACTCGGATGCAATGAACGAGACCGTAGGTAACCTCGGACTGCAACCCGCTTTCAGACACAACCTTATGGCGATGTACTCACGCTTCAACCAAGACCGTTTCTCGAGTATTATGACCGGCATTCGTGCTACGCTCACCAAAGATGCCTTGGTCAACAACTCAATCTACGACGAAGCAGGCAAACTCTACCAACAAACGGTGAACGCCGATGTGCTGCCGTGGAACATAGGGGCAGACTTTATGTACAACACCCCCTTTGCAAATAAGATGTTCCAATTCAACACACGCACCGCCATCAGTTACAACCGGCGTGTTGCCTACATCCTCAAAGAGCAGAAAGCAGAGGAGATAGCACAGATGATTGAGAACGGCACTATGCTGCTCGGCGACCGATCGCTGACGGGTAACCTGCAAGTGAACGAAGACTTGGGTTTGCGTTTCACCCACAGCATAGTCGATATAGGTCTCCGTGCCAACGCTACCTACAGCCGCACACAAAACAACTTGACGCTAAACAGCGTGAGCAATGTGTTCAACTGGGGCGTAACGGGCGACTTGGAGTTCCACCTGCCCAAGTCGTGGAACATCTCGACTGATTGCGGCTACACCGCACGCTACGGCTACACGGGTCTGACTGATGTAAACGAGATAATCTGGAATGCTTCGATCGACAAGACATGGGCGAATGCTACCTTATCACTCGAAGTGTATGATATTCTGCATCAGAAAAAGAACATCGTGCAAGTGGTGGGCGAGAACTATGTCAGTTATGCCAAATACAACACCCTACCCACCTATTTTATGCTTACTTTCACCTACAAACTCAACAAAATGGGCAACCTAAAAGCCTCGGGCATGGGCGGACATATCCAAGAAATGATAGAGAACGACAAAGGCGGTTCACGCCCTACCCCACCCAAAGGCGGAATGCCTCCTATGGGACCGCCACCGGGAATGTAATGAGACCTACGGTCTCTAATGAAGAATTAAGGATGGCAAAATGATGTATTGTACAATGTGAGGGTGCTTTGTGTGATATGTTATGCGTTCCGCCATTGCTACACCACACAGGTAATAAGTAGCGCGTTGAACAATCCCATATAATGCTCTTTTGCAGTAGCAAACTATCTTGTTGTTTGTACATAAACTCTCGTTTTTTTACTTTCTTTCAATAACAAGATGTCAAGTATATTCTATTGAAGATGTTACATATAGTTTTAGCCATAAATTGTTTGTATAGTGTACCTTGATAATATACAAATTGATGACAAATAGAAATGCTCTACCGCATAACATAGCAGAGTATCTTTTTCTATAAGTGAAAGTTTATTCATAGTATTTATTCATTTCAATTGTATAGTATACACGATATCATTACCAACTACGGTATGGACTTATATAAATATAATCCTCCAAAGACCTTGCACATATCGGACATCTCTCTTGTACTTCTTCCACCTCCATAATCGACTTACAATGCGGATATTGCACTTTCACATCACTTGTCTCCTTACATTCCGCAATAACAATAATCTTTTTTATGCCAACTGTATACAAAAATACTTTGAACCAATCTATCCAAATATCATACAAATGTACTTGCGTCAATTATCTATTTGCCATAGAAGCACGAATTCTTTTGTATCTATACCCGTGGTAAGTAAGAGTTTTAGGGAATTCTATATTGTAATAAAACAATAACTGAAACAATAATTGTAGAGGCAGGAAACTACCATAGACTATAAATCGATATACCGATGAATTGCGCACTTGTTCTGGTATAAATATGCATAGTATTGCAATAGTTAAAATATACACAACGCATAGAAATCTAAACAACACAATATGGTGGGTTACATAATATGTTCTGCTCAGTTTTTTTATTGAATTAATTTTGCTCATAGTATTTATTGAGTACAATAGTAATCGAAATGGTTATAAAGTTTCCAAAAGATGGAGAAAACACATATTGGTTATTATCAATAAGGGATACTGTAGTTTCGGTCGTGGCCGGTATGTAACTAAGTTCATCGTTGGCTCTTACCTTAAAAGTTTCTTCCACGCCAAATAATGAAAATGCGACACCATGGGATACTGTCGCTTTGCCATCTTTTCCGTAGTAGTCAACATTTTCTAAGTTTCCATTTTGCAAAGTAAAACTTAACAAATCGAATGAACATAAGTTGATACCTATCGTACTCAATTGCTTTGAAAATAAATTGCTACCAAATGATTTTTGCACTGATAGTCCAAAACGAATAGTAATGTAAATGCAATTCCGGGCGTAATAAACTCCGGAAGCCTGAACTTTACCATTGTTTTGAAGTAATTCGGCCATGTAATCGGCATAACTCTTATTCATAAGTCCCACTCGTTCCAACCCCTCTGTTCCATTCTCTTCCTGCCAATTGCCATCATCGCTCAAATAAATAGATCGATCACTATCATTTACGCCACCAATAAAATCGCCATTTTTGTCAATAACAATATAACCTCGTTTTTGTAAACCACTCAAGACATATTTTACTCCTGCCAAACCCAATATATCAATTTGGTTTATCCAGTTATTGTTGGCATAAGCGTATGGGCTTTGCCACGGGGTGCGCTCACAGAGCGGGTCAATGCTCGTAAATCGCCCGATAGTAGAATAACCGCGGAAGCCATAGTCATACACATCGTATCCGTGCGTCTCGATATATTCGTGGGCGTTGTATTTCAGCGGCTGCACGCTCTGTCCCGTGCTTTGCGCCATCGGCACGCCGCTCGGATAATAGTTCGTACGCTGTACCACAAAATCTCCATATTGTTTATACAATAGCATTTCTTGAGGCTATAAATATGCAAAGAAAATAGTAAGCGACAAGCAGTAATATCATCAAAACAAAGGCTATCCAATATGGATATAGTTCGCCTTGTGTATTATCTTTGCCTTTTAAGCATTGGCACTTTACAAGCAAAGGAAACATAGCAATATGGGATATTATTCCTACTACACATAGCAAACACATACTGACAAGATATAACACCAGCAATACAGTACTATGTTCCGAATGTCTCAGTATCACGGGAAGAGAGATAACAATATGAAAAATATATGTTGCACCGATGATGACGGTCATCCGCTTTATAGACAAGAGTAGTTGTTTATACCTTTGTGGGGCATAGTCGTTGAGGTATTTTGTGTAGCATAATTTATCTCGTAATACCATAACAATATATACGACCAGCCATATCGGGATAGAAAACAATAGCAGACACCACAACATAGGAGCCAACCATGACCACAAACTATCAAGGCGCACCCACGAATAATGCTCTTTTTCGATCTCAGATTCAGTTATCTCGTAGTTGATGTAATGATATTTCTCGTCGGTGCGCATAGGTGTAAACCATAAATCATCATTATTTTCACCCACACAATGGATGATTAACTGCTCCTTATTGTATGCGTACCCGACGATTTCCGCTGCCCTTATAAGCGTATCCCCTTGTGTTCGATGAATATTGTCTTGTTCGTCATAGATAGGATTCCAATTGTATTGATAGCCGGTCATACCTGTACTATGGAAATAGAATTGTATATCACTATCTCTACAATATCCCAATCTCGTTTCGTATGGAAGCAGATGATAATCACACATACTGAATCCGGCATATAGATAGCACTGCCTATCCAATACAAACAAAAGTCCTACCAATAGGCATAGTATGCAGCTCTCTATCGCAGTATGTAATTTCCAAGTTTTCATTCTCATAAGATTACTTGCATATATCACCATTTTTCCACTATAGTGGTGTAAAAAGTAGCATCCATCGTTTACCAACGGCGATATGGACTTATGTAGATATAATCATCTAAAGCCTTAGCACATACAGGGCATTTCTCTTGTACTTATTCCATCTTCATAACCGATTTGCAATATGGACATTAAACTGTTACTATCGAATTATACAAAAAAGCACAACTAAAACAAACACAATATACAAAATAATCATATATTTTCGTATACGCCGCTGCATAGGAGGTTCATTACCCCACTTCGCCTGTAATTTATCATATACAAATCGAAATTTGGGCCACTGGATAGCGTATAACATAATACATAAAGAACAAAATATAATGACATCATAATCTATTCCTTCAAAGATTTGAAGACATACTTTTCTGCAAGCGACAAACAATATTGCAACTGTTAAAATTTGAATAACACATAAAACATTATACGCCGAAAGGTCTGGTGATGGAGTTCCACATCTACGATAAAAATGTGCAAAGCGATAAAATATATAGTAAAATAGATTCATTGTTGTACAAATTATTGTTTTATCAAATCATAGAAGTGTTGTCCGATGCCGGAACAAACTAAATGATATGATATTTTTTCAATAAGACATAGCACACAGGGAATAGGATCAGATTGGTAATACATAAGATGATAATCATACAACCTCGTCGCTTGTGTGTTTTTGCATCCTCTTGTTTCCACCTGTCAGCGAAAAGTTTGTAATTATTAGCAATCACCTTTTTATTCCACCAATATCGATACAGCAATGGGAGATATGTCGCAAAAAATACTCCTATGGGTATTAATTCACAACTAGTAACAGATGCTGTCAGTATGATAATAGGTATGCCAAATATAAGGTACAACAGAGAAACTGCTTTGCCTTCCTCGTTATCAGATAATATCCAATGAGTTGAATTGAATGAATATATCCTCCAAAATATGTAATCTAATATACGCATACTTGTCTTTTTACTGTCAAATTGTTTGTTCTATGCTATTTTACTGAATAACAATACAAAAAAGAGAGTGTAAATACATACTATATATGTGATTATCAAATACTTTCGAATACGCCGCTGTTTAGGCGGTTCATTCTTCCATTTCTTTTTCAAATCTTCACCGATAGACCGAAATATCACCTGTTGTACAATATACCATACAAAGAAACATACTATCAAAGCGATTAAGGAAATGCGATTAGCGTCTATTTTTACTGGGCAGAATCTATCAAACACGAGAAAGATTGTTAAGACGGATATCAATTGAATAGACCAATAGAAACTATATATTCTTTCGTTCCAAGCAAAATCCTCCTCGTGATAGAAACACAACAAGCGATAGTAAATATAGTAAAGCAGTTTCATCATTCAGTTTCGTTTTGTTATAGTTTATTCTCTTGTTTCCAACTGTTGTCGATGCCATTTCACAATGATTCGGGTTAATTGGCAATGCACAGTCCTTATTCCAAATAAGAGAACATTGTCGGACACTCTTTTTTGCAAAGCATCAATCATCGTAGTATTCAAACTCACGAGTCATGGTGGTAGTAGCCGTAAAACTGCCGTGAGTAGTTACAGATGTTGAATGACGCCAATTACCATAGGAGTCAAAATCAGAAAAGGTCATAGAGTAATACCTGCTTTCTTCCCTCACAATATGTCCTTCTGAATCGTAGAAATACTTCGTTGCATAGACAGTGCCATCAGGTTTAACAAAGTGCAATTCTATCCTATCGTGGGCATGAACTACCTCGCAATGACGATATATCTTTCTGTTCCGTGTAAAAGTACGCATAGCCATTAAGTTGCCGACCGAATCGTACTTATAAGAATCTCGCAAATAAAGTTTCCCATCGTATGAACTATGATAGACTGCCGCTATTTTTCCATATTGGTTATATACAATTGAATCTCTTGACCATAATGTATCTGCACGCAAATCTATTTTCTCGATTACTAATTTCGCCTCGTTGTATTTGCGTATGGACACATACTCGTTTGGGATATCCTCACCATTGTTGTAGTTGCGCTGTATAGATGTCATGCTATCAGTTTCAAAAGTAATCGTTATCCGATTATCCACCTTACCGCGTGTATAGTACTCCTGTTTTATGAGGAAACCATCACGGTTGTAGTAAAATACTTCAAATGATTTCTTTATACGCTTATTACCATAGAATAACGACACATTGGCATTATCTCCAAGTTCTATTGTTCTGGTAATAGATTTGACGGAACCAAGTGCCCGATTGTTGTAATCATCTAGAAAATTACATTGGGACGCAACATTGCATATCGATAATGCTATGGCAAAGGTTATTAACAATAATCGTTTCATACTAATCGTCTATGTGATGAAAGGGGGTAATCGTCAGGCATACTTTATAGCAGACCTTACATATAATTTCAGCCATGAGGTCTTCATTTGCAGAGGTGGCAATTTATGCAATTTGCTTTGTTGAAGCAAGTATTTCTCGTATAATGGAATCATCCCTGAGAAGCGGACAACCTCACCTGATTTTAGGTGCAGTTCATATACATCGTATGATACTTTACATTCGTAACAATACCATTCATCTATATCAGATAACCCAAATAGCAAAGTTATATCGCCTTTTTGGAATCGAATAGAATCATTCTGCTCGTCTATAGTAAAGCATACTCTCCTCTCGTATATATATGTCCGCAGGCAGCAAATCAAGAAATATGAAGGTAACAAAAAGAACACCAATACAAATACGAACAATAGTACTTGAGACAATATCTTGTTATCCATAGCAGATATATCCAAATAGAAATACATAAACAATCCGGCAGTACAAGTTGCTACCGAACTCATTACAAATTCGATAATATACTCTGCAGCATAAATATTGGTGATGGATCTCATTGCTTCAAAACTAATTCTATAAGTGCTTCTATCAATACATATTACCTTCGGGCATATCTATGGATGATTTAATGTATTGTCTAAGCATTGAATCTTCTACTTGCAAGGGCGGTAACCGATGTAGTTTGTTTTGGCGACGCAGGTATTTATCATACAAAGGTATCATTTCCGAAAAGCGGATGACTTCACCGGATTTAAGATACAATTCGTATACATCATTATTCGATAATCTATTATGATAACAATACCATTCTTCTATATCTGACAGCATAAATTGCTTGACCACATTGCCCTTCTGAAATTGAATAGAATCATTCTGTTCATCCACAATAAACATCACATCTTTTTCATATAGATATGCTCGAATCCAACATATCAAAGGATAAGTAAACAAGAATAATAACATACATAATAATAGAATAATTACGATATTAGCACTCATTTCCACACCCTCCTGAAATGCGGAAATACAGTCCAACAACATATCAATAATAAAGGCATCACATATTCCTAAGAATATGAGTTGCCGACAAAGACTTAGAATGTTAAGCGTGCGTGTAAAAGTTTTCATTGTTAATAGCCGTTTAAGTATATATCTCCCCAATAATTCATGTCATTTAATTGATTATCCAGTTGTACTATCTGATTAGACACTACATCAAATAGCCATAGATCAATATCGATTGTTAGTACTGCCATTAGAATATATGGATTTGATTTTATGCTCAATGCGTCCTTGATAATATTTACCCCATTTCGTGCATTCGGCTCACTTCTAAAATGATTAACATCGTCGTATAATTGTAAGACAGACATAAAGGTAAACATCCTTGAATACTTCAGTTCCCTAAACACACTGCTTTGTTTTTCGAGAAGCGTGAAAAATAATGATAATGCATCCACCTCAACATTTACAGCATCTGAGTGTATTTGACTAATTTTATACTGATTGTTGGCATTAACAGTAATTTCGGAAAGATATCCAGCTCCATGGGAATACATAATGTAGTTATTATTACCACTTTTGTCTGTAAGTAGAAGTATTCCCTCATCCAACCACCAATTAACATCAACTCCTTCCGTCCACCCTTCTTCATCAAAATCAAAAGTATCAAGACTACCGCCATCGGCAAGGAAATCCAGTAGTTTGGATATTTTTGCGGGGTCTTGGGTTGTATAGGCATCGCTGCCAGCCAAACCTAATATATCGATTTGGTTAATCCAGTTATTGTTGGCATAAGCGTAAGGACTTTGCCATGGGGTGCGCTCGCAGAGCGGGTCAATGCTCGTAAACCGCCCGATAGTAGCATAATAGCCGCGGAAACCATAGTCGTAGGTATCGTATCCGTGCGCCTCGATATATTCGTGAGCGTTGTACTTCAGCGGTTGCACACTCTGCCCCATGCTTTGCGCCATCGGCACGCCGCTCGGATAATAGTTCGTACGCTGTACCACCTCATCGGTCGTGGCATTCCATACGGCACACACATTACCAAGATGATCCTTGTGGAAATAGTACTGCATTGGTTTAGGGCTATCGCTTGCGCCTGTATAGGTATATTGCGTATAGCCCTCCGCATTGCGTATGATACTCTTTTGCAAGAGCAGACTATCCCGTTGCCTACTTGAGGTGTACATTCTGATTATAGTTCTATATGGATTAAACTGCATTACCGATTTTATCGTTTAAGTGTAGCCATTGCATATTACAGACACGAAAGTAAAAGAATTAGAACTGCGACTAATACCACATAAGAAATAAGCAGATACTTTCGTACACGCTGTTGTTTAAGCGGTTCCGTTGACCATTTCCTTTTTAAGTTTCTGTCTATCTTTTTGACCTTTTGGCTTTGTATTGAAAATAGACCCACTCCAAAAAATGCTACAAAAATTCTATTTGATAATATCCAATCGCCCATGGAGATGTGAGAATTAAACACTTTGCCACAAATAAGACACAACAAATACAGTGTCAGAACTTCAATAAAGAACAAAGCACAGTATGCCGAAAAGGAAGGATCCGTCTCTTGATGACGACGGAAAAAGTTCTCCAAACGATAATACATATAGTTAAACAGATTCATATTAGCGTATAACTTATTGTCCTATTAAATCGTATCTATATTGCCTATTCCATAGATCATTGAGTGTATAAAATGTCACATCCGTAATTGTCTAAAGAAAGGGAGTGATAAACCAAGAGCAAGCATCAAAATGGTATAAGCAATAAGCAGATACTTTCGTATACGCCGCTGCTTGGGAGATTCTGAGTTCCATTTTTCTTCCAAAGTCTTATCGATATTCCTAAATTTGGTATATTGTATAAGACATATACCGAACTGACACAACAATACAATACAACTATGAGATAGTATCCAATCTATAATTTGAGTTTGTGGATAGATTGTAGCATAAATCACACACAATACAGCAATAGTCATAGATTGAATAGCGCATAGAGCACAATACGCAGAAGAGGAAGGTTCCGAATCGTGATACCGACGATAAAAATGCTCCAAGCGATAATACATATAGTAAAACAAATTCATAACGAGCGTATAATTTATTGCTTTATGAGTGTTGACCTATTCCGCCACTGATTTTGTATGCAACATACTCATTCGCACCAAAATAGATCATGGAGATCATCCAATCGGCATACGGAATAAGTGGCATTAGATTCATAGTTACATTCATCTTATTATCGGATACATATATTTTGCAGATAGGATACATATAGTATTTTGCTTCTCATTAGGCAATAGATTTTATCAAACAATACAGAAAAATACCACGACAACAACTGTAATATACAATATAATCAAGTATTTTCGTATGCGCCGCCGTATAGGAGGTTCATTGCCCCATTTTTCCTCTAAAGTTTTATCAATATTTCTGAATTTAGTATATTGCATGAGAAATACACCTAATTGACACAATATCACGATACCTTTATGAGATAATATCCAAACTAAAATTTTAGTTTGAGGGTGTATTTTGTAGTATATTGCAAATAATAAACCTAAAGTCAGTATTTGAATAACACATAAAGCACAATATGCTACAAAGGAGGGATTCGGTTGATTATATCGGCGATAAAAATGCGCTAAACGATAGTATATATAGTAAAATAGATTCATCATTTTTTATAATTTTATTGTTCAAATAAGTCGTATAGATGTTGCCCTATTCCAACACCTGTCTTATATGTAACATACTGATTTGTAAAAAAATAAGTTGTAGAAATCATCCAACCAACATACGGAATAAATGCTACTAAATCCATTGCTAAATTCATTTGGTTATCTAGTGTCGGATTATTTATACATATCACTAAATCTATGCCTGTGCAAACAACACTACTAGCAACACCTACTACCTTAAGTGCTGCAGATCTACATTTTGCCAACTCAAAACTTCTATTATAAACATAACTACCTTTTGCACCTTTGATGCGTTGATTGACTGTATAGAACTTGCCATTCTTGCCAAACCAATATACATCATTGCAAGTAGCATTGCCCGCGACTCCGGTTATAGCACTTCCCCAACCAACAATATCACTAATAGTGCTTATCCAACCATATTCCTTATATCCATCCCGAATACCTTTGAGATTGGTCGTAGCATTGGAACTCGACATCTTTGTATGCATCAGAGTGGTGGTTAATTCCGGCAGTTGATAAGAACCGTTTCCTCCGCTGATATCGCCCATCATGGTGGCTAACACATAATATAGATCTTCATTCTGAATCCACCATCTGCCTACAAAGCATTCTTCCCACCCTTCTTCATCAAAATCGAAAGAATTGAGACTGCCGCCATCAGCAAGAAAATCAAGAAGTTTGGATATTTTTGCCGGGTCTTGGGTGGTGTAGGCATCGTTACCTGCCAAGCCCAATATATCGATTTGGTTAATCCAGTTATTATTGGCATAAGCGTAAGGGCTTTGCCACGGGGTGCGCTCGCAGAGCGGGTCAATGCTCGTAAACCGTCCGATAGTAGCGTAGTAGCCACGAAAACCATAGTCGTACACATCGTACCCATGTGCCTCGATGTATTCATGGGCATTGTATTTCAGCGGTTGCACACTCTGCCCCGTGCTTTGTGCCATCGGCATACCGCTCGGGTAATAGTTCGTACGCTGTACCACCTCGTCGGTCGTGGCATCCCATACGGCACGACTATGCGAATATGTGTATTGGCGTTCCATGATACCCTCGTATTGTGTTAAATATATGCCTTTATCGTGATACATAATACACATTATTGTGCATTCTTTTGTTGCATTGTGGACATCTATAAGGCACATCTTCTACATTCATTATATGCTTGCAGTATGGACACTGCACCTTTATGTCACCAGTTTCTCTACATTTTGCAATAATGATTGTTTTGATGCTTCCAAATGCATACAAAAATAGACGAAATGTAGATATTAAATCCACTACAGGATGCCAAACATCCAATTGTTTTTTAAGGTATGCATTAATCCTTACATATTTATTTCCATTGTATATGAACGACACTGGATATCTCATATGGTAAAAAAATAATGTCAGTATTACTATCTCTACCAGTAGAAAGGCTATCAACAAATGAATAAAACCTATATAATATCCGGCAATGCCTAAAACGAACACAAATATAAGCGACAAATCCCTAAACATTAATATGCACGGGTCTAAGTAATAGAAATGACTACGCATACCTATAAGATCATTTTTATTCACAGATTTCTCACGAAGAAAGATATCTACCCAAACCAAATATGCTAATATATCAAATGGTATAATTAGACAAAGTGCGACCCATATGCACGGCAAAATAAATGATTTAAAATCAAATAAATCAATCCAACTATATTCTTGCTTTTGGATATCATCAGCATTGATAGCCATATTTACATATTGTTTTCCTTCTTTAACTGGTTTGATTATCCACTTTTCGTTTGTGTCTGTTTCACAAAAAAATACAAATTGCTTCTTGTTATAGCCATATTTTGTAATACATTGAATGTGTATAATAGTATCGCCATTTACTCCCCTTATTGTTGTGGGTTGTTCATATGTGTGCGTTACCCAAAAGGAATCTGTAGCC
>ENA-UEQL01001875-UEQL01001875.1-human-gut-metagenome-genome-assembly--contig:-NODE-1875-length-14341-cov-3.884534_pt1 | contig 14341 bp, 17 predicted proteins | sample MGYA00242905_ERZ507926 | MGnify/ENA primary metagenome ERZ507926 (study PRJEB26167, sample SAMN06115531) | human gut metagenome | host: Homo sapiens | place: China:Henan | collected 2015-09-09...
CCATCGTGCCTCCGTCCGCCCTGTCGCGGTAAATAAGATAACGATAATCGCCGATCGCGCCGCTGTCTTCTTTTTCCTGAATTTTTTATGTAAAATCTGCCCTCTTGTTATCGAACAGGTGTTTCTCTGTCGCCTGTCGCGATAGCGGGAATGAAGAATTTTTTCGGCTCTGTCGCTGGTGCTTGCGGCCTTAAGCGATATTCCGGTAGCGTACGAGGCACGGTGCTTCGTGCGTTTTATTAATAGGTGAAACAATAATGAAAACCTTCTCGGCTAAGCCGCTCGAAGTGACCCGTGAATGGTTCGTGGTTGATGCTACGGACAAGATTGTCGGTCACCTCGCTGCTGAAATTGCTACCCGTTTGCGTGGCAAGCACAAGCCTGAATACACGCCGCACGTTGATACGGGCGACTACATCGTCGTGATCAATGCTTCCAAGATGAAGATGAGCGGTAACAAGGCCTCTGACAAGCGTTACTTCCGTCACACGGGTTATCCCGGCGGCATCATCGAAACGACGTTCGAAAAGATGCAAGCACGCTTCCCGGGCCGCGCCCTTGAAATCGCTGTTAAGGGTATGCTCCCGAAGGGCCCGTTGGGTTACCAAATGATTAAGAAGTTGAAGATCTATGCCGGTGAAGAACACCCGCATACGGCTCAACAACCCAAGAACCTCGACATCTAATAAGGATTCGGCATGATCGGCAATTACAATTACGGCACCGGCCGTCGCAAGAGTTCCGTGGCCCGCGTCTTTATTAAGCGCGGTTCCGGTAAGATCGTTGTCAACGGTCGTCCTTTGAATGAATACTTCCACCGTGAAACCGGCCGTATGGTCGTGATGCAACCGTTGGAACTCACCGACAACGTGGAAACGTTTGACGTGATGGTCAACGTGCGCGGTGGTGGCGAAACGGGTCAAGCCGGCGCTGTGCGTCACGGCATCACCCGTGCTTTGATCGATTACGATGAAGGCTTGAAGGCCCAATTGTCCGCCGCGGGCTTTGTGACCCGTGACGCTCGCGAAGTCGAACGTAAGAAGGTCGGTCTTCGCAAGGCCCGTCGCCGTAAGCAATTCTCCAAGCGTTAATTTTCGGATCCCCGAGAATTATCCTTGCGAACAAAAAGTCCGGCTCTGTCCGGACTTTTTGTTTCTGGCAATCATTACTGCGCCAACGAAACTTTTCCGCTTCTTGCGCTTAGCGCTACAATCTAAAAAATCTCAAAAATCCACAGTTTCTTTTATGACCGCCTTTGCCCTTTTTCTCGTGTTGTTTGCCGCACTTGTGCACGCAACGTGGAACATTTTTCTTAAAAAAGCTCGGGCTGGGCGAGCATTTTGGTGGGTAGCGTATGTTGTAACGGCCGTTGTGTGTTTGCCGATTCTTCTCGTAGTGGATCCTGGCAGCCTGTCACGGATCACTCCTCAAGGATGGTTCGTCATTTGTTTGTCGGCTCCTATCCATGTCATCTATGGGCAGATTTTGCAATACAGCTACAAAAAAGCAGACTACAGCGTCGTATACCCGACGGCTCGTGGCACCGGTCCTCTGATGACAGTTATTGCGGCTATCGTTGTTTTAGGAGAGGTCCCGAGCTCTTTAGGTCTTCTCGGGATTGTGTGTATTTTAGGCGGTGTTATTTTTCTTTCTCTTCAAGGCTCTTCTGCAAAACCTGGCCAAAATGCCGACGTACGTACGGGGTTATTTTGGGGGACCGTGACAGGGGCTTTTATCGCCGCTTATTCGTTTTGTGATGCGTGGGCCGTGCAACAACAAACCGGTTTGACGCCGTTAAGCTTTTATTTTCCTTCAATTGCCATTCGTGCACTTATTTTTGCACCATTCGTGCTTGCACAAAAGGGTTGGAAAGACGAGATCAGAACGCTTTTGACTGTACCCTCACAAGCTAAGTCTTTGGCAATTGTTACGGTGGGTTCGCCTCTAGCCTACATTACGGTGCTTTTTGCGATGACCATGGCACCTCTGGCCTATGTAGCCCCAACGCGCGAGACCGGTATGATGTTGGGTGTTGTGTTGGGAGCTCTGTTTCTGAAAGAGAAGATGAATGCAGTGCGCTTAATCGGCGTGGCAGCGATGACCCTAGGCGTGGTGTTAATCGGTTACGGCGGGTAGTCAGAAGTCTTCTATCTCTTAAAAAACGGGGAAGCCACTGTGGCTTCCCCATGTATTGAAATCTCAGAAAACGTTAGTTCTTTTCCGGTACAAATTTCATCCAGGCTAAGCCCAACGCGTAACCGATAGCAGAGAACCAAATCCAGCTCATCCCGAGGCTATGCATTGGCACGTAGGCCGTGAGGAAACTTTCAATTCCTTCAAATTTGATGCCTGCCGTAGCCAAGCCGCTCAGGGTTGCCATCACGAACGTAAAGGCAATCGTAAAGGCATAAACGCATTGTCTGCCGTTAAAGAACTTGTGCGTAAAGAGCAGGATGATCAGCACCACAGCCAGCGGGTAGATGAACATCAACACGGGAATCGTCGAGACGATAATCGTTTGTAGACCGAACATGCCGACCAAGAACGATACGATCGAGAAGATCGTGACCCAGTAAATGTAGGTAAAGCGACCCGTAAGCTTTAAGAAATAGGCAGCGCAACAGGTAATCAAGCCGATAGCGGTAGACAAACAGGCCAAAAGCACGATTATCGACAAGATGATAGCGCCAGCATTGCCAAACAAGATCTTGGCCGACTCAGCCAGTACCGGAGCCCCCGTTGATTGCATGCCGACGGCTGGAACACTTTCTGCACCGATTTTGGCGATGAAGATATAGATGAAGGCCAAAAGCGCAACGGCAACGATGCCGGACTTATAAACTTGTCGGGTAATTTCGGCAGAATCCGTGATGCCACAGTCTTCTTTAACCACATTGACGACAAGAGTGGCAAAAACGAAGGCGGCAATAGCATCGAGCGTATTGTATCCGTCAATGATGCCTTGCACGGCTGCGGTTACGGCCGTGGCGTAAGCTGCGGTCGGTGCTTGCGGCTCCCCTAAAGGAGAGATGAAAGACTGCACGATCAAGAGCACAATCGTCAGCACCAGAGCCGGTGTCAAAAGCTTACCGATACGGTCGACAAGCTTTTGGGGCGAGGCCGAAAGCCAGAAAGAGATTAAAAAGAAAACTGCCAAGAAAATCGGCAACCCGAGTCCCAGGTGTTCTTTTGCCATGAAGGGACTGACGGCAATTTCGAAGGCGACCGTCCCCGTACGAGGAATGGCAAAGCAAGGACCGATGGCCAAATAAGCTACGATTGTGAAAAAGAGTCCGTAAAGAGGATGCGCACGGCCGGCGGCTTCTTGCAAATCACTGCAGCCCGAATAGCCCATGGCCATCACCGCCAATAGGGGCATCCCGACCCCCGTAATACAGAAACCAATGAGAGCGTACCAAACATTCACGCCCGAGTTTTGTCCCATAGAGGCGGGGAAAATCAAGTTGCCGGCACCAAAAAAGAGTGCGAACAGCATTAACCCAATCGGGATATATCTAGTTGCAACATTTTTATTGCTCATGTTTTTTCCCTTTGTTTTTGTAGTAGTAAATTTCCATTTTATGGAACTAAGCCTGATTGCCCATAAGGGATAAGAATTAGACGGGCGTTTTCTTTTAGCAAAAGTAAGACAATTGTCTGAGAAAAACCCTCGAAGGAACAACAACTTTCGAGGGTAAACGCTAGGGTTGACCTGAAAAGTCGAGACGGAATGCATTTTTGTCAATAAGTTTAAAACTACCGAAAAAGGCAATGTCAGCATGGTGACAATGGGAATGTTGAGGACTGTGCAAACGGATGCAAAAGTCTTGCAATAGTATGTTGCTTTCGCGCGTATAATCAACCCGTTAATTTACTGGGAAGAATAACCATGAGTGAAAATCAAACCCCGATGGCTCCCGAGCCCATTCATTTCACTGATGCTGCTGTAGCTAAGGTCAAGACCTTGATTGAAGAAGAAGGCAATGACAAACTGAAATTACGCGTGTTCGTGCAAGGCGGAGGCTGTGCAGGCTTTCAATACGGTTTTCAGTTTGATGAAAACATCAACGAAGACGATGCTCAGATGGTCAAAGACGGTGTGACGCTCTTGATTGATTCTTTGAGCTATCAGTACTTAGTGGGTGCTGAGATTGACTTTAAAGAAGATTTAACGGGCGCACAATTTGTCATCCGCAATCCGAATGCGGTGACGACTTGCGGTTGCGGTTCTTCTTTTTCCGTCTAAAAAGATCGGCGCTTCTTTGTGCTTAAGCCGGATAAAGGGCGCCTAAAATTCTTAAACCGCTTGCGTGCGTTACAGCCGGGAGATTCCCGGCTTTTTTATTAATAAAGCGATATCCCAACCATGCAAATGCAGCCGCTTCTACCAACATAGGATCTAAGCCCAAAACGGATGTACTTTGGACAGTCAGGCCTGATTGAGACAGTGACTGCATGATAAGGGGATTAAAGACGCCGCCTCCACATACGTAAAGTTCTTGCGTCTCTGGGGCAGTTTGCTTGACAGCACGAATAATGCCCGCAACGGAGACTTCAACCAAAGTCCGTTGCACGTCCTCGGGTTTCAGCGTGGATAGCGCAGGGAAACGATTCAATAGCCATGCTTCATTGAAATACTCCCGGCCGGTACTTTTGGGAGCCGGTCGGACAAAGTATTCATCGGCCATTAGAACATTTAAAAGCTTCTCAACTACCACACCTTTTTGGGCAAATGCTGCATCTCGGTCAAACGATTGACCGCAATGACGTTGTGTCCAGACATCCAATAGTGTGTTGCCCGGCCCGCAGTCAAAACCTAAAACAGGAGCTTGAGAACCTAAGGCGGGCAATAAAGTGACATTGGCAATACCACCGATGTTGACGATAGCCCGCTCAACATTGCCCGTAAAACGTTCTGCGTGAAAGGCGGGAACTAAAGGAGCTCCTTGACCGCCAGCGGCCATATCTCGGCTTCTTAAATCTGCAATGACGTCAAGTCCCGTTAACTCTGCAACAAGAGCAGGGTTATTGAGTTGAACGGTGAAACCAGCTTGAGGGCAGTGACGCACCGTTTGCCCGTGTACCGCAGCCGCACGGACCTCGTCAACCGAGAAAAGTCCTTCCGAGACAAGGTCGTTAATTGTCTGTGCATAAAGCGTTGCCAGCTCAAGGCTAAGAGCGCCGGCTCGCTCGATTTCATTGTGGCCGGGCGCAAGAATGGCTGTCAGCTTATCTTTTAGCGTTTGGGGGTAAGGGCGATAAGAGTGACCTAAAACTTGCATGTCACCGTCAAAGAATCGGCAGGCGACAGCATCAACGCCGTCAAGACTTGTGCCTGACATGACGCCGATAAAAATGGATTTTGCAGTCATGAGCGGTTAAGAGCGGGGCTTACCCGACTCGCTTTGTTGGGCAACAGCCTCGGGGGCATTTAGCGGCTTGACCGACTGGATACGGTTTAAAAGTGCCAGACGACCCGTTAAGGGGCGCGCTGCGGCCAAGAGTTGTTGATGCTCTTCATCCGTTAAACGCTCTTTATCGGGGTAGCTGATTTTAAGAGGATTAACTTGGCGATTTTTATATCGAAGCTCGTAGTGAAGGTGCGGTCCCGTTGCTAAACCTGTTGAGCCGACAAAACCGACAACATCACCGCGCTTGACGTGATCTCCCACCTTAAGCTTGTTCGCAACACGAGTCATATGGGCATAAAGCGTCGTACGGTCTTCATCATGTTTAATCATGATGTAGTGACCGAAGCCGTCGTGGTCAAAGGCAACGCGTGAAACAACGCCGTCGGCAGCTGCAAAAATACGATTACCACGCGGCGCGCCGAAATCCGTTCCTTGGTGGGGGCGAAGAACACCCGTTACAGGGTGACGACGCATGGGCATAAAGCTTGACGTGACGCGAGCGCCTTCAACGGGAACACGGATAAAGGCGATTTGGTTAGTCGTGCCGTCTAGGTTATAGAAGCCACCGTTTCTCGTACCGTCATCAGCCCAGAAGCTTTCAATCGTTTGACCTTCGTGCGAGACAGAAATGGCTAACAGTTTGCCGGTACGGACGAAGTCATTGCCGACGAACTTACGTTCATAAATTAGTCGGAACTCGTCGCCGGCGCCCAGAGTCAAACCGTTTTTGATTTTGCGTTCCAACGCGACCGGAATCTGACGAGCAACTTCTTCTGGCACGCCCGTTGCAACTACCGAGGCTTCAATATCGTCGCTAAAGATCCCGGCACTCATTGCCTGTTGCGTTTCAAAAGTAAATTCGCTGGAGTCGATCGTAAAACGCGAGCCGTGGCGAACGATGTTGACGGCCGTATCGGGATCGTCATCGTTACGGTTTTCAAGGAAAATGGTCAAAGACTGTGCCTTACGATCTTCGGTGACTTTTGCTTGTACGTAAACACCTTCACGAGCCGTAGAAAGTGCTTGAGCTTGAGACTGCTGACGAATAAAGCGTTGCAGTGCGGCGTCATCAATATTTAAACGAGAAAAAATCGCACTTAACGTATCGTTTCGACGGATAACCGTCGTGTGCGTTGTCAACATTTCATTGGAAGTGACAACGTTAATTTGGTCGGCAATCGACGGAATGGGAAGCGAATCTTCAATGATCGTTTGTTGTGCACGGGCTTCCTGTTCGGCATCCGACGGATAAAGACTGTATGCAGAGATGGCAACCGAGATCGGTAAAACGGCAAAAACCATGCCAAGTGCCGTGCGTCGATAAGGACTTCTGACAAGTGTATCCCACGTGCGCGCACCCGTCCGAGCGGCCAGACACAGGCCTTCTCCGATCGTTCTTAAATTCTTAGCAAGAATACTTGGCGCAGACATTGGGCAGGGGTTTCGTTAAAATAACTCGTCATGACGTTAAAAACGGTGACTATTTTACCGCAAAAGGTCTTCGTGACTTTTTTGACGCCGAATTTATCTTGTTAATTTTGTAAGAAATATCCTATGAGTGATTGCGAAAAGAAATACCCGGTCACGGAGGACGTGAAGGCTGCCTTGGCAACAATCAAGCGTGGAGTCGATACTCTGCTGATTGAAAGCGACTTTGAGCAAAAGCTGGCTCGCTCAATGGCCACCGGTAAGCCATTGCGTTGTAAGCTCGGGCTTGATCCTACCGCTCCCGATATTCATATCGGGCATACCGTGGTGCTCAATAAGTTGCGCCAATTGCAAGATTTGGGGCATACGGTCATTTTCTTGATCGGTGACTTCACGGCAAGTATCGGCGATCCGTCTGGACGCAATGCAACGCGCCCGCCCTTGTCGCGCGAGCAAATTGAAGTCAATGCCATGACGTATCTTGATCAAGCCAGTCTTGTGCTCGATCGCGAAAAAACGGAGATTCGATACAACTCCGAATGGAGCGACAAGATGACGGCCACTGACATGATTAAGCTGGCTTCGCGTTATACGTTGGCTCGTTTGCTTGAACGTGATGACTTTGCAAAGCGCTATGCCGAGCAAGCGCCGATCGCTATGCACGAATTGCTCTACCCCTTGATGCAAGGCTACGATAGCGTGGCTTTACACGCCGATCTTGAATTGGGCGGTTCGGATCAACGCTTCAATCTTTTGGTGGGGCGCGAATTGCAACGTCAATACGATCAAGAAGCGCAATGCATTCTCACGATGCCGCTTTTGGTCGGTTTGGACGGTGTCAATAAGATGAGTAAGTCCAAGCACAACTACATTGGCATTACCGATGAGCCTAACGACATGTTCGGCAAAGTGATGAGTGTGTCGGATACGTTGATGTGGGACTGGTATGACCTCTTGAGTCTGCAAAGTAACGAGTTTATTGCTGATCTTAAAAAACAATGCAGTGAAGGTCGCAACCCTCGTGACGCGAAGGTAATGTTGGCTAAGGAAATCGTAACGCGTTTCCATAGCGCTCAAGCAGCAGATGCCGCCGAAGTGGAATTTAATAATCGCTTCCGTGCCGGTGAAATGCCTTCCGACATTCCTGAAGTAACGGTTGCCGCTCCCGAGGGTGAAATCGGTATCGGACGCCTTTTGAAAGAAGCTGGTTTGACGCCTTCCACAGGCGAGGCCAATCGCAATATTGAACAAGGCGGCGTTCGCATCAACGGTGATCGCATTACCGATCGTGGGTTAAAGTTTAAGGCCGGAGCAACCTATACGGTTCAGGTTGGCAAGCGTAAATGGGCAAAAGTGACCGTTAATGCCTAACAGTCACCACGCTTAATATCACAACGGGCTGCAAAGAGGCATTAAACAAGCCTTCTGAGCAGCCCGCTTCGTAGGGGGATTTCATGATTGCATTATTGCAGCGAGTTTCGGAAGCTTCTGTGACAGTTGACGGTCAAGTCATTGGCAGTATCAGGCGCGGACTCATGGTGCTTGTATGCGCAGAAAGAGGTGACACTGAGGCGCAAAGCGAAAAGTTAGCTCAAAAAGTCATTGCCTATCGCATTTTTGAAGATGATGCCGGCAAGATGAATAAGAGTCTGAGAGACATCGGTGGTGAAATTTTGGTTGTTTCACAATTTACTTTGGCAGCCGATACAGCCAAAGGACTTCGTCCGAGTTTTACACCGGCTGCTGAACCTGCTCTTGGAGAGCAACTTTACGAGCATTTCGTTGGTAAGATTAAAGAAAGCGGATTGAAAACCGAAACCGGCAGTTTTGGCGCTCATATGAAGGTAGCGTTGGTCAATGACGGGCCGGTAACCATTTGGTTAAAAATCTGATCACATAATCTTCAATTCAGGAGTCGACATGAGAGTTTTCAGTAACGACTTTGAACACGGCGAATGGATGCCTTGCGAATTGGCCTATGGGCGATTGAAGGAAGGCCGTTTTGCTTTGTCTGATAATCTCAATCCTCACTTGCGCTTTTCGGGCGTGCCAGAAGAGGCAAAATCGTTGGTGCTTGCTTGCATTGACCCGGATGTGCCGACCGATCGCGAGGCTTTGAACAATATCGGGGAAATTGATGCCGATCAGCCGCGTCGAGACTTTGTCCATTGGCTTGTTTGGGATATGAGCCCGCAAGTTGCCGAAATTGCTCGCGGTGAAGCCTCAATCGGTGACTCCACAAGTGGCAAGCGTTTTGCCAAACCTATGGGAGTCGAAGGGCTTAACGATTACACGCGAAACGGTGAAGTGCATCGTGGCTATGACGGTCCGTGTCCTCCGGGCACCGATGCTCGCTTGCACGGTTATGAATTCCGTCTTTTTGCCTTAGACGTTGAGTCACTTAATTTGCCCGATACGGCCACGTGGGTTGAAGTGAGCGAAAAAATGGCTCCTCACGTGTTAGCCAGTGCCATGATTCAGGGCATTTACAGCTTAAATCCGAGATTGCAACCTAAAGAGTAATCGGCTTTAGTTTGGCAAGGTGGGAACGTAAGTGGATACGTTCCCACTTTCGCTATTGGCTGGTCCCCCAAGTTTGCTTCAGGTATTTTTTAGATGATTGTATTAATTACGGGTGCTTCGCATACCGGGAAAACATGTTTGGCTCAGAAAATCCTTGAAAAAGCTAAACCCTGGTGACTTTTAGCAGAAATGTCTTCAGACACTGTCTGACGTCGAATCATAGCGCGTGCTTAATAAGAAAATTGCCCCATACTGAAGAATACTGAGTACAATCAAACCAAGGACTGCCCCAATATATTGTGGTCAGTGCCATTCAATTGGGATCGACCGCCCGGTGTCGGTCACGTCGGCTGGAAGGATTTTTATGCATTGCCCGTTTTGTAAACACGATCAAACCCAAGTGATTGATTCCCGTACCAGCGAGGACGGAGCGACCATTCGTCGCCGTCGTCGTTGTATGAAGTGTGAAAAGCGCTTTACAACTTACGAGCGTGTTGAATTATCGATGCCCTCAATTATCAAGCGTGGCGGCGGACGTTGTGAATACGATCAAAATAAGCTTCGCGCTTCGATGATGTTGGCTTTGAGAAAGCGCCCTGTGTCGCGTGAAAGAGTTGACGAAGCCATCAACCGCATTGAACAAAAGATGTTGGCTTTGGGCGAACGCGAAGTTCGAAGCGAACGCTTGGGAGAGCTCGTGATGGAAGAGTTGCGTTCTTTGGATAAAGTGGCCTATGTTCGCTTTGCCAGTGTGTATCGCAACTTCGAAGACGTACAGAAATTTGCCGATATGGCTCGCGAAGTTTGATGAACGACGACATTAAATATATGCGGCGGGCCCTTGAGCTGGCCCGTCTTGCTCGTCCCATCAGCCCTCCGAACCCTAGTGTCGGTTGCGTTATTGTGCGCGACGGATTGGTGTTGGGTGAGGGCTTTACCCAGCGAACCGGGGGCGATCATGCTGAAATTCAAGCGATTAAAGATGCGTTGGTCAAAGGCCATAAGCTTGACGGCGCAACGGTCTATGTAACACTTGAGCCCTGCTCGCACTTTGGCAGAACACCTCCGTGCGCCGACAGACTTATCCGAGAAGGCGTCTCGCGAGTGGTTATTGCTTGTGAAGATCCGAATCCCAAAGTCAGTGGTCGCGGTATCGCCGTTTTGCGAAATGCCAAAATTGAGGTCATTACCGGAGTCTGTGAAAAAGAAGCTCGTGAGATCAATATTGGTTTTATGACTCGCATGACCCAAAAACGCTCCTGGGTTCGACTGAAAGTTGCCATGAGTCTGGACGGATTCACGGCATTGCCCTCCGGGCAGAGTCAGTGGATTACGTCTGAAGCGGCTCGTGAGGACGGAGTGCGTTGGCGTTCTGTGGCAGGCGCTGTTGTGACTGGGCTTGGAACCGTGAGCATTGACAATCCGCAGATGACGGCACGCGTAGACGGCAAACTCTGTGACAGACAGCCCCTGCGAGTCGTGCTTGATTCTCAGCTCAGAGTCGATCCCGAGAGCAGAATTTTTGACTTGCCTGGTGCTCTTGTGATTGCTGCTCGCGGCGACCGTGCGAGCGTTACGGCACTGAAGCAACGAGGCGTTGAAGTGCTGATGGTGCCCGGAGCCGCCGGTCACGTAGACCTTCGAGCAGTTTTAAAGGAGTTAACCCGCCGAGAGGTCAATGAAGTGCATGTTGAAGCGGGTTCGGTGTTAAGCGGAGCGTTTTTAGAGGCTGATTTGGTTGACGAAATCGTCTGCTACATTGCTCCGAAGGTTTTAGGACAAGGCAGACCTGCGTTTGCAATGCCTGCGTTGAAGAATTTAAACGATGCTGCGCGTTGGCAACTGATCGAACAAAAAACGATCGGAGACGACGTGCGATTAATACTAAGGAAAAGGAACTGAAGCGATGTTTACCGGAATCATCACCGCAATGGGAAAAGTGCGTGAACCGCAAAAGTTAGGTGACGGAGTACGCCTGACAATTGATACACCGGCTGCGGTTATGACGCACCGGGTAGTTTTGCAGCATGGCTGAGCAAGCAGACCCCGATGCACGCTTATAGGATGCCGGGTAAGCGTTATGACATTGGCGATATTAACAGCTATGAGTATGTAAAAAGCGTGTTTTCAAAGTGAGGGTAAATATAAACAGAAGAAAAAACAGATGAGGAGATAAGTATTATGAGAGAATTTAAGGATTTGAAAATTGCAGTGGCGGGCACAGGCTATGTAGGACTTTCCATTGCTACGCTGTTGAGCCAGCATCATCATGTTACGGCTGTGGATATCGTCCCGGAGAAGGTTGAACTGATCAACAATCGGAAGTCTCCGATTCAGGACGAATACATTGAGAAATATCTGGCAGAAAAAGAACTGGATCTGACAGCAACTTTGGATGCTAAGGAAGCATACTCCGATGCAGATTTCGTGGTCATTGCTGCACCTACAAATTACGATAGTAAGAAGAATTTCTTTGATACATCCGCAGTTGAGGCTGTTATCAAATTGGTAATTGAGTATAACCCGGAAGCCATCATGGTGATTAAGAGCACCATTCCGGTTGGTTACACTGCATCGGTTCGTGAGAAGTTCCACTGTGACAACATCATCTTCGCTCCTGAATTCCTGCGCGAGAGCAAGGCACTCTACGACAACCTCTACCCGAGCCGCATCATCGTGGGCAGACCGAATGATGACGAGCGACTGGACCAGGCAGCCCGCACCTTTGCAGAACTGCTGAAAGAGGGAGCCATCAAGGGATAATATCGGTGAAATAAAACGTGTCGATCCCCGTACCACTTGCGGTATAAAAGCTTTTATGGGTTCCTCGACGGGAAATATGTTGATAGATAGTATTCCGGCTTTGGAACGTTTGTTTGCAGAGTCGCCTTTGCTGATTGCCACCCATTGTGAGGATACGCCCACCATCAACCATAATTTAGCTCTTTACAAAGCAAAATACGGAGACGATATTCCACCACAATATCATCCGCTTATCCGTAGCCGTGAGGCTTGTCTGAAAAGCTCCGCCTTGGCCGCTTCATTGGCCCGGAAATACAATAGCCGCTTGCACATTCTGCATTTAAGCACTGCCGACGAGTTGACTCTGCTCGATAGCGGAAACCGGTTGGAGAAAAAAATCACCGGCGAGGCTTGTGTACATCATCTTTGGTTCAACGACGAGGCTTATCTGACCAAAGGGAATTTCGTGAAATGGAATCCGGCCATCAAAACCGAAGCCGATCGCCAGGCCCTTTTGGAAGCAGTGAATCAGGGCGTCATCGATGTGATCGCAACAGACCATGCCCCCCATACCCTGTCCGAAAAAAACGGTCCATACACCAAAGCCGCCAGCGGTGGCCCTATGGTCCAACACTCTTTGACGGTAATGTTGGAATTAGCCGAACGCGGTATGATCTCTATGGAAAAAATAGTCGAAGGCATGTGCCATGCCCCCGCCGAATTGTTCCGAATCGAAAACCGGGGATTTATCCGCGAAGGCTATCAGGCCGATCTTTGTATTTTCCGGAAAGCCCCCTGGACGGTAACAAAAGAAAATATTCTCTATCAATGTGGCTGGTCGCCCCTGGAAAACCAAACGTTCACCTATAAAGTACAAACGACGCTGGTAAACGGACATGTCGTATACGATAAAGGAGATTTTTATACCGACCGTACAGGCGAACGACTCACTTTTAAACGGTAAGTACCCGTATCGGATGTGAACAATTAAACCAAATACGTCAGAAAACAGGCAGACAATAGTAATACAAACACCAGATTGCTGAATAAAGCGGTCCGGCAGCAAATAAAATACTGGGCATATAAAAAAGAAAGAGGGACGGCAAACATATACATAAAATCATAATAATTGCCGGGAATAATCACAAACGTCAAGGACAGGAATACCATCATAGATACCAGCGAAAGAATGCCACGCCGCTGATTGACGATCATCAGGGAATAACGGGCCGACAGGTTTGTCAAAGCAATGATCAGCACCAATACGATCATCCCCAGCCGCACCAGATCGATTACAGGCAGACGATGTATATGTTCACCGACCATCAGGTTATCCGTAAAAATAGCCGGCAACAATTCCAAACGATCCGTCCAGAAATAATAAAAAGCAATAAACAGAACCGGCGTCAGAATTCCCAACCACAAAGCCACAATATCCTTCAAGGTAGAACGGCCCGAAAAGAACAAGACCCCGAAAGCCCAAGCGATCGACAGGATAAACTTCGGATAAATAGCAACGGACAGGGCGATTAGAAAACCGAAATCATACAGTGCACCATTACTTTTCGTATCATTGATCGCCATCTGCAATTTCCATACAGCGACCGTCACGATAAAAACAGCGATCAGGAGGTAGTCAAAACCGACATTGACCATAATGCCCGACGTCAGCAGGATATAAATAAGTGAAGGCAAGGTCGTCGTTTGTCCCAGCAATTTAAACCGTTCACTCAGAAAAAAGATCAGATAGGCCACCCCCAACACCATGACAAAGCCGATTGCCGATACCCAGGATTTATCCAGCTGATTGATATAAGCCATATTGATGACTCCCTTCACCTGCACCGATTGGAGAGACTCCAGAGAGAAATACCCTGAGAAACTGTGCTTTGGAAGTGAAGTCAACAAGGAACTATGCTATCATATTGCAATGAGAGACAATCCTTATGTAATAGGAGGATTCATCTGGACAGGTATAGATTACTTAGGAGAGACTAAAGAACTTGGAAGAAGAGGATGGAACTCATCGCTACTGGATCTTACATTAAACAAGAAATATGAAGGGGCTATGTACGAAGCATGTTGGACTGAGGAACCAAGGATATTCATCACTTCTTGCGATGTCTCAGCATCAGAACCTTTGGAGTACACTACATACGGACAGGTTGGACCGCCACGTCATAATCGCCGGATGGTAGAAAGAACAAGGAATAAAAGAGGACTTTGAAAACCGGATA
>ENA-UEQL01001877-UEQL01001877.1-human-gut-metagenome-genome-assembly--contig:-NODE-1877-length-14320-cov-4.947553_pt1 | contig 14320 bp, 13 predicted proteins | sample MGYA00242905_ERZ507926 | MGnify/ENA primary metagenome ERZ507926 (study PRJEB26167, sample SAMN06115531) | human gut metagenome | host: Homo sapiens | place: China:Henan | collected 2015-09-09...
CATGGAAGACCGGATGGAAAACATGATGCAGGAGCTGGGCGACGGCTCCGGCAATCCGTTCTCTATGATGATGAACATGGGGCAGCCGCAGAGCGGTGAGGATGGGGACGAAGACCTCATGCCCGGCTCCAGTGCAACGTTCCCGCTGAGCATGAACGGCGGGGAGCAGGACGCTCCCAAGGGGGACAAAAAGCCCGGCAAGAGCGGCAAAAAGCCGCCCCGCCGCAAATTTCTGGACACCTACTGCGAGAACCTGACCCGCAAGGCGCGGGAGGGCCGGCTGGACGACATCATCGGCCGCGACCGTGAGATCTACCGCACCATCCAGATCCTGAGCCGCCGCCAGAAGAACAACCCCTGCCTCATCGGCGAAGCCGGTGTCGGCAAGACCGCCATCGCGGAGGGCATCGCCGAGCGCATCGCCAGAGGCGAGGTGCCCGCCGGGTTGAAGGATAAGGAGATCTACCTGCTGGACCTGACCAGCCTTGTGGCAGGCACGCAGTTCCGCGGCCAGTTCGAGCAGCGGGTCAAGGGCCTGCTGAGCGAGGTCAAGGCAGCCGGAAACGTCATCCTGTTCATCGACGAGATCCACACCATCATCTCGGCCGGTGAGAGCGAGGGTGCCATGAACGCGGGCAACATCCTGAAGCCTGCTCTCTCCCGCGGCGAGATCCAGGTCATTGGTGCCACGACTTTCAACGAGTACCGCAAGTATATCGAGAAGGACCAGGCCTTGGAGCGCCGCTTCCAGCCCGTGCGGGTGGAGGAGCCCAGCGTCTCCGATACGCTGGCCGTGATGAACGGCATCAAGCACTACTACGAGGAGCACCACCATGTGCAGGTGCCCGCCGATGTGCTGAGTGCAGCCGTCACCCTGAGCGAACGGTACATCACCGACCGCTACCTGCCCGATAAGGCCATCGACCTGCTGGACGAGGCCTGCGCCTGCTGCAATCTGGCTCACCCGGTCATCTCGGAGTACCTCGAAATGCAGAAGGAGCTGGACGCCCTCCGGCAGGAAGAAGCCGAGATGGAGAACGCCGATGTCAACGAGCCCATCGACTATGAGCGGGTGGCCGAGCGGAAGACCCGGATGGCCCAGCTGGAGAGTGAGCTGCCCGCAAAGCAGGCCGCTGCCAGCGCGATCCAGGTGACCATGGACGATGTGGCCAAGGTCATCGAGCTGTGGACCGGCATCCCCGCCGTGAAGATCCGGGAGACCGAGTACGCCAAACTCGCCAGCCTGGAAAGCGAACCTCCACGGCGGGCACACCGCAGAGCTGCAGCGCTTCCAGAATGGCCACGCTGTAATAGGCATAGCCGCCCGGATTGAGGATGATGCCGTCGGCGCGGCCTGCGGCCGACTGGATCTCATCGATGATGTCGCCCTCGTGGTTGGACTGGAAGAAATCCGGCTCGATGCCCATCTGCTGGCAGCAGACGTCCAGATAATCCAGCAGGCCGTTGTAGTCCACTTCGCCCTCTACACCGGGCTCGGTGAAGCGGGTGATGTTGACGTTTGGCCCGTTAATGAACAAAAATCGCATCCAATGCCTCCAGTGCCGCCGCAACGGCGTCTGCAACGGTCGTTTCGTTCGGGATGACCGCATCGGCTGCGGCCAGATAGAGCGGGCGGCGCTGGGCTTCCATGGTCTTCAGCGCCTCGGCGCTGGTGGAAAGCGGACGCCCGCCGCCCACAGTCAGAGCGTCCAGCGGGCGATCGATGAAGAGCACCACGCCGTTCTGCCGCAGGGCCCGCAGGTTTTCGGGCCGCTTGACGACTCCGCCCCCGCAGGAGAGCACCTGACGGCCCTCTCTGGCAAAGCGGGCGGTCTGCTCGGCCTCCCGTGCCCGGAAGCCGTCCTCGCCCTCTGCGGCGAAGAGGTCCGGGATGCTGCAGCCCGCGGCCCGGACGATCTCCTCATCCAGGTCCACGAACCGCTTGCCCAGCCGGTCGGCCAGCGCGCGGCCGATGGTCGTTTTGCCGCAGGAGGGCATCCCGATGAGCGCCACGTTCAGCTGCTCTTTCCGGAGCTGGGCGGTGATGGCGCGGATCTCGGCCGGGGCATCGTCGAACTTGCGGTCCAGGAAGTATTCCGCCGCATACACGGCCTGGGCCACCAGCATTTCGAGGCCGCCCACGGCCACCGGCACACCCGCCTCCTCGGCGCGCAGGATCAGTTCCGTTTTGTCCGGATTGTAGACCACATCGAGGACGGCTTCCAGCCCCGGCATCGCGGCCACATCCAGATGGCAGACCCCCACATTCGGGTACATGCCCGCCGGGGTGGTGTTGATGACAATGTCGGCCCCGCTGTGGACGGCTTCCGCATAGGAAAGCTCACCCTTTTCGGGGTCCGGATGCCGGCTGACGGTCAGCACTCTGGCCGCGCCCTTATCTTTTGCCACGGCGCTCGTGGTGTTGTGGGTGCCGCCGGTGCCCAGAATAAGGACGGTCCGGCCCGTGAACTCCACGCCGTGGGCATCGGCCAGGTAGGCAAAGCCGAGATAGTCGGTGTTATAGCCGTAGAGCAGGCCGTTCCGGTTCACGACCGTGTTCACGGCCCCGATGGCCTTGGCCCGCGGGTCGATGTAGGAGCAGGATCCCATGACCAGCCGCTTATACGGGATGGTCACATTGATCGCCTTGAAGGCCCGCCGGGTCAGGAAGGCCCGCGCCTCCTCCTCGGTGGGCAGCGGGCACAGGTCGTACCGATAGCCGCAGAGCATCTCGTGGATGATCTTCGAGTACGAGTGCCCCAGTTTGGAGCCGATGAGTCCATATTCCATTTACAGCTCCTCCTTGCGGTAAGCGGTGGGCTGTTCCATCCAGGCCATGCCGTACTTCGCGGTCAGCAGGTCGCCGACGGCCAGCGCCGCCGCGCAGGTCTGCACGATGGCCGCACGGGGCACGATGCAGGGGTCGTGACGGCCCTGGATGGAAAGTTCCGCGTTCTGTTTTGCAATGTAATCCACGGTATCCTGTGGTTTGTAGATGCTGGGCGTGGGCTTGACCACGGTGCGGAAGACGACCGGCATCCCGTTGGAGATGCCGCCGTTCAGGCCCGCATTGTGGTTGGTGGCCGTCACGATGCGGCCCCCCTGCATCCGGAAGGCATCGTTCGCCTCGCTGCCCTTCAGGTCGGCGAAGCCGAAGCCGGTGCCGAACTCGATGCCCTTGACGGCCGGGACCGAAAAGGCCATGTGGGCCAGCTCGCTTTCCACGCTGTCAAAATAGGGTTCGCCGACGCCTGCGGGCAGGCCGAGGATGGCGGTCTCCAGCGTACCGCCCACACTGTCGCCTGCGCTGCCTGCGGCGCGGATGGCCGCTTTCATCGGCTCTTCGGCCTCCTCGTTCAACAGGGCGAAGCCATCGCCCCGGCTCAGCAGCGCTTCGGCCTGCGCCCCCAGTGCCGCCGGGTCATCCAGCGCAAAGGGGGTGTCTGCAACGCCCGCGCACCGCCCGATGTGGGTCACGATGTTGATGCCGGCCCGGTCGAGGGCACCCAGCACCACCGCACCGCCTGCCACCAGCGCCGCCGTGATGCGGCCGGAAAAGTGTCCGCCGCCCCGCGCATCCTGAAAGCCGTGGTATTTGGCATAAGCTGTGTAATCCGCATGGCCGGGGCGGAGCAGGTCGGCGGTCTTGGCGTAATCGCCGCTGCGGGTGTTCTGGTTCTCGATCATCAGGGCAATGGCCGTGCCGGTGGTGTGGCCGTTGACCACGCCCGAAAGAAACTGGACCTGATCGGCCTCCACCCGGGCGGTGGAAAGACCGTCGCCCCGGGCCCGGCGCTTGTCCATGCAGGCGGCAACGCGGGCCTCGTCCACGGGGACGCCTGCCGCCATGCCGTCCAGCACCGCGCCGATGGCGGCACCGTGGCTCTCGCCGAAAATGGTCAGCGCCAGCGCGCTGCCGTAAGTGTTTTTCATGGGCTTATTCCTCCATGCCCAGCAGGGGGCGCAGGCCCTCTACCGGGATGGTCTCGGCCCGCCAGCAGCCAAGGCCGGGGACCTTGATCATGGTGATCTGGCCACCCTGCGCCTTTTTATCGTGCAGCATCTCGGCCAGGACTTTTTCTTTGTTGTAGGTGGTGCGCAGCGGGAGGCCCAGGCGGCGGTAAACGGCCCGCACCCGCTTCTGCAGGGCTTTGGATTCGATCATGGGCAGCATGCCCAGTGCCACGCACTCGCCGTGGAACAGGCCCACGGTGCGGCGGCCCTTGATGCCCTTGACGGCCTCAATGCCATGGCCGATGGTGTGGCCGAAATTGAGGGCTTTGCGCATCCCGTGCTCCTGTTCGTCCTGCTCCACGATGTTCTTCTTGAAGCGGAGGCTACGGTAGATGATCTCGCCGATCTGCGCATCCACATCGCCCTTTTCAAAGATGGCAAACAGCTCCGGGTCGGCCAACAGGCTGGCCTTGACGGCCTCGGCCAGGCCGTTGATGTAGTGGCGGCGGGGCAGGGTGGACAGCGTCTCCGGGTCCACGATGACCAGTTTGGGCTGCCAGAAAGCGCCCACGATGTTTTTGGTGTCGCCCAGGTCCACGGCAGTCTTGCCGCCAATGGAGGAATCGATCATGGAGAGGGTGGTGGTGGGGCAGTTGATGAAATCAATGCCGCGCATGTAGATGGAGGCCGCAAAGCCTGCCAGGTCGCCCACGACACCGCCGCCCACGGCGATGACCAGGTCGCCCCGGCCCATATTGAATTCCAGCATCTGGCGCAGGACAGTCTCCAAAATTTTAAAGCTCTTGCTGGCCTCGCCCTGAGGCACGGTGATGATCTTGGCATCCTTGCACTGGTCGGCCACCCGCTGGGCGTACTGGGCGGGCACGCCGCTGTCGGTGACGACGGCCACCCGGCGGTCCAGCCGGGCAAACTGGTACAGGTTTTCCAGCGCGCCGCTCTTTAAAATGATATCATAGCTGCGCTCGCCCAGGTTCATGGTGAGCTTGGTTCCGATAAATTCGCTCATTTTGTGTACACTCCTAACAGCCGCACGGTGCGGCAGGTATGATCCAGCTCGCGCAGCAGCGCGGCGGTCTCGTCGGCGGTGGGGTCGCCCACCAGCTCCACATAAAAGTAATAATCAAAGGGGACATGGGGCAGCGGGCGGCTCTTGATGGACTCCATATCGTAGCCGCTGGCACCGATGATCTGGATCACCTCGGCCAGCTTGCCGGGCTTGTTGTCCACGGTGAACAGCAGGGAGAACCGGTTGCCCGCCGTGGGTTTCTCTTTGCTCAGCACGACGAAGCGGGTGGTGTTGTCGCCGTCGGTGTTGATGCTGGGCACCAGCACCTCCAGCCCGTACAGGGCCGCTGTTTCCACGCTGGCAATGGCGGCATGTCTGCGGTCGCCGCCGTCAGCCACAAATTTGGCCGCCATGGCGGTGTTGGGCATGGCCGTGGCGGGCAGGTGGAACTGCCGCAGGAACGTCTCGCTCTGGGCAATGGCCTGCTGGTGGCTGTACACCATCTTCAGCTCGTTGAGCTGGGTGCCGGGCAGCACCAGCAGGTTCTGGGAGACGGGCAGGTCGTAGACATCCACCACCCAGAGGTCCGGGTGGTTGTAGCACAGGTCCAGCACGGCGGAAACATCGCCCGCGTGGCTGTTTTCAAACGGCACCACGCCGTGGGAGGCGTCGCCCCGCTCCACGGCGTCGAACACTTCATCCCAGGTGGGGTAGCTGATGGCCTCGGCATGGGGGAAGAGCGCTTTGAGCGCGATGTGGGCAAAGGCCCCCTCCACGCCCTGATAGGCGGCGCGGTTGCGGCCCAGCACCGCGGCCTCGTACTGCTTGGCAACGTCCATCATGTTCTGGACATGGTCCCGGTAGTAGGGGCGCAGAGCGGGCTCCTGAATGCGGGCGGCGGCTTTGTCCAGCACCACCGCCTCCCGCGCGGCGTCAAAGATGGGCAGGCCGTGGGCCTTTTTGTACTCGGCAACGGCCAGCACCGCGGCCATCCGGCGCTCAAACAGCGCCGCCAGCTGCGCGTCCACCGCGTCGATCTCCGCGCGTGCTTTGTCCAGTGCGTCCATGGGGAATCCACATCCTTTGTTCTGTGATTTATAAGAATACTTGATTAGTATACCATAACCCGGATGGAGAAACAACAAAACCCCAGCGCTTTCAAAGCGGATAATTTTTCAAACGCGGAGGGAATAAAGCGAATAAAATTATAAAGGAAAAGCCTCTTACCCGGCAGGATGAGAGACTTTTATGGTTCACTTGCGCAGATCTTCCCGCTTGCGGGCCGTGCCGTAGTACCGCCCGTAGGGATTGTCGAGATCCGAAGCTTTGGGCGGGGCGGGGGTGCCGGGGGCCGCGGGCGCGGGCTTTTCCGGCACGGCGGAGTGTGCCGCCGTGCCCCGGCGGATGAGACGGAACTGCATGGCTCAGCCCTCCCTCAGGGTGGAGACAGCCCCGGCGGTCAACGCCTGCCAGAATTCCTCACCGCCGGCGAGGTTCTCCGCCGTGGCGGTGTTCCAGGCACCCCGCATCCCGATGTAAAAATCGGAGAGGTACTGCTGGCTGTCGCCGCCCTGGGCGTGGGTGGTGTCGGCCCGGTACTCGCCCAGGTTCAGCCCGGCCAGCACGGGGCAGTCCGTCCACTTGTACACCATGTTCCACCAGTCGTCGTCGCTGTCCGGGGCGGGCAGGCTGCCGTCCAGATACCGCAGGGTGCCGGTGCTGTCCTCGAACCCGGCGGGGTCGTAGAGGAGAAAAATGGAGCTCAGGCCGCCCTGCACGTCAGTGGCCAGCTTGGTGGTGCCCGCCATGGTCAGGTAGGCGGCGCTCTCGGTCTGGGGATCCTCGTCGCTGTAGTCCAGCGTGTAGACATTCAGCGTCACCAGAACCTTGCCGTCGCCGTTGCGGTCCTCGCCGTACCGGGCAAGAGCCGTCTGCAGGGCCGTCACGGTGTCGTCGGGCAGGTAGTAGGGGGCCACCACGGCGATGTTGTAATCGGGCTTGGGCACAAAGAAATACTGCCCGATAAAGTTGTAAGCCACAAAGGCCACGGCAATGCCGATGAGGATGACCCACTTGAGGTTATAATCCCACCAGTTGGTCCACTTTTCTTTCCGGGTGTACTGCCGCTCTTTGCGGGGGGCAAGGTCCCTGGGGTCGATGTCGCGCTCGTAACGATAGCTTGCCATGGAAGCTCCTTATAATTCAGCCAGAATGGTCTGGCGGACGGCGTCGGGCAGCTGTTTCTGCTCGGCGCGGCTCATGCCTGCGGTCTGGATGGGGGGCAGCACCTTGATGCGTACCGTGCCCGGGTGGCAGAGGTTGCCGTTGTTCTCAAACAGGGCCCGTGCCCCGGTGATGGCTACCGGCACCACGGGAGCGCCTGTCTTGACCGCGATGCGGAACGCGCCCTGCTTGAACTCGCCGGCGCCGCCCTCTTCGCCCTTGTAGCGGGTGCCCTCGGGGAAGATGACAAAGCTCCTGCCGCTCTCCACGATGGCGGTGGCGTCGTTCAGGGCCCGGACGGAGGCGCGCACGTCGTCCCGCTGGACGAACACGCAGCCCAGCAGCTTCATCCAGCGGTTGAGCAGGGGGATCTTCCCCAGCTCCTCTTTGGCCAGGATGCCGTGGGGCCGGTCCAGCCCGGCCAGCAGCAGGGGGATATCATAGTAGCTGCGGTGGTTGCCCACAAACACACAGGCAGTGTCTTTGGGGATGTTGTCCAGCCCCTCCACCAGCAGCTGGACCCCTGTGATGTGCAGGATCTGCCGGCTCCAGTGGGGGATGTGCTCGTTGACGATCTGCTCCACCGTGTCCATGTCGCCTGCGGCCAGCGCGCGCTCGCCCCGGCGGAGGATATTGTAGTGGACGATCATGTATCCAAAAAGATAGAGGAACATTGCAATGGTGCGGAAAATGCTCATGAGAGATGCTCCTTTCAATGGGAATGGGCGATAAAAATCCCAGTTTATTGTAACACACTTTTCCGTAAAAAGGGAGAGAAAATACTTTTTTTACAAATCCTAGCCTTTGCAGCTTGCAAAATCCACAAAATCCGGGTATAGTTATAACTACAAAGGTAGCACAATGGCGCTTCCAGAGAGAAACGCCGGTGCCTGCCAGACGCTGCCCGCCGGGCAGCAGGAAAGGAACCGGAACGACACATGAGTTTATTCCCCTCTGCAAATGATTTCAAAGCGGGGCCGGGCGTGGAGAAAGACGCCCCCCGCAAGACCGGCGTAGGCCGTTTCTTCGAGCTGGTAGGCCGCGATATGAGCAGCATGTTCCTTGCAAACCTGCTCACCTGCCTGGGCTTTCTCCCGGTCATCTGCCTGGTCTACATCGGCTTTCTGATGAACAGCCTCCCCGTGATGCTGGTCAGTGCCGCTGCGGGCGGCATTCTGGCGGGCCCGGCGCTGGCCGGCATGTACGATACCGTTCTCCGTGCCCTGCGTGATGAGGCCGGTTACTGGTGGACGACCTACCGCAAGGCATTCAAGCGCAATTTCAAGGCCAGCATCCTGCCGGGCGTGCTTTACTGCGTGGTGGTCACGGTGCAGATCTTCTTTGTGTATTTCTGCTTCAACATGCTCTACCACGGCACCAATGTGGGCGTGCCCATGTGGGTGGCAACGGTGCTCAACCTGCTGCTGCTCCACATGCTGTTCTCCTATATGTGGCCGCAGGTGGTGCTGCTGGACCAGCCGTTGTTCCAGACGCTGAAAAACAGCGTCAACTGCATGATCGCGTTCCTGCCCCACGCGCTGGCGGCGTCGGTAGTTACCATCCTGTTCTGGGGCCTTGTCATCCTCTGTATGCCGCTGGGCCTGCTGCTCATGCTGGTGTTCGGCTTCTGGTTCCAGGTGGAAGTCTGCTGCCAGATCGTGTATGGCGACCTGGACCGGGTGTTCCACATTGAGGAGAAGATCCAAAAGCTCCACGACGCCGAGCTTGAAGCAGAGCTGGCCGCCGAGCGGGGCGAAGACGAAGAGTGATTTCATCCACTGAAAATTTGCTGCGGCAGAAAGGGGAGCAGGAACCATGGAGCAGCGGAACAATCTGGTGCTGCAGGGCACCGAGACGTTCTCCCGCGGGCAGCTGGATAACGTGGCGCTGGAGAGCGGCAGCATCGTGCTGGACAGCGCGGCGGGCCGCTACCTGCAGTACGGCAGCTACACTACGCCGGAGTTTGCCATGCCCGCGTTCTGCAACCTGAACGTGAGCTGGAACGCCCACGCTCCCCACAACACCATGGTGGAGGTGCGCTGCCGCGTGTATGCAGGCAACGCCTGGACGGGCTGGATGAGCTTTGGCAAGTGGGCCCCGGATTACCCCCGGTGCAGCGTCAACGCCCAGAGCGAGGACGGCATGGTCTTCCTGATGGGGGACACGGTCACGGTGGCAACCCCCGGCGGCGGCACCGGCGTGCAATTGCAGGTCAACCTCTCCTCCAACGACGATAAGGTCACCCCGGCCCTCCGGCTGCTGGCCGCTGCCGTGCGGCCCGTGACCTGGGAAAAACAGAAGGGCCACCCCATCAACCGGCGGCTCTACCTGCCGGAATACTGCCTCAGCGCCCACGACCCCAGCTTTGGCCGGGAGATGGACCTGCCGCTGGTGATGGCCGCCCTCATGAACCGCTTTGGCGAGGACATCCTCCCCGAGGAGGTGGCCTATGTGATGGAGGATAAGGCCACCAGCAGCACCGGCAACGGCGCGTTCGCCGCGGCCGCGGCAGGCTGCTGCGGCTACCCCTGCTGGCAGGCCTGGATGGATTTGAAAGACCTCCGGGCCCAGATCCACGACGGCTGTTCGGTAGCCGTCCGGGTGGAGCGCCGGGTGCGGGGCCAGCGGGACTCCGTCGGGGTCTGGATGGGCCTGCGGGGCTTCGGGCACGATGACGCCGTGCTGGCGGATTTTGTCCTCCTCAATGACCCCACGGCGGACACGGATGGAGCCGTGAACTGCACCATGGCCGTTACCGATTTCCTGCGCTACTTCACGGGCCGGGCCATCGCCCTGCGGGGCAAGCCCCGGGACATGGAAGCCGACCGCCCCCGCCGCATCCTGTGCGAGCTGGAAAAGACGGGAGAGCCCGGCGTGTACACGTTCGTGCAGCGGGGCCAGAAAGACCTGCTGCCCGAGGAATTTTCCGGCTGGCTGGCGGCCAGCCGCCACGATGGGATAGCCCATGCCACCACCGCCCACCGGACGTTCAAACGGCTGGAAAAAACCGCTGAGGGCGGCATCCGCTTCAGCGCGGAGCAGCTGGCCGCGGGCGGGCGGTACAGCGTGTACGCGGTGGACCAGACCGGCAGTATGCGGGTGGCCGAAGTCCGGCTCCCGGTGCCGCCCCCACCGCCTGAACCCGTTCTTCAAAGCACCGCGCAAGCCGCCGGGGCAGCTGCCCCGGTGGAGCCGAGCGCTTTTTGAGAAAAATCCAATTTTTCTATAGGAGGAATACATTATGGCAAAGACGATCATTACGATTGGCCGTGAGTACTGCACCGGCGGCAACTACATCGCGGAGGATGTGGCAAATGCACTGGGCGTCAAGCTCTACGATAAGGAGCTGATCACCATGGCAGCCAAGCATTCCGGCCTGTCCGAAGAGGCGGTGGCGGCCAGTGAAAAGCGCCACACCCACAGCCTGCTGTACAGCCTCTACACCATGGGCAACGATCTGCCTCTGGGCGATCAGGTCTTCATCCTGCAGAGCCGGATCATCAAGCAGCTGGCCGAGGAGGGCCCCTGCGTGATCCTGGGCCGCTGCGGCGACTATGTGCTGCGGGAGCGCAAGGACGTGCTGCGTGTCTTCATCTATGCTCCGGTGGAGTGGCGGCGTGAGCTGGCCAAGACCGACCCCCTTGTCAAGGCGAAGGACGAGAAAGGCATCAAGGAAGAAATCGAGAAGACCGACCGCAACCGTGCTGCCTACTACAACTACTACACCCAGAACCGCTGGGGCGACGCGCACAACTACGACCTGGCCATCAACGCCGCGCTGGGCCGCGAGACCTGCGTGAAGATGATCCTGGACGCCGTGGCCGCCAAGGAAAAGACCATGGGCTGAGGCCCGGACACCGGGCGGTCCTGGACGTAAAAAACAATGATGGTTCGTGGGTGGGGCGCGCAAGCGCTCTGCCCACGTTTCCGGTAAAGAAACAAGCATCCCAAATGTCAAAAGGAGTCAACGTGGAAGAAAATCAACAAGCAACGGCCCGTGAGAACATCATGGGCACCATGAACATCAATCCGCTGCTGGTCAAGCTCAGTGTGCCCATGATGGTGTCCATGCTGGTGCAGGCGCTGTACAACGTGGTGGACTCGATCTTCGTGTCCCACGTCAGCGAGAGCGCCCTGACCGCTGTTTCGCTGGCGTTCTCGCTGCAGAACATCATGATCGCCGTGGGCGTGGGCACGGGCGTGGGCGTCAACGCCCTGCTCTCCAAAAGCCTGGGTGAAAAGAATCAGGGGCGGGCCAACACGACCGCCGAGAACGGCATTTTTCTGGCCCTGTGCAGCTATGTGATCTTTTTTGTCATCGGCCTTACCTGCATGAAACCCTATTTCTACGCCCAGACCAGTGACCCGGACATTGCCCTGCAGGGCATCCGGTATCTGCGGGTGTGCAGTGTGTTCAGCCTTGGCCTGTTTTTGCAGACCATGGGCGAGAAGCTGCTGGCCGCCACCGGCCGCACCAACCTCAGCATGACCAGCCAGCTCATCGGCGCGGTGGTCAACATCGTGCTGGACCCCATCTTCATCTTTGGTTCCTGCGGCGAGGCGTTGTCCGGCACCACGGGGGCCGCGGTGGCTACCGTCATCGGCCAGTTCTGCGGCGCGGGCGCGGCCATCTTCTTCAACCTGAAGAAAAACCCGGACATCCAGATCAGCTTCCGGGGCTTCCGCCCCAGCGGCGAGGCCATCCGGCGGATCTACGTCGTGGGCCTGCCCAGCATTGCCATGCAGTGCGTGGGCAGCGTGATGACGTTCTTCATGAACCAGATCCTCATGGCGTTCTCGGCCACGGCGGTGGCGGTGTTCGGCGTCTATTTCAAGCTGCAGAGCTTCGTGTTCATGCCCATCTTTGGCCTGAACAACGGTATGGTGCCCATCATCAGCTACAACTATGGTGCCCGGGACCCGCGGCGCGTCAAAAAGACCATCAAGCTGGCCATCACCTACGCCGAGTGCATCATGCTCATCGGCTTCTGTGTGTTCCAGTTTGCGCCCGGCCTGCTGCTGAACCTCTTTGCCGCCAGTGACGCCATGCGGACCATCGGCATCCCGGCACTGCGGATCATCTGCCCCCACTTCCTGCTGGCAGGCATCGGCATCGTGCTGGGCTCGGTGTTCCAGGCGTTGGGCAACGGCGTGTACAGCCTCATCATCTCGGTCTGCCGCCAGCTGGTGGTGCTGATCCCGGTGGCGTGGCTGCTGAGCCGGACCGGCAACGTGAATATGGTCTGGTGGGCGTTCCTCATTGCGGAAGTGGTCAGCGTGACGCTGAGCCTCGTGTTCATGGCACGCATCAACAAAAACATCATTGCACCCATGCAAAACGCGTAACAGAAGCAAAATAAGTCCCCTGAGGACGAAAGGATCGTGAATGATATGGGAAAAAAGCTGAAATGGAACCTGATCGTGATGAGCGTGCTCTACCTGGCTTTGGGCATTTTCCTGCTGATGGTGCCCGGTACGGCCCTCAACGTGGTCTGCTACGCGCTGGGCGGCGTGGTGCTGCTGGGTGCCGTGATCCAGCTGGTGCGTTATTTTCTGGTGGAGCGCGGCATTTTCCAGAGTCAGCTCACCCTGATCTCCGGTCTGGTCTGTCTGGCGCTGGGCGGCTTCCTCATCCTGCGCAGCGACATCGTGGTCCGCATCCTGCCCATCGTGTTCGGCCTGTTCGTCATCTTCGACAGCCTGGGCCGGGTGCAGAGCGCGCTGGAGCTCCGCCGCTGCGGCTATGGCAGCTGGAAAGGCTTCCTCCTGCTGGCGCTGCTGAGCGTGGTGCTGGGCGTTGTGATGATCGTGGACCCCTTTGGGGCCATGGAAACGCTGGTGATGGCCATTGGCGTTATCCTCATCATTGAGGGCGCCCTCAACCTGCTGAGTGCCCTGTACACCATGCTGGCGGTGCGGCGGTTCGTCAAGCTGCACCCGGAGGCGCAGTCGGTGCTGGAGGCCGTTACCGGCAAGGATCTGAACGGCGACGGCGTCATTGCCCCGGATGTGGCCCGTGCCGATGCCGAAGCCACGGCCGTGGAGCTCGACCATGTGGACGAGAGTGCCGAGGTGGAGCAGGAGAACGACAACTAACAAATCAACGAAAAGGATAAAAAGAAAATGGAAAAGTACGATCTGATCATTGTGGGTGCCGGCCCGGCCGGTATTTTTACCGCTGTGGAGCTGCTGCGCCACGGCAGCAAAAAGCACATTCTGCTGGTGGAAAAAGGCAAGCCGGTGGAAAAGCGCCACTGCCCCAAGGCAGAGCTGGGCCACTGCGTCAACTGCCGCCCCACCTGTGCCATCACCACCGGCTTCTCGGGTGCTGGCGCGTTCTCGGACGGCAAACTGAGCCTCTCCTATGAGGTCGGCGGCGACCTGCCTACCCTCATCGGCGAGGAGTTCGCCCAGGAGCTGATCGATTATACCGATAAGATCTATCTGGAGTTTGGCGCGGACCCCCATGTGGAGGGCATCTACACCGGCGAGGAGATCAAGGAGATCCGCAAGAACGCCATCCATGCAGGCCTCAAGCTGGTGGACTGCCCCATCCGCCACCTGGGCACCGAGAAAGCCCAGCAGCTGTATCTGGCCATTCAGAATTATCTGGCCGACAACGGTGTGGAAATGCGCTTCTCCACCGAGTGCGAGAACATCATCCTCGAAAACGAGGTCTGCAAGGGCGTCCTCATCAAGGGACCCCGTGATGCGGAAGCCTATCCGGTTTACGCGGATACCGTCGTCATCGGCACGGGCCGCCGTGGCGCTGACTGGCTGGAGAAGATCTGCGCCGAGCACCACATTGCCCACAAGCCCGGCACCGTGGACATCGGTGTCCGCGTGGAGTGCCGCAACGAAGTCATGGAGAAAGTGAACAAGGTGCTGTATGAGTCCAAGCTCATCGGCTACCCCAAGCCCTGGAAGAACAAGGTCCGCACCTTCTGCCAGAATCCCGGCGGTTTCGTGGCGCAGGAGAACTACGACAACGACCTGGCCGTCGTCAACGGCCACAGCTTCAAGGAGAAGAAGAGCGAGAACACCAACCTCGCCATCCTCGTCTCCCACAACTTCACCGAGCCGTTCAACCAGCCCATCGCCTACGCCCAGAAGGTG
>ENA-UEQL01001879-UEQL01001879.1-human-gut-metagenome-genome-assembly--contig:-NODE-1879-length-14307-cov-7.175474_pt1 | contig 14307 bp, 14 predicted proteins | sample MGYA00242905_ERZ507926 | MGnify/ENA primary metagenome ERZ507926 (study PRJEB26167, sample SAMN06115531) | human gut metagenome | host: Homo sapiens | place: China:Henan | collected 2015-09-09...
GGATCGCAAGGGCGGCAATGTCGGCGATGAAGTCAAGCTGACGCTGACGCTCAAGAATACGGGCAAGAAGAACATCAGGAGGCTCGTCAAGCTCCCCAACGGCATCTTCATCGTCACCGGCCCCACGGGCTCCGGCAAGACAACCACCCTCTACTCCGCCCTGCGCGAAGTCAACACCGTCGACATCAAAATCCTCACTTCCGAGGACCCTGTCGAATACGAAATCGACGGAATCATGCAGGTGCAGATAAACCACCAGGTGGGGCTCGACTTCGCCAGGTGCCTGCGCGCTTTCCTCCGACAGGACCCCGACAAGATAATGGTCGGCGAAATCCGAGACCTGGAAACCGCCCAGATCGCGGTCCAGGCGTCGCTGACCGGCCACGTCGTGCTCGCAACCCTGCACACCAACGACGCCCCCGGCGCCGTCACGCGACTCATCGATATGGGGCTAGAGCCCTTCCTCATCGCGGCGTCGCTCGAAGGCATCCTCGGCCAGCGCCTCGTCCGCAGGATTTGCCCAACCTGCAAAACCGCCTACGAGCCCGACCAGGAAATCATCGACATGCTCGGAGTGGACCCCATAGAAATCGCCGACAAGCAGTTCTTCTTCGGCAAGGGCTGCGCCGACTGCAACGGCTCGGGATACAGGGGCCGCCAGGGGCTCTTTGAGCTCTTGCTGGTCAACGACTCCCTGCGCGACCTCATCACCGCCCGCGCGCCGACCCTCGTGCTCAAGCAAAAGGCCATCGAGCTCGGAATGCGCACCCTGCGCGACGACGGCCTGCGCGCGATTTTCGACGGCGCCACCACCGTGGAAGAAGTTTTGAAATACACCTAATAAAAAAGGACAACTGTTATGGCAAAATTCAAATACATAGCCCTCGACAAAGAAGGACGCGAGCTTAGCGGGGTTATAGAATCGACAAGCGAAAACCGCGCCCGCAAGGACTTGGCGGCGCAGGGGTTTTCGGTCTCGCGAATCGCGGAAGTGGCCGCCATCGCCTCCGAAAAGAAGGCGTCGGGCGGAAAGGTGAAAAAGCCCCTCTTCGGCACGGGCGTGGGCAAGGAAAACATCACCGTGTTTTCCCGCCAGCTCTCCACCCTGCTGAAAGCCGGCCTCCCGCTTCTGCGCTCCCTCGAAGTCATCGCGCGCCAGGAAAAAAACCCCTACTTTAAGGCGATAGTAGACCAGCTCGCCGACAACGTTCGCACCGGCAACAAGTTCTCCGACGGCCTCTCACAACACCCCAAAATTTTCGACAAACTCTATGTCAACATGGCCAAGGCGGGCGAAGCCGGCGGCGTTCTCGACGTCGTGCTCGACAGACTCTCGACATTCCAGGAAAAAGCGCTCAAAACAACCAACAAGGTCAAGAGCGCGATGGTATACCCGATAGTCATCATGGGCGTCGCCGTCGCTATCGTGGCGATCCTCATGATATTCGTCGTCCCGCAGTTCCAAAAAATCTTTACGGACATGCTAAAGGGCAACGCGAGGATGCCGGCGCTCACGCAGACCATCATCGATATCTCCGACTTCATGAAGGAAAACTACATCCTCACGGGTCTTATCATAGTCGGCGTAATCCTCTTCGTAAAAATCTTCTTCAAGACGAAGATCGGCATAAGGGTGTGGGACACCGCCGCCCTCAAGCTGCCGAAGATCGGCGACCTCGTGATGAAGTCCACCGTGGCGAGGTTCACGCGCACTTTCGGAACGCTTCTCGCATCAGGCGTCCCGATCCTCGAGGCGCTCACAATCACCCGCGGAACCATCAACAATTCCCTGATTTCAGAGGCTCTCTCGCGCGTGCACGACCGCGTACGCGACGGCGAAAACCTCTCGACGCCGCTCGACCAGCAGAAAATCTTCCCGACAATGGTCACGAGCATGGTGGAAGTCGGCGAAGAAACCGGACAGCTGCCCGAAATGCTCAACCGCATAGCGGACAACTACGACGAAGAAGTCGACAACTCCGTCGGCGCGATAACGTCGATTATCGAGCCTATAATGATCGTATTCCTGGCGTTGGTGGTAGGGACAATCGTCATAGCCCTCTTCCTGCCGATTATACAAATCATCCAGAACCTCACGGGCGGTTGATTTTGCGGACGCTTTTGGGCTGAAACGGAGTTCAGGCGAAACGGCGGGAGGCGTTTGACATACGCGAAGCCCGCCGTTATCGCGCGGCAATCTGTTTTAGCTTGAAAGCCATTGAGCAAACCGGAGAAGTTTAGGCTTTAAGAACAAACTCCGAAAGCGTATACGAACCTCCCATGGGAGGTTCGTTTTTTTATTGCGACTTGGGAGGAGAATAAAAATATTGCAGAAGGCAATCTTTTAAAAGGCTTGCCCGTTCAATTGCTGGCTTATCCCGCGCCCGCAAATAGCCGCGCCTTCCCTATGGCCGGCACGCCTCGCCAGCCCCGTACCGGTTCTTTCCGCCCAAAGTTCAAAGTATAAATTCTCACGAAAAGTTCTTCAGGCCGGAGTTGCGAAAAAAGTTAAACATATACCGGCAAAGACAGAGCACACTGCGAAAAAATAAGCCAAACGCGCGTTATGATGCTCCGCATGCGCGCTCAGTTGGGCGAGAGCAACGAACGTTATTTGCCAACAATCCATTTTTAGCCCAAAAGCGTCTGCAAAATCGCGAACGCGGCGCTTAGGAATGGATTTTTCTGCCGGCGGCGGCGACTCTTCCATACAGGGTCTTCGCCTTTGCGGCGATTGCAAAGCCAATGCGCCCACCCCGCTTTGCCGGCAATACCGTTTCCCCATCTCCGCAAGCGTAACCAATTCCCTCCCGACGCCCCTTGCCTTCGGGTTCAAGCTGCGCTCAGGCGAGTATTTGAAAGAGCCTGCCGGCTGGCAGCGCGCTTTAACGCGACCAGCGGCGGGCTTTTTCCCAACGGAGCATCAGCGGCAGTTTCACGCGCCCTTCGCCAAATCAGATGGCGGACCACACCAGCGCGGAAGCGCCCAATATCGCCGCGTCGCTGGCGGGAAGCTCGGAGGGAAGAACTTTCACCTTGTTTCTGAAAACGGGCATGAGATTTTTCTCCATAGACTCGCGCGTGGGGGCGAGGAGGAGCTCGCCGCTCTTTACGGGGCCGCCAAAGAGGAATATCGACGACGGGCGGGAAAAGTGTATGAAGTCGGCGAGGCACCTTCCGAGAATGTTGCCGGTAATCTGGTAAGTTTCGGAAGCGGCGATGTCGCCGGCGCGCGCGGCGTCTTCGATGACTTTGGCGTCGAGGTCGCTCCACGGGACGTTGGCGGCGGTGGACTGCCCGTTGTACTTGGCGACCATTTCGAGGTATGTGCGCTTTATGCCGGTGGCGGAGGCGTAGGTTTCGAGACAGCCGCGCTTTCCGCAGCCGCAGACGCGGCCGTTGACGACTGCGCATACGTGCCCGAGCTCTCCAGCAAACCCGTCGGCGCCCAGCAACAGCTTGCCGTCCACGACTATGCCGGAGCCAAGTCCGGTGCCGAGGGTTATGACTATGAAATGGTCGAGATTTCTTCCGCCGCCGTAGATTTTTTCGCCGAGGGCGGCGGCGTTGGCGTCGTTGCTGAGGTAGATGTGCTCGTAGCCCATGGCCATGCGCAGGGTTTCCACGAGCGGGGCGCAGCGGCCGAACGGCAGGTTCGGGGCGTAGTCGATGGTGCCTTTGTAGTAGTTGCCGTTGGGCGCTCCCACGCCGACCCCGAGGCACTCGCCGTCTGTATCGGCTGTCAGAAAGGATATCGCGCGCTCGAGCCCCTCCATATAAGAGGCGAAATTGTCGTAGTCGGTCGTCTTAAACTCGTGGCGTTTGAGCACTGCGCCCTTGTCGTCAACGGCGCCGAGCTTGGTATTCGTACCGCCGATATCTATTCCGATTGCGTATTTCATAAAAAATGCTGCGTGTTTTTAAGGTTTTTTAGATTGTACGATTTTGGGGAAATCACAAATTAAAAGTTGAACTTTTTTATAAAGGGTGAAAGCTGAAATTCATGGACGTTGAAATTCTCAGCAGATTGCAGTTTGCGCTGACGGCGTGTTTCCATTTTCTGTTTCCGCCCATTTCAATAGGGTTGGCCCTGTACATTGTAATAATAGAGGCCATGTGGCTCAAAACGGGCGACGAAAAATATCTGGCCGCGGCGAAGTTCTTTTTGAAGCTCTTCGGAATGATATTCGCGGTCGGAGTGGTGACGGGAATCGTGATGGTCTTCCAATTCGGCACGAACTGGCCGGTCTACTCGACTTTCGTAGGGGACGTTTTCGGAAGCCCGCTCGCGATAGAGGCGGTATTCGCGTTTTTTATGGAATCCACGTTTCTGGCGGTCGCGCTGTGGGGGTGGAACAGGGTCGGCAAAAAGGCGCACTTCTTTTCGACCTCCATGGTGTGCGTCGGCAGCCACCTGAGCGCGATATGGATTCTGATAGCAAACTCCTTCATGCAAACCCCCGCCGGCTTCCGCCTGCAATACGCGGATCCGCAGACTGGAATAACCTCCCTCCTGCCCGAGGGCGCCGTTCCCGCGCCCGAGCAAATACCGCACGCGAAGGCCGTCATAACGAGCTTCTGGGAGCTCTGCACGAACCCCTCGTGCCTCGACCGCATATTCCACACGGTTTCGGCATGCTGGCTCTGCGGGGCGTTTCTCGCGCTCGGGATATGCGCGTATTATATAATCAAAAAGCGGACGAACTTCGCAAAGCCGTGCGCGAAAATCGCGCTTGCGTACGCGGCGGCGGCGGCGACGGCGATGCTGCTTACGGGGCATTCGAGCGCGCGGTCGCTCGCCGTCAACCAGCCGGAAAAACTTGCGGCGTTCGAGGGGCACTACCGCTCCGAAAAGAACGCCCCCCTGTGGCTCACCGGAATCGTAGACGAGCAAAACCGAAAGGTTTACGGCATTCCGCTCGGCGGATGGCTGAGCTATCTGGCGTTCGGCTCGTCCGAGGCGAAAGTCTCGGGGCTTGAAGACCTGCCCTCCGACGAATTTCTCCTGAAAATGCACCCGAACGCCTCCCCCGAGGAGCTCAAAAAAATAAGGCCGCAATACTGGGCGCCCGTCAGCTTCAGTTTCCACTCGTTCAGGGGAATGGTGTTTTTGGGGAGCGCGATGGGGGCGCTGGTCGCGCTCGGGCTGCTGCTCTGGATCCGCGGGAAGCTCTTCGACGCAAACTCTAAGCTCTCCCGAATCTTCCTGTACTGCTGCGTGCCGTCCGTCGCGCTCCCGATAGCGGCGAGCCAAATAGGCTGGGCGGCGGCGGAGGTCGGGCGGCAGCCGTGGATAGTCTGGCATGTCCTCAAAACTTCGGACGCCGTGACGACGGCGGCGACCGCGGGCGAAATCCTGCTCTCTACGGTAACGTTTACGCTCGTATTCACGGCGATATCGGCGGTATTCCTGTACGCGTTTTTCAAAAAAATCAAAACCGGACCCGAGGGCGCGGGAAACGGATATTAGGAGTTCGAGACTATGGAAATTTCGATTTTGGAAGCTGTCTGGTTCGCGCTCACGGGGGTTTTGCTCGGGGCGTTCACGGCGACGGGCGGATTCGACTTCGGCGCGGGAATCGCACTCGGGTTTCTGAAACCCGGGCGGCAAAAGGACTTCGCCGCGCGCTCCATAACCCCGTTTTGGGACGCCAACCAAGTCTGGCTGATAACGGCGGGCGGCGCGCTCTTCGCGGCCTTTCCGCGGGCGTATTCCGAGGTCCTTTCGACGATGTACACGCCCGTTATGCTGCTGTTGGCGCTGCTCGTGCTGAGGGTAGTGGGCATAGAGTTCTACCCGTTTGAGAGCGGCAAAAAATGGAGGGCGTTTTGGGGAGGCGTCATATTCGCCTCAAGCCTGCTCTCCGCCGTCTTGATAGGGGTCGCGCTCGGCGCAATTTACGGCGGCGCGCTGCTCAAGCCCTACGGCGGATTTTGGGAGGGTTTTTTGAGGCTCTTTACGCCGCTTAGCGTCTGTTCCGGAATATTGTACGCGGCGTTTTTCGCGGCATACGGCGCGGCGTTCCTGCGTCTGCGCGCGCCGGAAACGGCGGAGTTTTCGCGCGTTCCGAGGGTGGCGGGAATTTCTCACGCTGTTTTGATGTTGGCGTTTATAGCGTATGCGGCGGCGCTCTTTTTCAAATTCAGGGAAGACTCCCAGCCCATGGCGATGGCGGCCGCCGGAATAGCCGCCGCCTACATATGCCTTTCGGCGTCAGCGAGGTTCGCGCGCAGGCGCAAAAACGGCGCGGCGTTCGCGCTCGACGCCCTGTTTGCACTCGTTCTCGTCGCCGTCCACTGCGCGTCGGCATACCCGAACATAATTCCCCCTTCACCCGACGGCAGGGCCATGGGCATAGCGGAAGCCGCCTCGAGCCCGACAACGCTTGCGATAATGCTCGCCGTGGCGGGAATAGGCGTGCCGCTCGCGCTCGCCTACAACATTTATGCGTGGATGGTATTCCGTTCCGGAAAGGGCGAATATTAAGCTTTTCCGCCGGCGCGGGGCAAAAAAAATGCGCCCCGCGGAAATCCGCGCGGCGCATCAAAACTGCAAACTACAAAACTTATTTGCCGATTAAGACGAGCCTCCCGCAAGAGTGTTCAAATAAAATAAAAATTTTTTTTAAATTTTGGAAAAATCCGCAAAAGGCTCGAAAAACAGGCGCATAGGGGTGCTCGGAGGCAGCTTCGACCCCGTCCACAACGCCCACATAGCGCTGGCCGAGGCGGCGCGCCGGCAGCTCGGGCTCGATGAAATAATATTTATGCCCGCCCGCCAGGCCGCCTTGAAACCCTCCGCCGCCTGCGCTTCGCCAGAACAGCGCAAAAAAATGCTCGAAATCGCGCTCGAATCCGCCGATTTTCCCCATTCCATAAGCGATATTGAAATGCGCCGGCAGGGAATCAGCTACTCGATAGACACGGTTCGCGAGCTGCTCGCCCTCCGCCCCGATTCGGAAATTTATTGGATTATCGGCTCCGACCACCTCCCTAAGCTGTCGAAATGGAAGGACATCGCCGAATTTTGCAAGCTCGCGAAATTCGCCTGCGCGCAGCGCGGCGGAGTTTCGGCGGACTTTTCGGACGCGCCCGACTTCGCGCGAATCGCGCCGGTAGACTTCCGCCCCGTCGAACTCTCGTCCACCCGCCTGCGCAATGCGCTCAAAAGCGGCGCGGCAGGCGATTTGGGGCTCGACCCAAAAGTGCTGGAATATATTTTGAAAAACAAACTCTACGCCTGATTATGGAAAAATCCGCAAAAAACACCGCAAAGAAAACCGCCGCAAAGAAAACGGCAAAAACTGCGGCCAAAGCCGCACCTAAAAAGGCGGCTTCCAAAACCGCCGCGACGAAAAAAACCGCCGCAAAAAAGGCACCCGCGAAAAAGGCGGCGGCAAAAAAAGTTCCCGACCCGACACTCGAAATAGTAAAAAAGTGCCACAAGGCGCTCGACGACAAGAAGGCGGAGGACATAAAGATTCTCGACGTCCGCGGGAAGTCCCCGATTACAAACTACTTTATCGTTGCAACCGCCACTTCCGCCCCGCACATGCGCGCGCTCGCGGGAGAGCTCGACAAGACTTTAAAGGACATGGGCGTAAGCGAAATCCGCCGCGAATACAACGACGGCAGCGGCTGGATAGTCGTGGACGGCTTCGACTTCATGGCGCACATATTCCTGCCCGAACAGCGCGGCCTCTACGGGATAGAGGCGCTTTGGAAGGACGCCGAAAACGTCGACCCCGAATCGATTTAGCGCCTCCGCCCACTTCAAATCCTGCATCTCCCGCGTCCAGATTCGCGGGGTATCTTAGCGCGTATTTACAGCGCGCAAAAAATCACAAAATCCAGCCGCCGCCGGATTTTTTTACGATTTTCCGAATCTCCAGCATGAGCAGCACGGCGAGGCATTTCTGAACCTCCATTCCGCTGCGCTCGGAGATTTCGTCGGCGTACGAAACCCTGGAAGAGTCCATGCACTTCAATACGCGCGATTCGTCCTCCGAAAGCGGAAGCGCGGCGGACGGCTTTTCCGGCGCGGGCTCCTCGGGGCTTTCCGCCGCCGAAAAATCCAGCTCGACCTGTCCGGTGGAGCGGAGCTCGTCTATGATGTCCTCGGCGGACATGGCGAGGGTGGCGCCGTCGCGTATGAGGGCGTTGCACCCGCGGCTCGGGCGCGAGTCTATCCTGCCGGGAACGGCGAATACGTCCCTGCCCTGCTCGGCGGCGAGGCGGGCGGTTATCATGCTTCCGCCGTGCACGTCCGATTCCACCACGACCGTCGCCGCGCTCATTCCCGAAACTATCCTGTTGCGTATAGGGAAAGTCTGCCTGTCGGCGCGGGTTCCGAGCGGAAATTCGGAGACGACCGCGCCGCTCTTTTTGATTTTTTCGCACAATTCGGCGTTTTCCGGCGGATATACGACATCCACGCCGCAGCCCAAAACGGCTATGGTTTTGCCGCCGGCCTCGAGCGCGCCGATGTGCGCGCAAGTGTCGATTCCGCGCGCCATGCCGCTCACCACGGTAAAGCCGGCGCGCGCAAAGGACGCGGCAAACTTGCGCGCGACCGTCTGCCCGTAGACGCTGCACATGCGCGAGCCCACTATGGATATGCACGGGGCGTTGAAGTCGCAGTCGCCGATAAAGTAAAACCCTACGGGCTTGTCGGCGAGCGGCAAAAGCCTGCGCGGATAGCGGGGATCATTAAAATGGACATATTTTGCGCCTATCTCCGACATGCGCGCGAAAATCTTTTCGCATTCGGCGGAATCGCGCGCGGCGAGAAGCGCCTCCGCCGTCTTAACGCCTATTTTGGGGACAGATAGCAGGTCGGATTTTGATGCGGCGAAAACGCCCCCGGGGGATCCGAACGCCTCGAGCAGGCGCATGGCCGTGATCGAGCCGATGTCGGGTATCGAGCATAATTTTATATATGATTTCCAATCTTCCACGACGCCGAAACTTCAAATTTTGATATTTTTTATTTTTTCAAAGACGCCGGATTTTGCAAGAAATTATTTTTCGGGAGGGGGCGAAATCCGCAAATGGCGGAAAATCCCCCGCGAACCCGCCGCGTTTCGCGCAAACGCGCATTTAGCCGCCGGAACCCGCGCGCCCCGACGGCGCGGCAAGCGCCCGCGCCTACGCGAACGACGCCGACGCCCAGATGGAAAGCGGCAGCGGATAAGACAGCCCGTCCTCGGGCTCCAATACGAGCTCACCGCATTCGGCGGAAAATCCGGCGCGCGCGCCAAAGCGTTCGCGGAGCACATTTGCCGCCATTATCGGCGAGGCGTCTATCGAATAGAGCGTCATGAGGACGAAAAGCGGGGTGTCGGAAAGTATCCGCGAGCACGCGCCGAGGAGCTCGGGCAGCATTTTTTCGAGCTTCCAAAGCTCGTTTTTCGGCCCCCTGCCGAACGCGGGCGGGTCGAGGACTATCGCGTCGTACTTTCTGCCCCTTCTCGCCTCGCGCGCGGCGAATTTCAGGGCGTCGTCCACTATCCATCTTATCGGGGCACTCCCGAGCCCGCTCGCCGCCTGGTTCCTGCGCGCCCACTCGACGGAGGGCTTGGAGGCGTCCACGTGAACCGCTTCGTACCCCGCCGCGGCAGCCGCCAGCGTCGCGGCTCCGGTATATCCGAAGAGGTTCAAAAGCGTCGGCCTGCGCGGGGGCAGGCCCGCCTTTGCGAGCTTAGCGCCGAAGGCCCCCGCCATGGACATTATGAACTCCCAGTGCGGCTTTTGCTCCGGAAATACCCCGAGGTGTTTTGAGCCGTCCATAAACTTGGTCAGAAACTCGACCTTGCCGAACTTTAGTTTGGGAGGGGAGACCTTTTTGAAAAACTCCCACCGCGCGCTCTTTTTGTCGTCGTCGAAATACCGCGCATCCGCCGAATCCCACAGGGATTTTCTGGCGGGGCTCCACCACGCCTTCGGCTCGCTGCGCACAACCACGCAGTCCCCGAACCTCTCGAGCTTCAGGCGGCCGCCGCTGTCGAGCAGCGCGTAGTCGCCCCACTTCGCCGACAGAGTCTGCACATTCAGCGGCATGACGCCATTTTTATGATTTTCGGCAGATCCACCCTGCGCTCGTAGATCGCCTTGCCCACTATGAGCCCCTCGAGATTTTCATGGGAGCGCGCAAGCTCCAGAAAATCCGAAACGTCCTTTTCCGAGGACACCCCGCCCGATGCGACGAGCCGCGCGCCGAAGGGCGAAAGAGTTTCAAGCATTCTTTTCTGGGCGGCGAGGTTCGGGCCGGCGAGCATTCCGTCGGTGTCGATGTCGGTGTATACGAAAGTCCCGACTCCCGCGCGCGCGAGGCTTGCGGCGAGGCCGAAAGCGTCCAGATCCGACACTTCCACCCAACCCTTTATAGCGACCTTTCCCCCGCGCGCGTCTATGCCGACCGCTATCCTGCCGCCGTATTTTTCGGCGAGGGATACTGCGAAATCCGGATTCGTGCACGCTTTCGTTCCGATTATCGCGCGCCCCGCGCCGGCGTCGAACGCGCGCCTTACCGATGCTTCGTCGCGCAGGCCGCCGCCGAGCTCGACGAACATGCCCAGAGCAGCTATCCGAGATATCGCCGGAAGATTGGCGGACTCACCCGAGAACGCCCCGTCGAGGTCCACGACGTGCAAACGTTTGAAGCCGTAACTTTCAAATTCCCGTGCCACGGCTACCGGGTCTTCGTTGTAGGTCTTCTGCGTGGCGTAATCTCCTTTGGTCAGCCGTACGCATTTGCCGTCTATCAGGTCTATGGCCGGTATCAGTTCGATCATACTGTCAAATCTAAAAAGTTTTTCAATATGCGTTCACCCACGCTTCCGCTTTTCTCCGGATGGAATTGCGTGGCGTAGAAATTGTCTTTATGCAAGGCAGCACTGAACGGCACGACATAGTCGGTCACGGCTATGGTGTACGGGTTGACCGGCACGTAATAGCTGTGTACGAAATAAACGAATTCGTCCGTGCCGAAGCCTTTGAACAGCGGGCTGCTTGTACGTGCCAAGGTGTTCCAGCCCATGTGGGGCACTTTGTCTTCGTGCTTTTCCGGACGGAACTTCAGGACTTCCGCGTCGAAAATGCCTAAGCAGTCCGTATCGCTTTCTTCGGAATGGCCGCACATCAGTTGCTGGCCGATGCAGATGCCCAAAACGGGTTGCTTCAGGTCGCGTATCAGGCGGTCCAATCCCCGCGAACGCAGGTAAGCCATCGTACTGCCGGCTTCTCCTTGTCCCGGAAAAAGCACGCGGTCGGCTTTCGACAACCGCTCTGCGTCGTCGGTCAGTTCCGGCGTAATCCCCAACCGTTTCAGTGCGTTGGCTACGGAATAAATGTTTCCTGCATTATACTTTACGATGGCTACATTCATCTTTTAATATGCTCTGTCTTTTTTTGATGTCTGCAAATATACTAATTTTAGTTGACAGACGGGATAAAGTAACATGAAAAAACGTATTTTGCTTACATTTCGTTGCTTTTTTGTGACAAACTGCATGCTACTTGTTCTTTTTCAGGAACAGATTATGCGTAATGACATCGGGCAGCTCTTCGGCATAATGCGTTACCATAATCATGGTCTTGTCTTTTCGTCGGCAAAAAGCCGAAATAATCTCACGTGTCAACTGACGGTTACGGTCGTCCAAGCCGTGCAATGGCTCGTCTAAGATTAGCAGCTCCGGGTCTTTGACGAATGCGCGGGCCAACAGGCAGAGCCGTTGCTCTCCGCTGGAGAGTTTCAGGAAAGTACGGTCTTTCAGTCCGGCGATGCCGAAAATGTCCATCCACCATTCGCAGACGGCTCGCTGTTCCGGACGAGGATGTACGTAAAGCCCTACGGAGTCGTTCAGTCCGCTAGCTACGATGTCTATGGCCGGAAGGTCTTTCAGGTATGCGCGGTGCATCTCCGGGCTGACATAGCCGATATGCCGTTTGATGTCCCAAATGCTTTCTCCCGAACCTCGTTTCCGTCCGAACAGTTCGATGTCGCAGGCGTAGCTTTGCGGATTGTCGGCACATACCAGACTGAGGAGGGTGGATTTCCCGGCACCGTTTTCGCCGCCCAAAGCCCATTTCTCGTTTTGCTTCACCGTCCAGTCCAAGTCTTTCAGGATGGTGCGCTGTCCGTAACGGATGCTCACGTGGTTGAACCGCAGCATGCAACCCTCCGTGTCCGTGGTGGTCAGGCGGTTTTCTTTCTCTGGCAATGCCAGGATGCGGGCGGTTTTGTCTTCTTCGAGCACACGTACCGGGATGCGAGGGCGCTGTCCGACGTATTCCGTACGCGGTACTTTGGGCAGGATGTCCGGATGTTCCACCGGAATGACATGGGTGATGAATTCCGGAATGTCATCGGTCTTCGACAGGACCAATATGGTTTGCAGGTCCGTTTCGCGGATCAGCGTTTGGAGCAGTCCGGCCAGTTGCTCCCGCGTCTGTGCATCCAGTCCGATGAAAGGATTGTCCATAATCAAAAGCCTCGGGCCGGAAAGCAACGTTTTGGTGAGCTGGAACTTCCGTAACTCTCCGCTGGACAAGGTAATGATATATTTATCCAACAGGGTGGAGAGGTGGAACATCTCATAAAGTTTGTCCCGCAACATCGTGCGCCGCTCGTGCATCTGTCGCTTTCCCTCTTCGTCCATGCCGTACCCCGTAGTGTTTTCGGCTGCGGTGAAAGCCTCCTCCAACATTTGTCCGGCGGTCGGGGTCTTCTCGTCGATGTCGTGTTGGTTCCAACGTTGTTGGTAGTAGTAACTGCCGTCGCTGTCTCCGTAAGAATCGCGGAAAGTGATATATTTGATATTTTCGCTGACCAGTTTCAACGGCGAGGGGGAAAAGTCGTAACGGACTTCGTTCAACAGGAGCGGATAGCGTCCGGTGATGATGTCCACCAGTCGTGATTTGCCGCTCCCGTTGGCTCCAACGATGGCCACTTGTTCCCCGGATGCGATAGCCAAATTTACCGGATGGTTCATGCGGTAAAGCGGATGACGGGGTACCCCGTCCGTGATTTCAATGATGTGTTGCATTGTGTTCGTGTTAAATCTGTCCTTTCACCTTATCCGGATTTTTCCGGATGAAATCTTTCCAACTGTGGTAAGGCTGGGCCACGGCCAGCTTCCCCATCTGTAGGAAATGGCAGTAGGCGGCAGCTAGTCCGTCGGTGGCATCCATATACGGCAGCATGTCTTCCTCGCGGATATGGAGCATACGGGTCAGCATGCCTGCCACTTGTTCTTTGCTGGCCTGCCCGTTTCCGGTGATGGCCATTTTGATTTTGAGCGGCGCATATTCGGTGATGGGGATGTCGCGGTGGATAGCCGCCGCAATGGCCACGCCCTGTGCGCGCCCCAATTTCAGCATGCTCTGCACGTTTTTGCCGAAGAAAGGCGCTTCGATGGCCATTTCGTCCGGCAGGTATGATTCGATGATGCCTGTCACCCTTTCGAATATCCGGCCGAGTTTCAAGTAAGGTCCGGTATATTTGCGCAGGTCGATGATGCCCATGGTTTCCATGACCGCCTTGTTCCCGGTTACACGCAGCACGCCGTATCCCATGAGGTTCGTGCCCGGGTCTATGCCTAGGATTATCTTTTCGCTGTTTTGCTTGTCCGTCATGAATCAGTGTTCCTCTATGACTTCCATTAAAGTGGTGAACCCGGCAGCCTTGTCTTTGAATATCTTCTGCATTTCCTGGAAGAGCTTTTCGCCGTGCTTGACATACCATTCGTGCAGCCGTGCCGAACTTTACAACTCGAATTGCAAGGAAAAGAATTCGGAATCTTCATCGTGGTGGGACAGGATCTTGCACAGCCTTGGCTTGTCCAAAAAGCCGGAAGCCAATGCCTGCGGGATATAGACTTGATGAATCCAGATGACAAAGTTCCGGGCATCGTCGAAAGTCACGTGATAAGTCGTATTGTAAACCAACATGTTTTCTAAGTTTTATTGAGTTTGCAAAGTTACGAAAAAGGCGGTTGATGTGCTAATAATTCCTATTTTTTCGTGGAATACCTACCTTATTTTAAATAAAGGACCTATTTTTGCAGTGATTTTAATAGAAGAAGGATATGAAAAAGTTTATAGCATGGTCTTTGCTGTGCATGTTGGGAGGCGTTCCGGTCTCGGCGCAAAAGACGGAAGGAAGTGCCTTGGTGGCTGCACAGGAGACAAAGTCCGACGTGAAGGAAGCCAGTATTGTGTTCGACAAGACAATCCAGGATTTGGGAACCTTTTCGGAAGTATGAGAAAAATATGGATGACATATTTGAAACATTGATGAACGGCGGA
>ENA-UEQL01001881-UEQL01001881.1-human-gut-metagenome-genome-assembly--contig:-NODE-1881-length-14294-cov-5.797074_pt1 | contig 14294 bp, 9 predicted proteins | sample MGYA00242905_ERZ507926 | MGnify/ENA primary metagenome ERZ507926 (study PRJEB26167, sample SAMN06115531) | human gut metagenome | host: Homo sapiens | place: China:Henan | collected 2015-09-09 | study...
AGATGGTTGCAATTATCCTGCAAATGGGATACAATAGAAAGAACGTGCGGCTGCACGTGTGCGCAAACGATACTCCCTCTCTTCGGGAGCTCCCAATAGAAAGAAAAAAGGACATTGTATCTATGGAACAGGTTTTACAGCAGTTCTGCCTGGACGGAACGCCCATCTCCTGTGAGCCGCTCGGCAACGGCCATATCAACCGCACCTTCCGCGTCGTCTGCGACAACCGGAAGGCCTACACCCTGCAGCGGATCAACCGCGTCGCCTTCCGCCACCCGGAGGAGCTGATCGAGAACATCGACGCGGTCTCCCGGTTCATCGACCGCAAACAGATCGGTCTGGAGTGCATCCGCCTCTGCAGGGCCAAGGACGGCAGAAAATACTGCATCGATGACCAGGGCGAGTTCTGGCGCGCCTACAACTTCATCTCCGGCGGCATCAGCCTGGATATGCCGCGCGACAGAAACGACTTTTACCAGGCCGCGGTGGCCTTCGGCAAGTTCCAGCAGGCACTGGCGGATTTCCCGGCGGCCTCCCTGTATGAGACCATCCCGCATTTCCACGACACCATCGACCGCCTGCGTCAGTTCCGCGCCGCCATCGAAGCCGATGTCTGCGGCCGCGTGAAGGATGTCGGGCCCGAGATCGACTTCCTGCTCGCGCGGGAGCAGGAGCTCGGGACGCTCTGCCGCATGCTCGCAGCCGGCGAGCTGCCGCTGCGCGTGACGCACAACGACACCAAGCTCAACAACGTCCTGCTTGACCCGCAGACCGGCTGCGCCAAGTGCGTGCTCGATCTCGACACGGTGATGCCGGGTCTGTCTGCCTATGATTTCGGCGACGGCGTGCGCTTCGGCGCGTCCTCGGCCGCAGAGGATGAGAAGGATCTGGATCAGGTCTGGCTGAAGCTCGACATGTACCAGGCGTTCCTGGAGGGCTATCTCGACGCCTGTGGTCACGCGCTGACCCCGAAGGAGATCGAGGTCCTGCCGCTTGGCGCGAAGATCATCACGGCGGAGCTGGCCATGCGGTTTTTGAAGGATTATCTGGACGGCGACGTCTATTTCAAGATCGACTATCCCACCCAGAACCTTGACCGCTGCCGCACGCAGCTGAAGCTGGTCGCCGACATGGAAGCCAAATGGCCGGAGATGCAGCGCATCCTCCACGAAACCGCCGCCGTCCGCTGCGCCCAACCGACAAAGCCGCAATGACCAGCATCCCCGCGCTGCGATCCACGCAGCCGCGGGGATCTTTCATATTCCGCAGCAAGCAAAAAGCTCCCCTTCCAGGGGAGCCTTTTCATGCTTTACACGCTGGCGGTGAAGCGGAGGAAGGCGGATTGGCCGGCGGGGGTGCGTTTGTAGACGCCGGCGTCTTCGAGGACCTGCATGAAGACAGCGCCGACCTCCTGCTGCAGGATCTGCTCGGTATTCTCCGGCGTGAAGGTATAGCGGCCCTGCAGCGCCTCGGCCCAGTCGGCATGCTTCTGCAGCGTCTCGTCCGCGCGCAGGTCGCGGCCAGAGAGGATCGCGTCCTTCAGAAGCGCCAGCTCCTTGTCCAGCCGCGCGGGCAGGACAGCCAGACCCATGACCTCAATGAGGCCGATGTTTTCTTTTTTGATGTGGTGCAGCTGCTCGTGCGGGTGATAGAGGCCGAGCGGATGCTCCGGCGTCGTGAGATTGTTGCGCAGGACAAGATCCAGCTCAAAATCTTCCCCGCGGCGGCGGGCGATGGGCGTGATGGTGTTGTGCGGCGTGCCGTCAGTCTCGGCGAAGACCATGGCGGCTTCATCGGTGTAGCCGCGCCAGGCAGTCAGGATCTTCTCCGCCAGCAGGCACAGCCGGTCCGGATCGCTGCCGGTCAGGCGCAGGACGGACATCGGCCATTTGACGATCCCGGCTGCAATGTCCGGGAATCCGGCAAACGAGACCGGCGTCTCGACCGGGGCCTTTTCCATGGCGAAGGTATAGTGGCCGCCCTGGAAATGGTCGTGGCTCAAAATCGAGCCGCCGACGATGGGCAGATCCGCGTTCGAGCCGAGGAAATAATGCGGGAACAGCTTCGTAAAGTCCAGCAGCCGGCGGAACGTCGCCGCGCTGATGCGCATGGGCGTATGCTCGGCGTTGAGGACGATGCAGTGCTCGTTGTAATAGACGTACGGGGAATACTGCAGATACCAGCTGCCGCTGTCCAGCTCAAGGAGGATGATGCGGTGGTTCTGCCGGGCGGGATGGTTCATGCGGCCCGCGTAGCCCTCGTTTTCCGCGCACAGGGCGCATTTGGGATAGCCGGACTGCGGCGCGAGCTTGGCCGCGGCGATGGCGCGCGGGTCCTTCTCGGGCTTGGAGAGGTTGATGGTGATGTCCAGCTCGCCGTATTCGCAGGCGTAGGTCCACTTTTTGTCCTTCGCGATGCGGTCGCGACGGATGTAGTTGGTGTCCTGGCTGAAGCGGTAGAACCAGTCGGTCGCCTTCTGCGGGGAGATCTGGTAGAGCGTATGGAAGCAGGTGCGGACCTCGTGCGGCCGGGGCGTCAGCACCCCCATGAGCTTCGTGTCGAACAGGTCGCGGGCGACCTGATTATCCGGGCAGACGCCGCGGGCGACGGCATCGCCGGTCAGCACCTGCAAAATATCGGCCAGCGAGGCCTCTGCCGGGGCGGCGGCTTCGTCGAAGGAATCGAGCTGCAGCGCCTCGAGCAGCGCGTTGCGCGCAAAGACCAGATCCTCCGGCTGGAGGAGCCCCGTGCGCTCGGCATAGCGGCAGAGGGCGGAAATATAAGAATCAAGCATGGCGATACCTCTTTTGTCGATTTTGTCTTAGGGTGTATCTGAAAACCAGCAATGAGACCGGCAGCGAGGAATTTTCGCGCTGAGAAAGACATTTTTTCGCAGGAATACTGACGTATTTCAAGGAAAAATGACGCAGCGCAGCGCGAAAAGGCCCGCTGTCCGGGCGCGTTGGGAGGTTTCAGATACACCCTAATTATACCTGCAAATGCCCGCAGGCGCAAGGGGCATCTGCCTCTTGCATCCTGCGCGGGATGTGGTAAGATAGACACAAACAGACAAAGGAGGCGGCGCAGATGGATGCTTCTCAGCTGCCCGGGGGCGTGACGCTCTATTATACCGACAAGGCCGTCCACCTGACGACGAACGATGCGCTCATGACCTTCCTGCGGCAGAAGGGCAACGGCTCGCTGCCGCTCAGCCGCGCGATCCTTGCGGGCTACGAGGCAGAATGCGGCGCGGCGCTGCAGATCACCGAGCGCTCGATGGCGACGGAGCTGCTGATCCACGCGTATCTGGACGGCGTCTTTGCCGCCTGGGTGCGCGCAGGCGAAACACGCGGACGGCAGGACGGGAAATTCTACCGGACCGCCCGGCGGCTGAAGAACGCAACCGCCGTCATCGACATGGGCGAGCGCAGCGTGGACACGAACCGCTGGGTCTTCGACCTGCTGTCGCACGGCTACGGCGCGCTGTGCCTCCTGCTCGGACGCAGCGCGTAGGAGTATTGCTATGGAACCACTGAGTGAAAAACGTTATCTGGAACTGCACGCGCCGGCGGGCGGCGATTTTCTTGCCGCGCGGGAGCGGCTGCTGGCCGCGCTGCCGGACGGATGCAGACTGACACTGGGCTGCCTGCAGCAGCTGTATCCCGTCTTATCCGCGGCGGACTACCGCGTCACCGTGACGCTCTGCCCCGGGCCGGGCGGGACCGACGCTGTGCGCGTGGAGCCGGGCGATACGACCGCTGAACACTACGGCCTGTGCCTCGACATCGGCAGCACGATCATGCAGATGGAGCTGGTGGATCTCGTGCGCGGCCGGACGCTTTCGCAGGCTGCCTGCACCAACAGCCAGACGCAGTTCGGCGCGAACATCCTCGACCGCATCCTCGCGGTGAAGGCGGACCGGGAAAACCTGAAGACTTTACAGGCGCTGACGCTTTCGGACGTGCGCGGCATGATCGATACCTGCTGCCGGGCGGCAGATATCCGCCCGGAGGCGATCTCCGCCATGACCGTCGGCGGCAACACGACGATGCTGCACTTCTTCCTCGGCTGCGACCCGTGGCTCGTGTTTCAGAGCCCGTACACGCCGGTGTTTTTTGACCCCGGCGTGATCCGGGCGGCGGAGCTGGGACTGCCCATCTGCGGAAATGTCTACTGCATGCCCGCGATCGCCAATTATCTGGGCGGCGACATCACGGGCGGGCTGCTGGAGACGGATCTGGACACGCGGGAGGATCTGGCGCTGTTTCTCGACATCGGCACGAACGGCGAGCTGGTGCTGGGCTGCCGGGACTTTCTGCTCATGGGCGCGGGCGCGGCCGGGCCCGCGCTGGAAGGCGCGGTCAGCCACTCCGGCATGCGGGCAGAGCCGGGCGCGATCTGCAGCGTGAAGATCGGCGCGGACAATCGTCTGCGGTATCGGACCATCGGCGATCTGCCGCCGAAGGGCATCTGCGGCTCCGGCATTCTGGACCTCATCGCCGAGGGCTTTCTCTCGGGCTGGATCGACTCGGCCGGGCGGCTGCAGAAGGACGCCGCGCCCTGCATCCGCGAGGTCTGGGAGGAGGATCGCCAGCGCAACGTCCCCGCGATCATCTACGCCTACGACGGCAATGTGCCGCTCTATTTTACCCAGGACGACATCGGCGAGTTCCTCACCTACACGTGCCGCCGCCGACTGGGCGATGTGCTCTATGATTCCCGTTTCCTGTAATACACCGTCCCGGCAGAACAGGTTGTCGGTAGTGACGGTCAGCCCTGACCAGGATGTATTTTCTTCTATCCCATAGAAGCGGTCTATCATTACCATGGGCGGGCGTTGGGGAATCAGCCGGAACAGCTCTTCTCCCTGACAGATGATTTCTTTGCTGCTCATTTCAGTCTGCATTGCAGGATACTGTGTCCCAGTCCTATGTTATCTTGAATTTCTTCCACTTCCAATCCGGCATTTTCAATGCAGCGGATCAGGTCATCCGAATGGAACATCTTACTGTTGCCGTTGGCCATTGCTGTAAAGTAGAGGCTGATTTGTGTCAGGCAATAAGATGCTGTTTCATACCGTTGGCGATCCCATAATGTTTCCATAATATAGACTTTGCTGTCTTTGCCGATGGATTGTGCCACACGGGTCAGGATGCTGATGACTTCTTCTTCCGAGAAGCAGTCCAGAAACTGGCTCATCCATACAGCGTCAAAACCCGTGGGAAAGGGCACGTCCCGATCCAGCAGATTGGCGCCGTGACCGTGTATGCGTTCACTACCGGACAAACCGGCCGTTTGCTTTCTCATCATTTCCAGTTGTTGAGGCAGGTCCACGATGGTTACTTCCACTTCCTTATTATATTGTACGCATTGTGTGGCCCATCTGCCGGTATTCCCGCCAATATCGAGCAAGCGTTTCGGGTGATGGCTGAACACGATTTCCAACGCTTTGCCGAATGACTGGTCCGAATAGAAATGATCAAAGCCGAACCAGCTTTTCTGTACCTGTTCCGGCAATTGGGACAGACCTTCGTAAATGGTAGGCCATTCTCCGAATACTTTCAATCCTTCCGGACGCCCGTTTAAAAGAGCTTCTTCCAAATGGAACAAGCCTTGATAGTTCACATCGTGATTGAATTCCATATTGACACGAGCCATTTTATCGTTCAGCAGAAACCAGCCTGCCTTGGCCAGTACATAACGGTCTTCTTCTAACAGGATGGTTCCGATGGTCAGCGATGCTTCCAGTAATACTTGTGCCGCATAGCGTGTCAGTCCGGTCTGCCCGCTGATTTCTTGCAGCGTATATCCTTCCCGTTTGCCGGACAATAATTGGAAAATTCCGAATTTCAACATCAGGCGCGATACTTGGAATACCACAGGACCGAAAGCTATCTCTTGTGCCAGTCTTTGCGCTTCGGCAGCCGTACATTGTTCTTTTGTATATCTTTTATGCATCATACCAGATTTATTTTTATGTCCAGAACGGGTAGTAATTGAACCATTGTTCCGGATACTGCCGGACAATCTTTTCCAGCGTTTGTGTATATTGCTCCAATAATGCCTGTTCGGCCCGTTTCTCTTTCGTCCGTACTACTGTCTCGGCTATAAAGAAATGGAAACGATACGTTCTTTGGGCTTCACGCATGGCAAAATAGAATACGACGGGTACTTTTAACTTCGAAGCCAGCAGGAAAGGGCCCATCGGAAATTTGGCTTCTTTTCCCATGAAAGAAGTCGTGAGTAATTTCTCTTTATTCAGATAGCGGTCTCCCTGAAAGCAGACATACTCCCGGCGGTCCAGCGCTTCCGTGATGCGGAATACATGTGTCAGGCTGTCTTCATTCACCGGAATTATTTTGTAGTCTCGCGTAGAGGCGTTCTTTTCCAAAATCTCCTTTATCCGTTCGTGTTCGGCGTCAAACATGACGATATTGATCTTTTTGCCATATTCATCGAAGAAAGGAGCGCCTATTTCCCAGTTGCCCACATGGGCGCCAATCATAATTACTCCGGTGTTTCCGTTTAGTACGTCTAAAAATGCCTGATAGTTCTCAAACTTGAAATGATACTTGCCGGTCATTCCGTTGCCGATGGCCACTTTGTCAATCAATATTTGTCCCAGCCGGTAAAAGAGGCGTACGCTTACAATATCTATTATGGTATAGCGCCGGATAAATTGTACAACAGTATCACGGTACTGGGAGATACGATGTACGATTTCAGGGGCTTGGATAAGGATACGGACTATTATTTCTCGATCGAGGCATTGGGAGAGAGCGGCCGTTCACCGATGAGTAAAGTATTGAGACGATAACTATTTTAAATGTATATATCTATGAATACCTATTTCCGTACAGGCGTTGTTACCCTGTTGCTTGGCTTTTCGTTGACCGCTTGTCATGAGGCCAAGAAAAGTGACACATCCGCAGAGTCTACGCCCAATGAGCGTAAGTTGGATTTTCAGTCGGATGATGAATTCTTGACCTATATACAAAAGGCTCACTTTAATTATATGTGGGAAGGTGCGGAGCCTACCTCCGGACTGGCCTGTGAGCGTATCCATACGGATGGCGTGTATCCTGAGAACGACGCTGATATCGTGACCACCGGAGGTAGTGGTTTTGGCATCGCCGGGCTGTTGGTAGGTATTGAGCGTGGTTTTATCACCCGTGAGGAAGGTGTGGCCCGTTTTCATCAAATCGCTGATTACTTGGCGAAGGCCGATCGTTTCCACGGGGTCTGGCCTCACTGGATGCATGGACCTACGGGTAAGGTAAAGCCTTTCGGCCAGAAGGATAACGGAGGCGATTTGGTAGAGAGCGCTTTCTTAATGCAAGGTCTCTTATGCGTACGCCAATATTTCAAGGATGGTAATGAGAGCGAGAAAGCGTTGGCTGCGAAGATTGACCAGCTATGGCGTGAGATGGAATGGACATGGTATTTGAACGGGCAGGATGTATTGTATTGGCATTGGAGCCCGAATTACGCATGGGAGATGAATTTTCCTTTGGAAGGTTACAATGAATGTCTGATTACTTATATTTTGGCGGCGTCTTCGCCTACGTATCCGATCCCGGCTTCCGCTTATCATAACGGATGGGCTCGTAAAGGGGGGATCAAGAGCGATGTGGTCGCTTACGATTTACCTTTGGTCTTGAAACATAATTATGCCGAGGAGTACGGCGGTCCGTTGTTCTGGGCACATTATTCTTATATCGGCCTATGTCCGGTAGGCTTGTCGGATCGATACGCTAACTACTGGGACTTGAACCGGAATCACGTATTGATCGATTACCGTTATTGCGCGGAGAATCCGAAGGGCTTCAAGGGATATAGCGACGCTTGCTGGGGATTGACCGCCAGCTATTCCGTGAAAGGCTATAACGCGCATATGCCCTCCAACGATCATGGGGTAATTACGCCGACAGCCGCTTTGAGCAGTTATCCGTATACACCGGAGGAATCCTCGAAGGCATTGAAGCATTTCTATTTCAATCTGGGAGATAGCATCTGGGGTAAGTATGGTTTTTACGACGCTTTCAGTGAAGGCGAGAATTGGTATCCGCGTCGTTATCTGGCGATCGACCAATGTACGATCGCCCCGATGATCGAGAATTACCGTACGGGCCTTCTGTGGCGTTTGTTTATGAGCTGTCCGGAAATCCAGGACGGTTTGAAGAAATTGGGTTTCACGATCCATAATGCGAGAGAATCTTAATATTTAAATAACATGAGAAAGATTATATTATCATTCGCCGCTTGTTTGGCACTTGCGGCATACGGACAAAAGCCCGTTCAAGATACGAGAGCGATGGATACGTTTATCGATCAGTTGATGGGTAAAATGACTTTGGATGAGAAGATCGGACAGCTGAACTTGTCCGGTGGGGGTGTTCCCGGCATCTTGAGTGGTTCGGAAGGAGCGGACGAGACGATTCGTCGGGGCTGGTTGGGCGCTACGGGAGGCTCGGAGTTGGAGACGTTCCGTAAATTGCAGGAGATAGCGGTTAAGGAATCTCGCTTAGGAATTCCGCTTTTGTTCGGACTGGATGTGATTCATGGATATCATACGATCTTCCCGATCCCATTGGCTTTGTCTTGTAGCTGGGATACGACGTTGATCGAGCAAAGTGCCCGTATCGCCGCTATCGAGGCCAGCTCAAACGGTGTGACATGGACGTATTCCCCGATGGTGGATATCGCCCGTGACGCTCGTTGGGGACGTATCGCCGAGGGTAGTGGAGAGGACCCTTGGTGGGGTGGAAAGATCGCCGCCGCCATGGTGAGAGGTTATCAAGGAGATGACTTGACGAAAGAGAACACGATCTTGTCTTGCTTGAAGCACTTTGCCTTGTATGGCGCTTCCGAGGCCGGTCGTGATTATAATACGGTGGATATGAGCCGTATCAAGATGTTTAATGAGTATTTCCCGCCTTATAAAGCGGCTGTAGAGGCTGGTTGTGCCACGGTTATGTCTTCCTTTAATTTGGTGGAGGCGATTCCGGCTACGGGTAACCGTTGGTTATTGACCGATTTGCTTCGTGATCAATGGGGATTCAATGGGTTTGTCGTTTCCGATTATAATTCGATCGGCGAGATGACCAATCATGGTTTGGGTGATACGCAGACCGTATCGGCCTTGGCTTTGCATGCTGGCTTGGATATGGATATGATGACAAATGGTTATATCACGACCTTGAAGAAGTCGTTGGAAGAGGGCCGTGTGTCTCAAGCGGATATCGATCAGGCTTGCCGCCGTGTATTGGAGGCGAAATATAAATTAGGCTTGTTCGAGGACCCTTATCGCTACTTGGACGCGGATCGTGCGAAAAAGAATACATTCACGGATGAGCATATGAATACGGCTCGCCATATCGCCGGCAAATCCATTGTCTTGTTGAAGAATGACAAGGGTTTGTTGCCTTTGCGAAAGACAGGGACGATCGCCGTGGTAGGCCCGTTGGCGGATAAGAAGGTTGAGTTGTTCGGGACATGGTGTGGTATCGATACGGCGAAGTCAGCTTCCGTAGTGCAGGCCGTGAAGGAAATGGTTGGCAATAAGGCCCGTGTGATCTTCGCCAAGGGATGTAATTTGACGAACGAGCCGATGTTGGCGAAAGCCAGTGGCTTGAAGGTTGATCCGGTGGAGAATACCCGTTTGGTGAAGGACGCGGTTGAGCAAGTGAAAGATGCGGATCGTATCATCGCCGTGATGGGTGAGCCGAATAACTGGTCCGGAGAGGCTTGCAGCCGTGCGGATATTAGTTTGCCGGAGAGCCAGAAAGAGCTGTTAAGAGCTTTGTTGGAGACCGGTAAACCGGTGGTGTTGGTCTTGGCGAATGGCCGTCCGTTGACCTTAGAGTGGGAGGATAGCCAATTCTCCGCGATCGTTGAGGCTTGGCATGGAGGTTCCGCCGCGGCTCGCGGATTGGTGGACGTATTGTTCGGTGACGTGAATCCTTCCGGTAAATTGACGACTACATTCCCTCGTAGCGTAGGCCAGATTCCTTTGTATTACAATGCTAAGAAAACAGGCCGCCCAATGAATCCGGATGATCATTTCACTTCTAAATATCTGGATATCACGAACGATCCTTTGTATCCGTTTGGCTATGGCTTGAGTTATACGACTTTCTCTTACGGTGATCTTCAGTTGGATAAGACGAGTGTGCAAGGAGAGAACGGTGTATTGACCGCCAGCGTACAAGTGACGAATACAGGCAAGCTAGAGGGCGAGGAAGTCGTACAGTTATATATCGGCGATCCGGCTGCCAGCATCTCCCGTCCGATGAAAGAGTTGAAGAACTTCCAGAAGATCTCCTTGAAACCGGGTGAGAGCCGAAAAGTCTCTTTTACGATTACGCCGGAAGACTTGAAATTTTATAACAGCGCGTTGGAATACATCTGGGAACCGGGCTTATTCAATATTTACGTAGGTACGAACTCCCGGGACGTGAAATCGGCGCAGGTAACTTGGAACAAATAATACAGATACGAATAATGAAAAGGTTAACGACTTTTATCGCTGGTGCGGCCGTTGCCGCTATCTTAGGTGGATGCCAGCAACCCGCTGTAAGTGGCTGGAAAAGCTTCAGCGGCGACAAAAATATTGAACGCCGTGTAGATTCTGTGCTCTCTTTGATGACCTTGGAGGAAAAGGTGGGGCAGATGGCCCAATACTCCTGTAACTGGGATGTGACCGGCCCGGTTATGACGGGGGATTATGAGACTTTGCTGAAACAAGGTCTTGTAGGAAGCTTGTTTAATGTATATACGGTAGATGGTGTACGCAAAATGCAAGAGATGGCTCTGTCCGAGAGCCGTTTGAAGATACCCGTATTGTTTGGTTATGATGTCGTGCACGGCTATCGTACGATTTTCCCGATGCCGTTGGCGGAATCCTGCTCTTGGGATTTGGAGCGGATGCGTAAAAGCGCGGCGATCGCGGCGGATGAGGCGAGCGCTTCCGGTATCGCTTGGACGTTCGCCCCGATGGTGGATATCTCCCGGGATGCCCGTTGGGGACGTGTAATGGAAGGAGCCGGTGAGGACCCGTATTTGGGAAGCTTGATCGCGAAGGCCCGTGTTGAGGGTTTCCAAGGAGGAAACGATTGGCGTTCGTTGGCCGACGTGCATACGGTCTTGGCTTGTTGCAAGCACTTTGCCGCTTATGGGGCCGCTGAGGCCGGACGTGATTATAATACGTCCGAGTTGTCGCAAAATACATTGATGAATTATTATATGCCGCCTTATTTAGCGGCAAAGGAAGCGGGAGTCGCTACGTTCATGGCCTCCTTCAATGAGATCAACGGAGTGCCCAGCACGGGTAATAAATGGTTGATGACCGATTTGTTACGTAAGGACTGGGGCTTCAATGGTTTCGTGGTTACCGATTATACCGGTATCAATGAGATGGTAGCCCATAGTATCGTGCGAAATGACAAGGAGGCTGGGGAACTGGCTGCGAACGCCGGTATCGATATGGATATGACGGGTGGCATCTACAGCCAATATCTTGTACAATCCGTGAAAGAGGGTAAAGTCTCGGAAGAGAATATCGACCGTGCCGTGGCGAGCATCTTGGAGATGAAGTTCCTCTTGGGCTTGTTCGATGATCCGTATCGTTACTTGGACAATGAGCGTGAGAAGAATACGATCATGAAGCCGGAGTTCTTGCAAGAGGCTCGTGAGACTTCCGCTCGCTCGATCGTCCTTTTGAAGAATGATAATAACTTCTTTCCGATCTCGAAGGATAAGCATATTACGGTAGCCTTGATCGGCCCGATGGTAAAAGATAAGATCAACCAGAATGGCGAGTGGGCCGGCCGGGGTGAGCGTGAGGAGAGTATCTCTTTGTTCGAGGGTCTGACCGAGAAATATGCCGGTACGAACGTGAAGTTCATTTATGCCGAGGGATGTGATCTCTTGACTGATGATTCATCTAAATTCGCTGAGGCGATCGCTACGGCTCGCCGTGCGGATATCGTATTGGCGGCTATGGGCGAGGATTTCAACTGGAGTGGTGAGGCCGCTTGCCGTACGGACTTGAAATTGCCGGGTGCTCAACAAGCCTTGTTGAAAGAATTGAAAAAGACGGGTAAACCTCTTGGTTTGATCTTGGTGAACGGACGTCCTTTGGATCTTTCTTGGGAGGATCAGCATGTCGACGGTATCTTGGAGGCTTGGTATCTGGGAACGATGGCGGGTCATGGTATGGCTGATGTGATCAGTGGCGATTATAATCCGTCCGCTCGCCTGACGATGTCTTTCCCTCGTACGGTAGGTCAATTGCCTCTGTATTACAATCAGAAACCGACAGGCCGCCCGGTTCCTCCGGAAGCTCCGGATACGGATTATAAATCCAGATATATGGATGTGCCTAACACACCGTTGTATCCGTTCGGTTATGGCTTGAGCTATACGACTTTCGCCGTGAACTCTATGAAGCTGGATCAGAACTCTTTCACGAAAGGGGGTAAGATCACGGTAACGGCTGAGGTAGAGAATACGGGTAAGGTGGATGGCGAGACGGTCATCCAGATGTATATCTGCGACTTGGCGGGTAGCGTGACCCGTCCGGTTAAAGAGCTGAAAGGTTTCGAGAAGGTGACTTTGAAAGCGGGCGAGAAGAAGCAAGTCTCTTTCACGATTGACGAAGCTTTGCTGGCTTTCTATGGTATCGATATGCAGAAGAAAGCCGAGCCGGGTGATTTCACGGTTTGGGTAGGCTTGAATTCTACCGACGAGGCGAATCAGTCTTCTTTCTCTCTGCGGTAAAAATTAATACATATCAACATGAAACTATTATCAAAATATATCTTTTCCGCTCTATTCTTGGCTGCTTCCGGAGGTTCCGCCACCGCTCAATCCATGCGGGCGAATACGTATTGTAATCCGCTTAATGTGGATTATACGTATATGATTTATAACTCATCGAACAACCTGTCTTACCGTTCGGGCGCGGACCCCGCTGTCGTAGAATTCCGGGGCGAGTATTATATGTTCGTAACCCGTTCGCATGGCTATTGGCATTCGAAAGATTTGTTGAACTGGGATTTTATCACTCCCGGTAAAAACTGGTATCCTCAGGGTTCCAATGCTCCCGCCGCTCATAATTATAAGGATTCCGTGCTTTATGTGATGGGTGATCCGTCCGGCTCCATGAGCGTTCTTTATACCGATGATCCGAAATCGGGTAATTGGAACGCTACTCCTGCTATACTCCACGACCTACAAGACCCGGATTTATTCATCGATGATGACGGGCAAGCTTATTTATTCTGGGGTTCTTCCAATGTTTATCCGCTTCGGGGCAAGAAACTGAATAAGGATGACCGTTTCTTGATCGAGGGTGAGACGGTCGAGCTTTTCGGCTTGGATATGCCGAAGCATGGCTGGGAACGTTTTGGCGAGAACCATACCGATACGGTATTGGGGGGCTATATGGAAGGTGCTTGGCTGACCAAGCACGACGGTAAATATTATATGCAGTATGCCGCCCCCGGTACGGAATTCAACGTATATGCCGATGGTGTTTATGTGGCGGACTCCCCATTAGGTCCGTATAAATACCAATCGCATAACCCGGTAAGCTATAAGCCCGGTGGTTTCATGAATGGTGCCGGACACGGAAGTACCTTGGTGGGGCCGGGAGGTAATTATTGGCATTTCGCCTCCATGTCTCTCTCGGCTACGGTGAATTGGGAGCGTCGCCTCTGCATGTATCCTACTTTCTTCGATAAGGAGGGCATTATGTATTGTGATAATAACTTCGGTGATTATCCGCATTACGCTCCCGCCGAGCCGGGAAAGAAAGGAGAGTTTACGGGGTGGATGTTGCTTTCTTATAAAAAGCCGGTGAAAGCTTCCTCGTATGCGGAGGGTTCCGCTCCCGCCGCGCAAGGATTCACGGAATCGAACCGTCCCAAGACTTCCGCCAATTTCCTTCCGGCCAACTTGACGGATGAGGAATGTAAGACATTCTGGATGGCTCGCACGAATGGAGATACCGAATGGGTAGAGATCGATCTGGAGGCTCCCGCTATGGTATATGCCGTGCAAGTGAATTATCACGATCATCAATCGAATATGTATGGACGTATTCCCGGTTTACGCCACCGTTATGCGGTGGAAGGCTCTTTGGACGGACAGGATTGGGTAACGTTGGTGGATCGCCGGAATAATTATAAGGATGTCCCGAACGATTACGTACAAGTGGATAATCCGGCTCGTGTCCGTTATGTCCGTTATAAGAATATAGAGGTCCCGACGCCTCATCTGGCGATCTCGGA
>ENA-UEQL01001884-UEQL01001884.1-human-gut-metagenome-genome-assembly--contig:-NODE-1884-length-14285-cov-13.272523_pt1 | contig 14285 bp, 11 predicted proteins | sample MGYA00242905_ERZ507926 | MGnify/ENA primary metagenome ERZ507926 (study PRJEB26167, sample SAMN06115531) | human gut metagenome | host: Homo sapiens | place: China:Henan | collected 2015-09-09...
TGCCTATCATTTTTGCACAGCAATGGTCAATGCTACTTGACTTACAAAAAAGACTGCCTAACATACTTGTTAGACAGCCTCTTTTTTATAAACGGTTAATTGGGGATTAAACATATAATTACTATGTAATTAGACATGTAATTACGCATTGATATGGTTCCAACTTCTCTCTATACAAAAACTCCCAATAATGCATTCAAGAACCTTACAAAAACATCTACTATACGGCGGCTAATTTCCAAAAACTAAATTAGTGTTTGCATGGTACAAGTTCTCTATGCAGACCATGCATAGCCATTAAAGACGACGATTAAACATGTAATTATGCATTCATAATTATGCACTATGCATTGTTTTTGGTTCTCTAAGCAGGCCATTAAACTCCCGTTAAAACTTTCTTTTGTACCGAATGGAGCGGGCGGACCGACTTTTTTATGTAATCTTTTGCATAATTCGCAGAAAAGCAGTACCTTTGCACACTCAATTTATCTCAACTACAATGCTTTTGCAGATACTCAAATCAAAAATCCACCGTGTACAAGTTACCGAAGCCAACTTGGAGTATATCGGCAGTATCACGATTGATGAGGACCTGATGGACGCAGCCGCTATCGTTTCGGGCGAACGAGTACAGGTGGTGGACAACACCAACGGCGCACGCCTGGAGACCTATGTCATCCCCGGCAAAAGGGGCAGCGGATGCATCTGTATGAATGGTGCGGCGGCTCATCTGATCCATGTGGGCGACACGGTCATCATCATGGCATACGCCCTGATGACACCCGAGGAGCAAAAGACCTTCCGCCCGAGCGTCGTTTTCCCCGTAAACAACCATTTGGCTTAATCCCGATATGGCATTCTTCGATCTCATACATACCGACCCGCAGTCGGCCGCCCGCGCCGGCATTGTACATACCAACCACGGCGATATACTCACTCCTATCTTCATGCCCGTAGGCACCGTAGGCACCGTGAAAGGTGTACACCGCCGCGACCTGGAGGACGATATCCATGCGCAGATTATCTTGGGCAACACCTATCATCTCTATCTGCGCCCGGGTACCGACATCCTGCACCAAGCGGGCGGGTTGCATCGTTTTGAGGGTTGGACACGCCCTATCCTAACCGATAGCGGCGGCTACCAAGTGTTCTCACTCACGCAGATACGCAAGATGACGGAGGAGGGCGTGCGTTTCTCGAGCCATATCGACGGGAGCAAACTGATGTTCACCCCCGAGTCGGTAATGGATATAGAGCGGCTCATCGGTGCAGACATTATGATGGCGTTTGACGAGTGCTGCCCCGGGACAGCCGACCGCACCTACGCCACCGAATCGATGAACCGTACCCACCGTTGGTTAGACCGCTGCATCGCACGGTTTGACTCGACCACCGACCTATACGACTATCATCAGCACCTCTTCCCAATCGTACAAGGCTGCGTCTATACCGACCTCAGACAGGAGGCGGCAAAACGCCTGCGCGACCTCGACCGAGACGGATATGCCATCGGCGGACTGGCTGTAGGAGAGCCCGCAGAGAAGATGTATGAGATGATTGAGGTGGTAAACGACATTCTGCCGCAGAATAAACCGCGCTACCTAATGGGCGTAGGCACGCCATGGAACATACTGGAAGGCATTGAGCGCGGAGTAGATATGTTCGACTGCGTAATGCCAACCCGCAACGGGCGCAACGGTATGATTTTCACTCGCAACGGCGTGATGAACATGCGCAACAAGAAGTGGGAAAACGATTTTACGCCGCTTGATCCCGAAGGCACCTCGTATGTGGATACGCAATATACTCGCGCTTATGTGCGCCACCTCATCCACTCTGATGAGATGCTCGGGCTCGAAATCCTATCTATCCACAACCTGGCGTTCTATCTATGGCTGGTAGGCGAAGCACGCCAACATATCATTGCAGGCGATTTCCGCTCGTGGAAAGAGGATACACTGCGACGGATTATGGTCAGACTATAACCTTTGATTGACAGACCTGAGTGAAGCGACTCGATTGGTATATTATCCGCAAGTTTCTCGGCACCTTCTTTTTCTCTATCGTGCTGATTCTCAGTATAGCCATTGTCTTCGACCTAACGGAGAAGATGGACGATTTCTTTGAGAACCAAGTGCCGCTTAGGGAAATCATACTCGACTACTACTTGCCTTTTATCCCCTACTATACCAATATGTTCAGTTCGCTGTTCATATTCATCTCCGTCATCTTCTTTACATCCAAACTGGCAGGCAACAGTGAGATCATCGCTATGATGGCAGCCGGCGTCAGTTATCACCGCCTAATGCTACCCTATTTCGTTTCCGCCACTTTCCTATTTCTTTTCTCGTTCTACCTCGGCGGCTATGTCATCCCGCCTGCTACAGGCAAGATGCTCAATTTTACCGACCAGTACATCGAGCATTTTACCTCAGAGAACGCCCGCAATGTGCAGATGGAGGTAGAACCGGGCACTATCCTCTATATCGAGTCGTTTCAGAAACGCAGCAATACCGGCTATCGCACCTCCTTGGAGCATTTCGACGGCAAGACGCTTACCTCGCGTATCACTGCCGACCGTATTCTATACGATTCGCTCAACTATTGGCACCTGGAGAACTATATTCGCCGCGATTTTGAGGGTATGCGTGAGCAGATGACGCGCGGTACACGCCTCGATACGATTATCCCCGTGCAACCTTATGAGTTGTTTATCACCGCCGAGCAGGCGCAAGAGATGACCAATACCGAACTGCGCGACTATATGGAGAAACAAGCCGCACGAGGAGCGGGCAACATACAAGCCTTCGAGACCGAATACTACAAACGCTGGGCATCGCCTATCGGCGCATTCATCATGACGCTCTTGGGCGTAACGATGAGCAGCAAGAAAGTGCGCGGGGGGATGGGTAAGAACCTGGGTATCGGTATTGTCCTCACTGCCGCCTATATCCTGTTCTCGACGGTCAGCACCACCTTCTCCGTCAATGGCGTGATGTCGCCGTTTATGAGCGCATGGCTGCCTAACTTCGTATTCTTGGCTATCGGCATCGTGCTATACATACGCGCACTCCGATAAAAACGGTTCTCCGTTAATGGTCGCGTTGAAGACACCATTGTTCTCCGTTAATGGCGGGAAAGTTCTCCGTTAATACCGGTTAATTAACGATTAAACATATAATTACCATGTAATTAGACATATATGCATTATGCATTCATCATTATGCATTGTATATATTCTCCATTAAAAGCCATATAAAGAGCCATTAAAACTACGCAACAAAGAAATTTTTCTGTTCTAACGCTGTTACCTCCGATAAAAATCAACACTTTCTGTGTCTAAAATCCAATGCCTACACTTGCCGTGTAGGTAAATTTATGCAAAAGTAGCACCAATTTTTCTACTTTTGCGCCTTTTCCTTTTTCTGTCAGATTGTCGCCAACCGTTTGTGTCTTTTGCAGTACTTTTGCCGCAGATTTTCACAAGCGGCTATGCAGTTGGCTTACTAACTAACACAATCATATCAAAGGCTTACTAACTAACACAATCATATCAAACTAATCTACATGAAAAAAGTTTACTTTTTTGCTCTGTCATTGGCCTGTCTGTGGGCACTGCCCGCACATGCCGACCTGACAGAAGACTTCAATTCCACCAAGGGAACATGGTCGAGCGAAACCCAAGTTACGCTACCCAGCGGCGAATGGACTTTCAGTGGTGCACAAGCCAACACAAGCAACAGCATCAGTTCTATCAAATTCTCCGCCAACAACGGGTACATGATTTCGCCGGCTATGGATAGTGCCAAGTCGCTCTCCTTTGCTTACCGTGCCGGCGGAAGCAACAAGCGCATCGCCGTTGCCTACCAAGTGGCAGGCGGGGATTGGAAGGCACTGGACACCCTGCTCATCAAGAGTTCGTCATCGGCTTTCGCACCCTACTCCAAATCGCTCGGTTTGGATAGTACTCTGCAAGTGCGCATTCGCCTGACAGGGCTGCAAAGCAACACCTATATTGATGATTTCAAACTCGTCAAAGCCTCAGCGGGCGGAAACATGGGCGGCGGCACGGTTGTCCCCGAAGACCCTGCGCCCGACTTCACACGGCCTATCTTCGTAGCCACACACAACACCTATTATATCTCCCCCGCAGGTAACGATGAGACCGGCGACGGTTCGTTTGAAAAGCCGTGGTATAACCTCGGTAAGGCGGTCAGCGTTGCCCAAGCAGGCGATGTTATCTTCTGCCGTGGCGGGCGATACAAGATGTCGTGGCGAGGCACCGACTCCAAACTGACTATCCGTATGAAGCAATCGGGTAGTGCCGAGCAACCTATCGTCATCTCCTCCTACGAGGCGGAAACCCCTATCTTCGACTTTGAGCAGCAACTGCTCGACTGCAACCGCAGCAATAAGAATGTAGGCGACCGCGGTATTCACCTGACGGGCGACCATTGGATTCTCTTTGGCTTGCACATCATGCACGCCGCCGACAACGCTATCAAACTGGAAGGCTCATACAACCGTATTGAGCGTTGCGAATTTAGTTACAACCTCGATACCGGTATTCAGTTGGGTTTCGGGCATAAGTTCTCCGATTCCGGCTTCGGCAGCGAGAACGACGGTACCCACTGCGCGTACAACGACATCATCGACTGCGATTCGCACCACAACTGCGATTTCGATATGAACTACGGTTCCGACGCCGACGGCTTTGCCTGCAAGATGCACAATGGCAAGGGCAACCGCTTTATCCGCTGCCGCGCTTGGCGCAACTCCGACGATGCGTGGGATCTCTATGAGACCGACTACGATGTGGTTCTCGTAGAGTGCTGGGCTTGGTCATCCGGCTTTGCAGCCGACCACACTTGGGTGAAAGAGTATCTCGACGGCAACGCCTCGTTCTCGGGCAATGGCAATGGTATCAAACTCGGCGGTAACGGTGCGGGCGGTAGCAGCAAAGGTATTCACTATGCCTACAACTGCGTCGCGTTCGGTTGCAACAAATCGGGGTCGGTCAAAGGCTTCGACTGCAACAGCCACAAGGGCGGGCATGTGCTGGTCAACTGCCTGGCGTTCGACAACGGATACGACTTTATGTTCGAGTCGGGCGGTAGCGATGCCAACACCCACTTTGTCAACAATGTATGCTTCGGCCGACAAGAGATATGCATAGGTTCTGACGACCACAACGCTATCATCAACCTGCCCAACAAGAATGCGTGGACCAACCACCTCGTGCGTGATTTCTCATGCGATGATTATCAGAGTCTTAGCGAAGAGGATGCCATCGCACCCCGCCGAGGCGACGGCTCTATGCCCACCCGCTTTGCACGCCTCAACCCGGGCAGCAAACTGATCGACGCAGGCTGCACGCCCGACCCCGCTTATCTGATGCCGCTCAACGCTGTCTATGCCGATTATCCTCTCTTGCAGCAATCTGCCTATGGCAATGGTCGCGACCTCGGGCCCTACGAACTGCCTATAGGCGAAGAGATCGGCAGTAGCGTACAGCAAGTGATTGCACCCGACAGCAAAGGCGGACTGCAAGTGCTGAGCGGCAACACTGCCGACGAGGCTATCCTGCGATACAGCATCCCGCAAGACGCTACCGTAACGCTCGCCGTCTATTCGCTCAACGGACAGTGTATCACCGCCATACAAGCAGGCGTAGCCACCTACGGCGTGGACTACTATCAACCTATCTCGCTCGCCGCTCTGCCCGCAGGTATGCACACCGTCGTCCTACAAGCCGGCCACTACACCGCACAAGCCAAACTGCTGGTGCGATAAATACCTTTTACTAACTAATTCTTACGAAGAGAGGCCACCCAAACCAATGGATGACCTCTCTTTATTTTGTGTTATGCGCCGCTGTTTATTGCCAAGCGGGCATCGCGACACCTCTGCTTGCAAGAGGCGTGCCGCCTCCTATCGCATCCGCTATCAGCGAATCATATCGCAGCCCATATAGGGTTGCAAAGCAGCAGGAATACGGATACCTTCCTCGGTCTGGTTGTTCTCCAGCAAGGCGGCTACGATACGCGGCAGAGCCAATGCAGAGCCGTTTAGCGTGTGGCAGAGCATTACTTTCTTATCCTCGTTGCGACGATAGCGGCAGTGCAGACGATTAGCCTGATAGGTATCGAAATTAGAGGTGGACGACACTTCCAACCAACGATGTTGAGCCTCCGAATAGACCTCAAAGTCGTAGCACAAAGCCGCCGTGAATGACATATCACCACCGCTCAAACGCAATACACGATACGGCAGTTCCAGTTTCTTAAGCAGCCCCTCTACATGCTCCAACATCTCTTTGTGCGATGCGTCAGAATGCTCGGGCGTATCGATACGCACAATCTCTATCTTGCTGAACTCGTGCAGACGGTTCAAGCCACGCACATCCTTACCATACGACCCGGCCTCACGGCGGAAACACTCGGTATAGGCGCAGTTCTTAATCGGCAACTTATCCTCATCGATGATGACATCACGATACAGGTTGGTTACAGGCACCTCGGCTGTAGGTATCAAGTAGAGGTCATCTACCTCGCAGTGGTACATCTGTCCCTCTTTATCAGGCAGTTGCCCCGTGCCGTAACCGCTCGCTTGGTTCACTACCGTCGGCGGCATTATCTCCGTGTAACCGGCTTTGTTGGCCTCTGCCAAGAAGAAGTTGATCAGCGCACGCTGCAAACGCGCTCCCTGACCGATATACACCGGGAAACCGGCACCCGAGATCTTTACACCCAGATCAAAATCAATCAGGTTGTATTTCTTAGCCAACTCCCAGTGCGGCAGTTTCTCGCTGTCGGCAATACGCTCAGCGGCAATCGCCTCATCGGCCTCGGTCGGCCAATCACGCAATGCCACGGGCTTACCTGCTGCCAAACTGTCCATTACGGCTTTGTTAGGCCAATTGCCCATCTTTACTGCCAAGTTATCCTCCGCGCAACTGCCCTCCGGCACGATGTCGTACGGCACATTCGGTATGGTCAGCAGCAAGTCGCGCTGCGCCTGCTCAGCCTTAGCCATCTGCTCATCATAAGCGGCGATGTCCTGCTTGAGCGTACCCGTCTGCGCTTTGGCTTGCTCGGCTTCTTCTTTCTTACCTTGCCCCATCAGCATACCTATCGATTTCGATATCTTGTTCATCTCCGCCGAGGCTGCATCTTTCTTCTGCTGAGCCTGCTTGCGCTCTGCATCGAGAGCCAAGACCTGCTCTATCGCCTCACGAGCACCGCTAAAATGTTTCTTTTCCAATCCGGCAACAACTTTCTCTTTGTCGTCGTAGATTTGTTTGAGTGTTAGCATAATATCTATAGTTTATTGTTTTCTATTTTGTTTCCATCGGCTGTAATACCCTATAAGTCAATCATATAGCCCTATAAGGTGTTATTCTCCGGTCTGCAATGGCGGGAGCAACCGCCCGTATAAAACAAAATTTCTCCTCCCGAATTGCCGAAGCAATCGGTAGGAGAAACTTTATACCATCTGATTCTCTTGCCGATTAAGCCTCTGCTATCGGCTCGATAGAGACATAAGATTTGTTGTTCTTCTTGCGACGGAATGTAACGATACCATCTACCAATGCGTAGAGAGTGTGGTCGCTACCCATACCCATGTTCTCACCCGGGTTGTGTACTGTTCCGCGTTGGCGTACGATGATGTTACCTGCTTTCGCAAATTGACCACCCCAGATCTTTACGCCAAGTCGTTTGCTTTCTGATTCACGGCCGTTCTTAGAACTACCGACACCTTTCTTATGTGCCATAACTTCTGTTCCTTTCTTTTAAGCAATAACGATTTCTTTTACTACGATATTCGTCAAATCCTGACGATGACCGTTCAGTTTACGATAGCCTTTGCGACGCTTCTTGTGGAATACCAAGATTTTCTCTCCACGGCACTCGTTATCAAGCACTTCGCATACTACTTTTGCCCCATCTACATAAGGAGCACCTACTGTAATGTTGCCTTCGTTATCTACGAGCAACACTTTGTCGAACACAACCTCAGCACCTTTCTCGGTGTCCATACGGTTGATGAACAACTTTTTGCCGGCCTCTACTTTGAATTGTTGGCCTTTCATTTCTACAATTGCGTACATTATCACAATTTTTATAAGTTACATCGTGTTGGGCGGCTGGGTAGGTCTTTCGACGCTGCTAATACCTTCTCTATAAGCAAACTACTTATGTAAAAACAAGTATTTCATGCGCTGCCTACGGCTACTTTCTGAGCCCATACCCGAAAAATCGTGCAAAATTACTACTTTTTTTCCATATATGCAAATTTCCGCTGCATTTTCTCTGCGCGGCAGGCTCAATAAGCAAGGGCAGACTTCAAAATTTTCTAATACATTTTGTCAGTAAAACACTCAAACACCTATCCATTTGCCACTTTGCCTTTGAGCCGACTTCGTCGAATGCTTGTCGAGATCTAAAGCCGTTCTAAAAACAATTTTAATAATACCAAAATGTAAGCAAAAATCGGCAAAACGCAACAATATGCTATCTTTACAACCTCAGTATCCCGCCCGCATTGCCTCTTATGCGGTCTATTTCCGTTTACCGGTGACTTTCAGCACGGTTTGACCTATCTTGCGCTCCAGACCTTGTTTCGTAGTAGGAATACCCGTCGCACGCGCAATTTTAGTTTTTAGTTGCGTGATTCCTACTGCGCGTTTCCAAGAAAAAGAAAATCCTCTCATATTCTATCCTTTTTAGTTTAGTAATGCGCAAATCTACGACAGATTTCCGATTGCTGCAAGCCCCACACCATTTTTCTTATAAAAAACGCCCTGTTTTTCTCACAAAAAATCGGGAAAGTCCCTTGCCTCTCGCCTTCGCAGCCTTTCATCAAGCAATGGCAACACACCAAGCGACCTACAGCCCTTCCTTTTTGGGGGGGCTACATCGCCACACGCAGTGTGATACGGATACCATTGCGCTGCCACGGACCGAGTTTCACGGGTACTCCCTGTTCGTCCACGGCATTCAGGTGCGTCAGACGCCGAACATAATCGATACGAATCAACTTAAAGATATTCTCTATACCCACCGTCATCTCCATATACGGCATATAGCGATACTTGCCGTCGGAGAAATCGGTTCGCACGGGTATCACATGCCCGTCCACGGTGTACGAATTGGGCATTTCATACAGTCCGCTCGTTACCTTCGGGTTATTCCGGTCGCCCAAGTAGCCCGCCAGGATATGGAACGACGCCACCTCCCGCAGTTTCAACAGTTTCAGCCCCGGAATACGGTTGAATATCCACCCCTTCAGATAGTAGGTTACATGCAGCGACGCATACCGATCCATCATAAACTCCATCGGCTGCATCAGATTGAACGCCTTGGGGTCAAGCAAGATCGACTGGTTGGACATCGGGGCGAAAAGTTTGGTAAACGGCACCTTGCTATCCGTCGCAATATATCCCACATCCGCACTCACATCCAAGTGCCCGAAAGCCGACAGCCAAAAGCGGTTCTCTGCCGTCAGTTGAATACGGTTGTAGAAGTACTTATCCTCCAATATATAGCCCATCTCGTTGGTCAGTCGGAACACCGGCGCATCTTTCCAGAGGTTGAAAGGCGACTCGATACCCTGTCGGTCGTTGTAGATAAACCCGCCCGGTGAGTAGCGCAGTTGGAAGGTCCATTGTGCATCGTGGTAGAACGGCCGCTCAAAGGTCGTGCCATCCGCATTGCGTTTCATATAGCGCAAACGCAACGAATGCTCCGGGTAAGGCAGCGGATTAAACGGCCGCACTGCCCAAGTAGAGCCGTTGGGCTGGTTGTTCATAAAGTCGAACCAAGTGATCACCGACAACTGATTAGCCCACTCCTTCTCATATTTCAACCTAAGTTTGGCCACATACTGCATCGGCTTCGGCTCGTAGTTGAATTTGATCGACATAAAGATATGATCCCTATCCAACACACGGTAACTCTGTCCGAGTTCCTCCAGGTCGTAACTCGCTGTAAACGAGAGGTTATGCCTTAGCGACTCGTAGGGGTGATACTCCTTGTCATGGAACGAATACAGGGCTGTCAGTCCGCCTTTTACGCGGTGATCGTGAAAACCGTATGCCACATACCCGCTCGTAAACCACCGTTTGTTTTGGTTGGCGGTCGTCATACCGCCGATACGCAAACGACACCCCTCCTGCTCGTTGTAACTGAAAGTATTGAATATCGGCCCGAAATCCCATTTGCTTGCGCCTCGCTCACGGCTCGTAGGGATAAACTCCTGTATTAGGTCTTGCACCATATTGACCACAAATCGGAACTTCGGCACGCGCATCAACTCCACTTGCAGACTGTCCACCACCGTTTCTTTACCGGTCAGAGCCATCGGGCGCAGGCTGTCCCACACCGAGAGCGGCACCTTGTCCGCATCGGGTAGTGTGATCTCGTTTCCCGCCATATAGAATAGGCTGTCGGGAATGCCTACACCAAAGGAATAATCGCTGAAACGACGCGTCTGACGCGCATAGATATTGTGTTTCGATTTCTTGGTGATGGCAAAACGCACATGCGTATTCACCTCCTCCGATGCCCACAAACCATTATCTAATTGGCTGAATGTCTCCGATATACTCATGTGGCTGAGCCAGTTGAGGTTGATATGCGGCGGCACATTGATCTTGTAGCGCTTCAGTGCGCAGGTCGAGTCTGCCACGATATACAAATGCCCCGTAAAGCCAAAACTCTCGCTATTGACGGGCACAAACGCCAAATCCACACACGCCACATCGTCCACCATCACCGTATCCATGATGTAGTAATGGTAGAAACTTACGGCAAGCGACGACGACAGCGGACTCACAAACCGATTGAGCATCAAGTTGATGTTGTCCGAAAAGATATTCATCGGTTGGAACATCGCCTGCAGGTTATTCGACATACCGCCGTTGTCCAACAGTTCGTCCAACCCCTCCCAGCGTTTGGCTTTGATTACCTTGCGTTCCTTGCGAGGCGACACTTGCACATACTCGTCTGCCAGCGTCTCGCGCAACGACATCGTCAGTATCTGAGTCTGATTGGCTTGCTCGATAGCACGGTTTTTGGTTATCACCACGCTATCTACACGCACCAGCGTACTATCCTGCCCTATGCTGACACTGTCGATGTTCACACGCCCGCTGTCTATCACCAGCACGCCGTCTTCCAGCATCATCGTATCGAGATAGTTGTAGAGAAACAAGAAATCACGCCAAAAAGCATTCTTATTGAGGTTGTAGTCGAACGGCTCCAATGCCATCACCAGTTTCTCATACGACTCCACTTTATATGACTCCGACCGCCCCGCACGGTTCTTATCCTTGTTGGCAATCACATTCTTTATCAGTTCCACGGCGGGATTGCCCTTGCGGCGATAGTGCTCCCGCCGGCGTTTGGGCTTCACCACCACATCTTCCAGCGCGTACACCTCCGGCTCCATCGGCACAAACAACTCGGTGCTTTGCCCGGGTTTCACCGTCAGCACCTTCGTCTTGTACCCCACCATCTGAAAAGTAAGCGTAATCAGGTTTTGGTTGTTTTCCAACGAGAACAGACCGTCTAAATCGGTAGTCGTACCAATAGACGAACCGGTAAAAAGTATCTGCACAAAAGGCAGCGTCTCGCCGGTGTTTACATCCACCACCGAACCCGTTACCTTAGTCGTACCGGCAGCATTCACCGCCACCGCCAAGCACAATGCCCATACTATGTTGATAAGTCGTTTGATAAGTTGCTATAGTCGATATAGAATAAGCGTTAATAGTCTGATTTACTTTGTCTTACGGATAGAAGACAAGCCATCGCAATACTCCTATGGTTGCGTAGGTATCTCAAATGGGTGCATATTGGCGTCCAATCCATACACTACTGGTGCGGCATGCATGCTCTGCCTTCCGATACACCGCGTAGAATCGATATTCGCATAGTCCACCCCACCCAAATCCAACAGACTGTGAAATAGGTACATCGTCGATAGTTTCTTGCGCTTGTTGCCCTCTAACGCGCAAACGGTCTCGGGGTGAAGGCGGCGGTAACGCTCTGATGTCCACACAAATAGTGGCACATGGTACTCGTAGAACGAACCAGAGAAAGTGCCATGCATAAACATATTGCGCTCATCATCGAGCAAGTTCTCCCCATGGTCGCCCACATACACCAGCACGGCAGGTCTGCCCGTCTGCTCCAGTTCGCTAATCACTCTGTCGATGAAATAGTCGGTAAAGCGAATGGCATTATCGTACGAGTTGACTGCAATGGCTTTTAGGTTACGAAAAGCGGCTATGTTCTCCCCGCTGAGATTGCTCCACGACACCCCTCCTTGGTCATCTACATCCATATTGGAGAAGATGTCGCGCACACTCATCCCTTTCATATCGGGCGTAAATACCTGGAAGTCATCGGGATAGCGTGAGGAGTACTTAAAATGGCACCCCAACGAGTGCAATACAATCATTTGATGCCCGTCTTTCTCTCCCAACACACTGCGCAGCGGCTCCAGCAGCACTGTATCCACAAACACCTTGCTCTCGCTATGGGGCGTAACATAATCGGTGTAGGTGCAATACGCTGCAATGCGCTGCAAGAAATGGTTGTTAAAACTCTGGTCGGCTATCCATGCCGTGGTATAACCGGCTTCTCGAAAAGCGTCCACCACCGATTTCTCTTTGGCATACACCTCCTGCGTCTGTGGGGTGGCACGCGAGAGCATCAACGGTACCGACACCGTCGTCAGATTAGCCACCGAGAAACAACTGTCGAACGACACTATCTGCCCCTGCCGCATTCGCAACCGCGGTGAGGTCTCTCGCTCATAGCCGTTGATCTGCCAATGGTCGTAGCGTGAAGTTTCCCCTATCAAGAATAGCACAATCGTCGAGTCGTTGTCCGCCACACGCGGAATACCAAACGAGAAGTTCTCCAACTGCTCACTCTGCTCATGGATGTCATAAGCCATATCGCCAATGTGATACAGTGCCAATACCATATTCACAGGGCATACTTTCTCCGCTCCCACCCATGCAGCCGTGCGCAAATCGATATTGCGAATACTGAATTCGTTACGCAGTTTCGGACGCAGTTTGAGAGCCACTATATCCGTTGCAAAGAAAGCGACTATCACGCCTAATACCACCATACGCCATTTGCGCGGAGCCAAATACTCCTGCTCGATAAATCGATGTACCAAGTAGAAATACACACCCCATAGCGCAAAGAAGATGATTGCCACAAACCAATAGGTGCTGCATAGTTCCAAGAACTCGCCCTTCTCCGATTTGATGACTGTAAACACAAACAGCAGCGAAGTGGTGGCGTGGTTGATAATCAAGTGAATAATCTCGATAGCCGAGAATAGAAAAGTAGCCGATGCCACATAGAAAAAGGTTCTGCGCCGAAACACGCACAACCCTGCACCGCATAGCGACAGTGCACTGATCAGATAAACAAACCGCTGCCCTATAGTAAGCAAGTCCTGCGCCATCACCACTCCCATCAACGATGGCAAAAGCAGAAACAGCAACAGACCTACAAAAGCAATTATTTCAGACTTCTTCAAATCTCTCTTTCTATTTCTATTTGATTGTCCTCACGAAAAACCAACTATTTGATTATCCCTACGAGAAACCAACTGTGATTTGCGATGTGCAAATCCGTGCAAAGTTACTGCTTTTCTGCGACATACACAAACTTTTTGCCGTTTTTACACTCGCTCTTTCTTCGGCAGATTCTTATTAACCTCCTCGTAGGCATGATGAATAAGGTCGTGTATCAGTTCGTCGGGGACAGATCCATCCAATGTGATTTGGTTCCAGTATTTCTTGTTCCAATGCCAAGCACCCTCGATAGCATAATAGTCTGCCCGCAGTTCGAGTGCCTTCTCGGGAGCGCATTTCAGCACTACCACATCAGGCTTGTCCACTGCAATACATTTAGACCTATCGGTTGATATACACGCAAATATCTTACCTTTTAGCCGATAGACCACTGTGGTTTCATCGAATGGCATATCCTCTGTTACATACGGTAATGCCAAACACTGTTCTCTAAACTCTTCAATATTCATCGCAAGACACTTAATTCATTGCAAAACACTTAGTAAAACATTTGATACGCAAAGGTAATCAAATTATATGGAGTACACAACAAAAAATACAAAAAACATCGAATATTCTACCCGTAAGAACAGCCAGATGCAACTAATAGTTCAGCAGACAGCACATTCCTAGTAAGAGCATAGTATTGCAGGCACCTTATCATACGGAACGACTTGGAGAT
>ENA-UEQL01001885-UEQL01001885.1-human-gut-metagenome-genome-assembly--contig:-NODE-1885-length-14280-cov-11.186580_pt1 | contig 14280 bp, 23 predicted proteins | sample MGYA00242905_ERZ507926 | MGnify/ENA primary metagenome ERZ507926 (study PRJEB26167, sample SAMN06115531) | human gut metagenome | host: Homo sapiens | place: China:Henan | collected 2015-09-09...
CGCAAATATTTACATCTATATCTTCGTCCTACATCGGGACTTTTTTCAGCAGCCTCGGGGACGCGTCGCCCCCAGGTTAGTTTGCGTTCGTGGCGCATAACTGTTTGACAATTTATCTGCCTAATTTGAGGGGCGGGTTTGTAACCCGCGGCAGCAGCATACTTTGAACATCTACTTATAGTCGCTTAGCGCGAGAACATACATGCTGCTGCCGCGGGTTACAAACCCGCCCCCCAATTAGGCAGAAAAATTGCAGTTTATCAAAATTTGAAACTTGACTCTGCGCTCTGTAATTTGTCAAAAATGAAATATTTTTAGCAAAAGGTTTGGTTGGTATAAAAAAAAGTAATACCTTTGCATCGCTTTTGAGATAAAACATTATCTCTAAATAGTACGGGGCGTAGCGCAGTCCGGTTAGCGCACCTGCTTTGGGAGCAGGGGGTCGTGGGTTCGAATCCCGTCGCCCCGACATAAGGAAAACCGCTGATTATCAAACGTTTAGGTTTGGTGATTGGCGGTTTCGTCGTTTTATTTTACTCGTTTATTTTACCGCATTTTGGCCTCATTTTGGCCGTTTTTGGCTTATTTTGTATCGTTTTTGTGAGCTATTTGTGAGCAGTTTGTGAGCTATTTGTGAGCAAAAAGGGTTAAAAATGTAGGTAATGGCATATAAATTAAAGTGGTATTTAGATTTAAGGCGTAAGGACGAACAAGGGAAAGGGCGGCTTTGTATCGTTATTTACAATCGTGGAACGTCGGCAATGCTGAGCACGGGGGTGATGTTGCGCGAGGGAGAGTTCGTGAACGGTAGGGTGGTGGGCGCGCCCATGGCGGCACAGCTGACGCAGTTGCTGCGACTGAAAATGGCAAAGGTGCAATTGACTGTTGAAGAGGTGGCGTGCTTTAATGATGTTCAAGCAATGAGGGCAAGCGAGATTAAGGCGGCTTTGCTCGATCGGCTGGAGTTGAATGGGAATGGGGGTGAGGCCGTTGGAGAAGGGAAACAGGAGGAAGCGCGTTTTTTGCCGTTTGCTGAAACGTTTGTGAGTCGGTGTAAGAAGGAAAGAACGGCGGGCGTGTATAAAATGACTTTACAGAAGTTGAGGAAGTTTTGTAAGTTGGAGGAGTTGTGCTTTAAAGATGTGACGGTGGGGTGGCTGAAGGATTTTGAGGTTTGGATGGCTGACACCTGCAGCACGAACACGCGGGGAATTCACTTTCGCAATATTCGTGCCGTGTTTAATGCTGCAATAGATGAAGAGGTGATACCGGCCGAAATGTATCCTTTTAGGCGATTTAAGATAAAGAAGGAGGAAACGATGAAACGCTCGCTAAGGTTGGAGGATTTGAGGCGGTTGATGCGTTACCCTTGCGAAGAGTGGCAAAAGAGGTATGTCGACCTTTTTATGCTTTCGTTTTATTTGGCGGGCATTAATATGATTGACCTCATGGAGTTGCCTCCGCTGAATGAGAGTGGCGAGATTGAATACAGGCGGAGCAAAACGGGGGTTGTGTGTCGGCTGACGGTTCCACCTGAAGCGTTGGAGATTATTGAGCGTTATAAGGGGGTGAAACGTTTGCTTTATTTTGGCGAGCGTTTGAGTGGTGGCGTTGAGGCGTGGAAGGGTTTCCTTCGTAACGTGAATGACGGGCTGCAACGTGTTGGTCCGTCGTGTTATGTGTACGTAAAGCATAAGGGCAAACGGGCGAAAGAACGGGTGAAAGTGTATAGCGGTTTGTTTCCCGATCTTACCTCCTATTGGGCGCGCCACACGTGGGCAACGTTGGCCTCAGAACTTGACGTGCCTGATGCAGTGATAGATGCTGCTTTAGGTCACAAGTCGCCCTATCCAATGGCCGACATATATATAAGGCGAAACGCTAAGAAGGTAGATGAAGCCGTGAGGCGCGTGATTGATTATGTAAGGGGGTAAAGTTTTTTATATCTTTATGGCCAAAAATGTTTGGCTATAAGTATAAATTTTATTACCTTTGTAATGCAAAACAGAAAGGAATGCGCATGAATAAATTGAAAGTAAGAGAAGTTATTCAGCTGCTGAAAAAGGAAGGCTGGGTAGAAATTAAGGCCAATCATGGCGATCACCGACAGTTCAAGCACCCCACGAAGAAGGGTAAAGTAACTGTAAGAGGTAAGATGAGTGAAACGCTTAACGATTTTCTTCTTCTAAGCATTTGGCGACAAGCTGGTTGGAGAAAGTAAATTAAAAGGTATGGAAGGGGGTTGAACCTTTCCATAACCTTAGAATATATAAGACTTTTAAAAGTATGGAAAAGATAAAGGTAAAGGTGGATTGGAGTGATAAGAATTTTGCAGCGGTGACAGATGATGCTCGTTTGTGTGGCATGGTGTTAGTAACGGCTTCGACTTATGAAAAGTTAATGAGCGATTTGCGTGATGCTATTGTCGAACATGTTGAAGGCGTTGTGGCTGATGGTGATGACTTGCCAGAATGGTTGAAGTGTGGTGTGTATGAGTTTGAGGTGGATTTAGGTGCTGCCGCTTTGTTGCGTTGTTGTTTGCAGTACACAACATTTGCGGCCGTTGCTCATGCTACTGGCATTAATCAAGCTTTGCTGACGCATTATGTAACGGGGCTAAAAGCGCCTCGTGACAAGCAGCGAGCGCGTATTGTTGAAGGTTTGCACCGTATAGGTGAAGCTTTGTTGTCTTTAAAATAGAAATTAAAGCGTTATGCTTTTTGTTTTGCATGCCTCCCACGTGAGTGGGGGGCTTTTTTTGTCGGTTTCATCGTATTTTGGGGGTGGTGTTCGCATATTGCAAAGCACCCCACTAACGCAAGCCGTTAGTGGGGTGCTTTGTGTGTATTTACATGCGTTATTTAACATAACATCGATTCTTTACATTTGCAGTTTAAACAACATTTATTGCGTTCGGTAAACATTGTTTACGAGTGCGAAGATATAATAAATTGCAAACATAAACCAAACGTTTTTGCGTTTATTTAGGCATTTTGCGACATTTAGACCAATAAAAATGAATAATAAAGAAAAATTAGAACAGTTAGTGCTGCAATATGCGCATGGTAATCAAACGCTATTTGCCAGACTTTTAAACGTGCGTCAGAGCACAGTATCCACATGGAAGGCACGAGAGACCTTAGATTTTGTACGTATCAAGCAACGTTTCCCACAAGTTGATGGTAATTGGCTGCTTACAGGGGAGGGGGACATGCTTTTACCTGAGGACAATAGTACTTCGGTAAATGTTAGTGGAAACCATAACAACCTACAGGGAATGCTTGTGAATAGCCAAAGTATCGATAAAAGCGAGTCTTTTTTGACGTCGGATGCTGCCTCCGACGTGGCTTTTTTGCAGAAAGAAAACGAGTATCTAAAGAAACTTATAGAAGAAAAAGAAAGACTTATAAAGGTCCTTTTGGCGGGACATTAGTCCCCCAAAATGTAAAGAATCGATGTTATGTTTACAAGCAAAAGGGTATGAAAAAAGGATTAATAAGGCTTCCGAGTGTTACGGCAACGTTGCGCAAAATGGTGATGGGTGATAGTATCCAATTGGATTTTCAGAGCGTGTCTCCGCAAGGGCTGTATCAGGCGAAGAAGAGATTGAATGCTCAGACTGGCAAAGAAGAGTGGAAGAGTAGGGTAGTGACTGACGAACGTGGGCGGAAGTTTTACGAAGTGACTCGCAAGGTCGTGAGTGGTGATACAAAATAATACGAAAAAGTTATGACGACAGAAGAACCAAGGGTTGTCGACTCGGGCCGCTATGGCATGAGCGACGCGGCAAAGATTTTGGGCGTTGCGCGTTGCACTTTGCGGCGTTGGATATATGCCGGGCGCGTGAACGTAGGGTTTAGGAATTTGAACGGACGAATGTTTATAACTGGACAGGAATTAAAAAGAATTTGGAGCGAGCAGTGGTGATGCTGCAAGCGCAAGAGCGAGAGCAAGACTCAAACGACAAAAGAGCCAAGCAGAAGCGCGAACAGTGGTAATGCTGTGAGCGAAGCGTCAGGAGGCGGCCCTTGGGGTGTGTGCAGCGGCACATGTAGAACGGCTGAGGGCTGAATGCTGCAAGCGGTTGCGGTGTGCTGAATGGCGATGTTGATGAATGGCGAAAGAAACGAGAAAACAACAAAACGACAAAACAACAAACAAACTAAAAACGGAAAACGATATGAACATTTTAGATAAAGCGCTGAAGGTGGCGAAGTGTGCGGCCTGTGCAGCCGTTGTGCTGACGGGTTTTTATTACGCCAGCCGTATGGATTACGAGGACGCGGTGTTGAACGAAATGAAGAACAATGGTACTTACTACGCCATGAGCCAGGAACACCCCGATTGGGACGAAGCTGAAATGGTGAAGGAGTACACCGAGCGGAAGCTGCAGCGCGAGGAGGAAACGCGCGCGATGCGTAAGCGTTACGACGGTCGTTGATATGTTAACTTTTAAATGTTTGTAAGTATATGGATAAAGGAGACGTACATGAATACGTAGAAAGGATAAAGCGCCACAACAAGGATTTGCACCTATTGCTAATCGACTTTAGGCTTTACATCGTCGGTGTTGAGAAGCGCTGCAAATTCCCTGACCTTGTAAGGGACTACACCTACGAGCAAGCAGGAATGGACTATGCTCTCCATTGTGTTGCATCTATTTTGGCGGCTTACAAGGAGAGTGGCGACGAGACTGACGCGCTCATTTCCTTGATGACGTATTGCAGCCGCTGGTCGTGCGCTTCGCCTTATAGTGACGACCGCTATGCCGATACGGAGCGTGCGAAGGGTGAGAACTCTATCAAAATCAAGATAGCGCGCTGGATAAGGGCCAAGGCGGGTGAATGAAAGGTGTGAAATGGTTTTACTCATAATTTATAAAGTTCTAATTGTATGCCCCGTCACGCGCTGACCATGGGCTTCTAATTCCTTCATAGAATGAGTGGGACTATTCGGTTCGTGAGGAATAGAATAGTCAATATAACGCGATAGGTGGTTAATCGGATAGACCGCGCTCGCTAATAGGCTGAGGCGCTGAGGCCGTTAGTCGGGTTCGACTCCCGACCGCGTTGCATTCGTGTGAATAAGGTAGTTTAGATTATTAAGATTGTATTCCATTACGGTCCGTGAGGATAGTAATGGAAAAGACGAGGAGTATAGGCCGTTAATCGGATAGGCGGCAAAGAGAGGTATCGTCGTCTGCTGCATGAAGTTGGTTTTTGGTTATTGGGCGTGCAGTGGATAAGCTTCGAAACAATCGCACATTAGTGGGTTCGACTCCCACACTCCTCACTCAACCATTTTATTAACGAAAAACGAAAAATTATGAACAAAAGATTTTGGGTAGAGGTACGCGTCAGCTATGACGGCGTGGCCGAAAATGGAAAGGAAACGAACATGAAGGAGACGTGGTTGGTGCGTGCAGCCACTTTCGCTGAGGCTGAGTCGCGCGCCTATGAAGAGGTAAGTGGTAATCACAGTATCAGCGACGTAGATGTGGAGGCCTGTACGAAGCGCAACATCTCTGCGGTGTGTGTAAGTTCTACCAATGACGGCTTAAGGAAGTTTTATAAGGTACGTTGTGAAGGCCTTCTCGTCAACGAGGAGACGGGCAAGGAACGTCGCTGTAAGCGTGATTACTTGATCGGATCTCCTAACCTGCTTGAGGCTTACGAGACATTCATCAAGTGTATGAGCTACACTGAGTTTAGCGAGTATGAGGTGTCAGGCATCAATCTTACCCCTATCGTTGAGATACTGAGCGACCATGAATAAATAAGCCGTTTGTACACTATCAACCATTAAAGCACGACGCTGCGGTGTGAGTTGTTTCCCCATTGCTTACATATAGTGAGTGAGGTGTGAAGCTTGCAATGCGCAGTCCAAATACGAAAGAGGATGACACAGGAGGGGGGAAGCCGCTATGAGCTTCCTATCCTTGCAATGCGAACTCGGGCGATGACACAGGAGGCCGCCCCACCCCAATAAGTGGTGGGGGGAATGCAACAAAGAGGGCCGCAGTGTTGTGCTACTTATTGACCTTACACGGAACCACACGAATTATGAGCCGACAGAAGAAGTCGGGCTTAGACTACTTCCCCTTTGAGGTAGACTTTTTTCAGGATATTAAGATACGCAAGTTAATTCGGCGTAACGGTGGTAAGGCTATCGCAGTATATGCTCTCCTGCTATGCTATATTTACAAGAGTGGGTATTTCATGACGTGGGATAAAGAGTTGCCCTTCATCATTTCGGAACAAACGGGGTATGGAGAGGTGTATATACAAGAAGTCTTAGAGAGCTGCCTTACGTTAGGGTTGTTAGACAGGCGTATGCTTGACGAGGAAGGTGTACTGACGAGTAGAGGTATTCAAGAACGATATAAAAAGATATGCGTAGATAGTAGGCGTGCAGCGTCGATAGAAGCGTACAACCTTTTAGACGAAAATTCGACTGAAACTGTCGAAAGTTCGACTAAAGATGTATCAATCTTCGGTAAAAAAGCCGATAAATGTACAAACTTGTGCAAGAAAGCACCATTTCTGCACAAAAGTGTGCAAGAAAGTACACAAAGTAAAGTAAAGGAAAGTAAAGAAAAAGACGATGTAGAAAAAGCGCCACCGTCGCCACCGACGACGGAAGACGTTGAAGCCTCGTTTACGGGATTGTTAGCATCGTTGAGGGCTGAGGCTTCATGGTGTGAGTTGGTGCGTATGCGTTACCACTTGAGCGGTGACGAGCTACGCGAGTGGCTTGACGCCTTTGCGCTCGACTGTCGCGTCAACGACAAGGCGCAGCACACCGACCTCACCGACCTCAAACGCCACTTTACTTCGTGGCTTCGCATTCAACAACAACAAAATCGCAACTGTCATGGCACGAAAAATAGCAATGCCAGCTCCCTTGCCCGACGCAAAGGAATTGATGTCGCAGCTACTTCGGCAGCGGACTACAGCACACGCCTTTAGGCTTCCCCTGGCGGTCGCAGACGCTTACTGTCTGCTCTACTCTGCCTACGAGGTGGAGGTGGAGCGCAGAGGGCGCACGCTGCAAATGGACGAAGATACGACGCGCATCGTAAGCGAAGTGGCTCACCACCTTACTGGGCCGCAACCCAATGGACTGCTATTCTGTGGCACAACGGGCAATGGTAAGACCACCTTGGCGTTGGCCCTGCAGAATGCCGTGGAATGGCTCAGGGCGCGTGGTATGCTGCCAACGGAGTTCATGCAGTACGACCTCGACACGGTACGCTTCGTTGAGGCTCGCCACGTGGCTGCCACCTACAAGACGTCGAAGGCTCGCCTCATGAGCATTGGAGTGTTAGCCATTGACGATGTAGGCACAGAACCTGCCGAGGTGGTCGACTACGGCAATGTGATAGAACCGATCACCGAGCTACTTGAGGCGCGTTACGCTCGTGGCCTCTTCACCCTTGTCACTACCAACCTAACGGGGAAAGAGCTACGGGAGAGGTATGGCGTGCGATTGGTTGACCGTATGAACGAAATGATGCACGTCGTTGTATTCAAAAACGGAAGTTTCAGGTAAAACAAAAAGTAACGAAAAGGATAAAGCACTATGGCACAACTCATCTACGTAGTGGTCTACTGGCGCTGCCGTCGTGAAACGCGGCTTCGCATCTGTGAACGGTTCCACATGCCGAGCGGTTACGTCAACATCAATGGCGAAACGCCCTGCATGATTTCGGCCGACGATTACGAATTGTTGCGTGAGTGTGAGCGCAGAGGGTTTCTCCGCTTGCGCGATAAGGAGACAAAAAAAGCCTCCAACGACGTGGAGGCTTCCAAGCACTAAGCGCTAAATGCTTTCGTGGAGTCCATTAGATGCGCTTAATAATCTTTTGCTTAAATCTTCTAACCCATTGGCAAGGGTCATGAGTTCGGCCGTAGTGAAAGCAGCAGGTTTGCCGTTCACCATGTTCCCGTTAATGCGTTGCATGAGCCACGGTGCGCCTTTGTCAAAGTAGGTTTTGGCTATGTAAGAGAGCGAAATGGCTGACTTCACGTTTCCTAAAATATTTGAGGGGCAGACATCATTTCTTTTGCGTCCTCTGCGTAACATGGTACGCACATAGAGGGCGGCTTCGCGCTCCTCTTCGGGGCTATCAGCCAATGCAAAAGCCTCTTCTAATAGTTTAGAAGACAAATTAGGGTCTTTGTCGTTCGACGCTGCAAAGCTCTCTTCAAGTTTGAGTTTTACGCAGTCTTTCATAAGCTAATATTTAAAAGGGTTGGCTAAACAGATAAAGAGTAAAAAGGAAGTTCCGCTCGGTCCTAATGGAGCGAGGCGGAAACCTCCTCATTACTTTCATTCCATTTCAGACATCTTTTCGCAAGCTTCTAAAACTGCAAAGAGAAAATCTTCAAGGAATTCCGATTCTGTAAGCCTACCTGATTGGATTAAAGACTTTTCGTTTCGGAAGAGGTATCTAAACTTGTTTAGAATATCCTCCCAGTCCTTTAGACTGTTATTTGTGGATTCCACGTATCTTTTGAAGACGGTGCAAAGATAATAAAAAAATATTTATTGCACAAACGAAAACGCAACAAAAATAAACAAACATTTACAACATACGCAAAACTATGTACGACCCGAAGTACATTTACATTGAGGGCAGCAGGCGAACGTACCGCCTTACCCCCGAAGGCGAACAAATGTTTAGGAGTCGCTTCCCCATTACGCCCGCTAAGGACATAGCCCACGAGTTGGGGTGTGGAATTGATATGGTGTATAAGTTGGCCAACTCCTATGAAGTGAAGAAGGACCCTACTTACAAGCGTGAGACGTTGCGACACGCTATGCTCCACGCTCGCGCCTACTACGTGATAGATAAGAAGGCGAACCCCGAACTCTATCAAGAGCGCTTTCAAGAGCGAGGGCGACGCATCTGTCGTCAACGACGCACGGACGAGCTTCGCATCATGAGTGGCGAGAAGCCGCGCTATAACTTCTACTTCGCTCCTGCGCATAGCAAGAAGAAAAAGAATATACGCAAGGCGTTGCGTCAACTTGGCTACATTCCTTACGACAAGAGCTGCTCCATGCTCTGGTACTTCGCGCCAGAGACGCATCGCAGTCTATCCACTGAGCGCAGAGCAAAGGAGTACGGCTTTAAATTCTCGTGCTTCCGATGAAGCACTTTCACACAACAATCTATAACTCTTACACACTATGAAACAGAAAGAAGAACTCGTACCCCGAGAACAGATACCCGAGGCCACGCGCATTCTTACCAACGTGGCTTACCTCATGGGCGACGTGACGAGTACGCTTATGCTCAACGCTGAGACGCGTGTTGAGCGATTAGGCTTCGGCATGAAGCAAGGACTGAAGCAGCGCCTAAAGTATGCCCTCGAAGCTACTCACCGTGCGCGTCGCGCATGGGATAGCTTTGCACAGGAGCTTTACGGCATTGAGTGTGCCGATGATGCTTGCGAGTGTAGCGACTACTATGCCGATATCGTGTTGCTCATAGCCGATCGCACAGGCGACAATGATGAGTATCGCGACAAGGTGCGACGTGCGCTGCTGCGTATGAAGAGCGACCGCCACATTTACGAACAACTTCAAAGCGTGATAAAATGACACCTGTTGAGAAGACGACGAAGGCCGACATCTTAAACTACCTACGTGAGACACAGACGATGCAATTCAACACGCGTGCAAGCATCGTCGAGGTTAGCTTTAGCGGTAGGTGTGATGTTATTTACATTGAATTATTCCCCTTTTTAGGGTGTAAAAGAACTTTCGCCCTATTTCAGGAGAGGCACAAGGCTTACAACGACCGAGTAATGGCTGACTTTAAAGATAAATGGCTGCACTATGAAGATGAATGGTTGAAGAACTATGGAGAAAACTACATTTAATCCACTCTTTGCGCGCCCCGAGGAAGCAGAGGCGGGCGCGCGCATCATTTGGCTCAGCCGTCGTCCTGACGGGCGGTTGCGCTACCCTCGCTGCGTGCGTGCTCACTTAGACAAGATACTAAGACTCTCGCCCAACGCACTAAGCCAGGAGGACATACAACAATTAAAATACTTACAATAAGATGTAACTCACTATGGCTACAAAAGGAACAACATTGCTCGAAATGACTGCATTCAGGATTAAAGAGTCCGAGACCACATTCGCAAAGGATTATGCAGTACAAGGCCAAACATGGTTAGGCTGGCTGACCATTAGGAAGTTCTCAGCAAGTAAGGCTTCCGAAAAGGAACTTTGGTGGGCGAAGGCTTGCGCTCAAAATCTTTTAGACGAACTGAATAAAGAACAATAAACAATGATACCCATGTTGAAAGACGTACTGACCATTCTTTTTTACGCCACGTCCGTATATGTCGTGCTATGGCTCACGTATAAGTTCGGCCGCTACCGAGCCGAGGAGGCAATGGCCGACGAAGTGGCGCGCCTTCGTCAATCGCGTTGGGACGAAGGCTACCGCGCAGGCCGTGAGCGCGGCCACCAAGAAGGCTATCGTGACGGTTACGCGAAGGGCCGTGCCGAGGGTTATGACGACGGCCGACGCTATGAAGCTATCACGCATCATAACGAGGAGGAGATTAAACGACAATTGAAGTTGTAACGACACTTGATAATGACACAATTTATTTGTATCTTAGTACTGGTCTTGATGAGTAATTATGTGGCCTACGTGTTAGGCCGCGAGCGAGGACTGTGGCGCGGCTACTTTGAGGGCCGCGCTGAGGCCTATCGCGAGAGGGAACGATCAGAAGGCAAGACCAAACAAGAGAGGGATGTATAAATGTGCGAATGTGCAAATGTGCAAATGGTCGCCTTTGCACGCTGAGTAATTAAGACATTATTCAATCATTTGCACATTTGCACATTCGCACATTTGCACATTGCCCACGCATTTGCACATTAGCACATTAGCATATTAAAAAAATAACAGTGACGCGACGACGAATTAACCTCAGCGTGCCGCCCGAACTATTCAGAGAGTTGGAGCGCATACGCAAAACTTATCGCTTTAGTACGACGTGCGAGATGTGCGTCGTACTTTTGCGTGTATATGCGCGTATGGTCGCTGAGGCTGAGGCTGAGGCTGCCGCCGCCACTGACGATGATGAGGACTACATCGCCGCCACCTTTGAGCGCATGGCCGCCACCATGCCTACGCCTACCAACACAACGCCAACCGTGCGCCACCCACGAAGGAGGATAGAATAGTAAAAGAAGACTATGGCTAAAGATAAAGACTACAAGCGAATGATCCACACGCGCCACTGGTTGGAGTTGAGGCGCATGGTCCTCACGGCTCACCCATTGTGCCAACGTTGTGAGGCTGAGGGACGCACGACGGCTGCCACTGAGGTACATCACGTGCGGCCCGTCGAAGAGGGTACAACAGCGAGGGAGAAGGAGCGGCTCATGTTTGATGCACACAACCTCCGCGCCCTCTGCCACGACTGCCACGTGCTGACGCACACAGAGTTGGGACGCTCTGGCCGTAAGGCAAATGCCGAGCGCAAGGCGCGGCAGGCCGAAAGCGTTAACAAACGCTTCTTTGGCGACGAGTAGACCACTCCGAAGTAGCCGAAAACGACCGAAAAACGACCGAAAACGAACAAAAAACGAATAAAAACGGAGTAAGAAACGTGGCCTTCTGCCCTACACTCATCGCTCATCAGCGCCACACCAACAGGGGGGGCGGTTTTTTTTAAGGGTGGTGGGGGTGCGTTAAACCCCGCCCAAACCCTTTTTTTTGCGCGAGCATTTTTTTTAATTTATGGAACTTTGGGCAATTCAACACCCTTAAACAATAATTAATAAATGTGCGAATGTGCAAATGTGCAAATGTGCGAATGATTGAATGATGTTTTAATTACTCAGTGTGCAAAGGCGACAATTTGCACATTTGCACATTAACACATTAACACATTGATAATATGGCACGTACCACCAAACAATGGTATGCCCGCATCACCAAGGCACTCAAGAAGTCGGGTACTTATAACACCAGCCTCGAAATGCAGATACAATCGTTGGCAGGAGCTATGCGCACGCTCGAACTCGCCACTGATGAGATTGACAGCCTCGACACCACCGTCGTGTGGGAGGAGACACGCTACGGCCGTAAGATGATGCCGCACCCCGTGTTTAAAATTCAGCGCGACGCACAAGCCTCCGTCACGCGACAGATGAAGCAGTTGCAACTCACCACAGAGGAGTTGACCACCGACCAGAGTTCCGACCCATTGATAGACCTAACCCAAAAGCTCATTAATGAACAGTAGTTTAATGTGCAAATGTGCGAATGTGCAAATGTGCGAATGATTGAATGATGTTTTAAATACTCAGCGTACAAAGGCGACCATTCGCACATTTGCACATTCGCACATTTGCACATTGACCACGCATTTGCACATTTGCACATTTAAATTAATTTAGAATGACCGAAGAAGAAGCCCACCGCTATCGAGAGGAGAAACAGCGCGTATCGCGTTCGCTCGCTGCTAAATCGTTGGAGTCGTACCACCTTGAGGCGGTCGACCCTCGGCTCTACGTGTACGTATCAATGGTGCGCGACAGCCCCACTGAGCATAACCTTTGGGAGCAGTTGGCCGTTGAGCGTTTCCTGCGTATGGTGAAGCTTTATGGGCTTGACGCTCGCAAGGTGCGCCGCTTCTACCTCTTCTACGAGTCGCTCTACTTCCCTGGCAAGGAAGGCATGCAGCACTACAAGCTGACGCCCGTGCAGTGCTTCCAGTTTGCGGCCGTATATGGCTTTTGGCAACGGGGGCGTCGCATCGTGCGTGAGGTGTGTCTGTTTGTACCCCGAAAGTTTTCGAAGACTACCTCAGGTGCAGCCTTCCCCCTCTACGATCTCTTCTTTGGCGACGCCAATGCTGAGTGCTACTTTGGCGCCAACTCTTACGACCAAGCGAAGAAAGGCTTTAACGTCCTGCGCGGCTGCGTGCGTAGGCTCGACCCGCGCGGCTTACGCTATACGGTGAATGAAGACGTGATTAAGAGCCGACGTCAGGACCGCACGGCCTTTGCTCAGTGTCTGACAGGCAATAGCCGCACCAAGGACGGCTTGAACGCCTCGACCGTCTTAATCGACGAATACTCCCAAGCGCGCACCAATGAGCTACTCACCGTGCTTACTACCTCTATGGGCGTTAGGCAGAACCCCCTTACGGTGATCATCACCACCGCGAGCGACGTATTTGAAGGCCCATTCTACGCCAAGTTGCAAGGCTACAAACGTCTGCTACTGGGCGAGGTGGACGATGATAGCGTATTTGCTCACCTCTTTGAACCCGACGTCGACGACCCCGAGGACCAACCCTCTACGTGGCGCAAGGTCCACCCCCACATGGGCGTGACCGTTAGCCTCGAATTTTACGAAGCCGAATATCGTGCAGCACGTCGCGACGGTGCGGAGGCGATGTTGGCCTTTCGCACGAAGTTGCTCAACGTCTATGCCGAACAGCAGCAGCGCTCATGGATAACGGCCACCCTCGCCACCGACATTATGCGTCCCTTCACGCTCGACGCTATCAAGGGCCGTCCCGATGCAATGGTGGCTATCGACTTGAGCGAGAGTGACGACTTCTCGGCCGTGACGACTGGCTTCTATTCGCCCGAAGAGAAGTCGTTCACCTTCCACACGGCCTACTTCTTCCCCGATGAAGCCCTGGCGGGCCACCCAAATGAGCGCCTTTACCGCAAGTGGGCGGCCGAGGGACACCTCACGCTGACGCAAGGCCCTGTCATCAATTACCGCACGATCGTCGACTACGTGTTGCGTGTCAACCGCTCCGTGCGCATACTCTCTATTGGTTACGACCCTTGGAAGAGTCAAGAGCTCATCAACATGTTGGCCGCATCAGGCGCGCGTGACGTGTTGCGCGGAGTGAAGCAGACGTACGGCAACTTTACCGCCCCCGTCCAATCCTTTGAGCATGGCTGCAAGACGGGCCACATCTTCATCAATCCTAACCCGATTAACGCCTACTGCTTTGGCAATGCCATACTCGACACCGACAACCTGGGCAACTCTAAGCCTATTAAGCGCGCTCGCTATCAAAAGATTGACGGACTCATAACGATGCTCATGTGCTTGAGACTGTTTATAGATTATGAGCGGTAAGAAAAGCGTATTAATACCAAAGTTCGGATTTAGCAAGGGCGGGCTGAAAGCCCAATGTATCACATAGCCCAGGGCAAGCGAAGCGACACCCTGGGGTTCCCGCATAGTAGAGTCTCCGCGCCCTGTAAGGGCAAAAG
>ENA-UEQL01001895-UEQL01001895.1-human-gut-metagenome-genome-assembly--contig:-NODE-1895-length-14226-cov-4.748958_pt1 | contig 14226 bp, 8 predicted proteins | sample MGYA00242905_ERZ507926 | MGnify/ENA primary metagenome ERZ507926 (study PRJEB26167, sample SAMN06115531) | human gut metagenome | host: Homo sapiens | place: China:Henan | collected 2015-09-09 | study...
AAACGCTGGTGTAGAGACGAGTAATCATTTTACCGGCATCAGTAAAACGATACTTATGCCTAAAGGTGCATCAAAGGACATTGAAGACTTTATGCTCACTCGCTATGCCTGCTACCTCGTGGCACAAAATGGTGACCCTCGTACGTCGGAGATTGCTTTTGCCCAAAATTCCTTTGCTGTACAAACACGTGTGGCAGAGGTAATAGAGCAACGACTTCTTGACTACGACCGTGTCCAGGCTCGCCATAAGTTGGCAGAGACAGAGAAACGCCTCTCTGGTGTTCTTTACGAGCGTGGTGTGGATGACAAGGGGTTCGGAATCATACGTAGTAAGGGCGACCAAGCTCTTTTTCGCATGAACACTGCTATGCTTAAACGTAAACTTGGAGCACCGGAAAAACGTGCTTTGGCAGATTTCTTGCCAACTCTTGGCATTAAGGCAAAGGACTTTGCTGCCGAGATGACCAGCAGTGTTTTACGAGGCGTTTCATTGAGAGAAAATTGAAAACTGATAATTGATAATGGAAGAAAAGACGACCGACAACAGAAATACCTTCGCTATCAAGACTTTTCTGAAAGACTATCTTGATTTGCGCAAAGACAAGGACAATGAACTGGAAACTGTAGATTCCATCCGTAAGGGAGTGGAATTCAAAGGAGCCAATCTTTGGATTCTGATATTCGCCATATTCATGGCCTCGTTGGGATTGAATGTAAACTCCACAGCCGTGATTATCGGTGCCATGCTCATCTCGCCGCTGATGGGGCCTATCATGGGCGTGGGGCTTTCTGTGGGGTTGAATGATTTTGAATTGATGAAGCGGTCTTTGAAGAGCTTCTTGATAACTACCTTGTTCAGTGTGACCACTGCTACCATTTTCTTTCTGGTGAGTCCCGTTGCCGAGGGGCAGTCGGAATTGCTGGCACGTACGTCACCCACCATTTATGACGTATTCATCGCCTTGATGGGTGGCTTGGCAGGTGTGACGGCGCTCTCTACCAAAGAGAAAGGAAATGTGATTCCGGGTGTTGCCATTGCCACGGCTTTGATGCCGCCTCTCTGTACGGCAGGCTACGGGCTGGCAACGGGTAACTTGATTTATTTCCTCGGTGCATTCTATCTTTATTTCATCAATTCCGTGTTTATCAGTCTTGCCACTTTCCTGGGCGTGCGCGTGATGCACTTCCAGCGCAAGGAGTTTGTGGATAAGAACCGGGAGAAGAAAGTACGTAAATATATCGTCCTGATTGCTATCTTGACCATGTGTCCCGCTGTCTATCTAACGGTAGGTATCGTCCAGGATACCTTCTTTGAGAGTGCTGCCAACCGTTTTGTCAACGAGCAGCTCTCCTTTGAGAATACGCAGGTGCTGGACAAGAAAATCCATCACGAGGGCAAGGGCCACGAAATACGTGTCGTGCTGATTGGGCAGGAGGTGCCCGAAGCTTCCATCGCCATTGCCCGCAGTAAGATGAAAGACTATAAGCTGGACAATACCAAGCTGATAGTCCTCCAAGGCATGAACAATGAAGCGGTGGATATTTCTTCCATCCGTGCCATGGTGATGGAAGACTTCTACAAGAACAGCGAGCAGCGTCTGGTGGAACAGAAACAGAAGATTGCCACACTGGAGCAGAATTTGGAAAGATACAAAACCTTCGATGAATTGGGCAAGAAGATTATCCCGGAACTGAAAGTGCTCTACCCGTCGGTAAAGACCGTATCAATATCTCATGCGATTGAACTGGCGGTAGATTCTGTACGGGTGGATACTGTGACCCTTGCCGTCTTGAAATTCGGCAAGCATCCGGGTGCGCACGAGAAGGAAAAGATTGCGGAGTGGCTCAAGGCGCGTACGGGTGCCAAGCAATTGAGGCTGATTACTGAATAATACAAGAATTGACGGAATGAAAATAAGATTTATACTGATAGCTGTCTGCTTCCTTTTTTCTCTGCCGGGACAAGCGGATGAAGGGATGTGGATGCTGGGAAATCTGAACAAGCAGACACGCCAGACCATGAAAGAGTTGGGCTTGCAGATGTCTGTCAACAAGCTATACAATACGAAACGCCCGTCGCTGAAGGATGCGGTAGTCAGCTTCGGAGGCTTTTGTTCCGGAGTGGTGGTGTCCGGGGATGGGCTGGTGTTTACCAATCATCACTGCGGCTTCAGCAGCATACAGCAACACTCGTCTGTGGAGCACGACTATCTGAAAGACGGATTTGTGGCACGTAATCTTAGTGAAGAACTGCCTAATCCGGAACTTTACGTCCGCTTCCTCTTGCACCAGCAAGACGTGACCCGTCGGGTACTTGGAGCAGTAAAACCGGATATGAACGAATCTGAGCGTACAAGTGTAGTAGATTCGGTGATGCTGGTCATTGGCGAAGAGGTTTCTCGTAAAGACTCCACGCTGATAGGCATTGTGGATGCTTACTATGGAGGCAATGAATTCTGGCTTTCCGTTTATCGCGACTACAATGATGTGCGTTTGGTATTTGCACCGCCTTCCTCAGTGGGCAAGTTCGGCTGGGACACTGACAACTGGGTATGGCCGCGCCATACGGGCGACTTCGCCGTATTCCGTATCTATGCCGGCAAAGACAACCGTCCTGCCGACTATTCTCCCGACAATGTTCCCTACCATCCCGAATACGTGGCTCCGATATCTCTGGACGGTTATCGTGAGGGTTCCTTCTGTATGACGATGGGCTATCCGGGCAGTACGGAACGCTATCTTTCCTCTTTTGGCATCGAAGAGATGATGACCACCACCAACCAGGCTCAGATAGATGTCCGTGGTGTGAAGCAGGCCATCTGGAAGCGTGAAATGGATAGCCGTGACAGCATCCGCATCAAGTACGCTTCCAAATACGACGAAAGTTCCAATTATTGGAAGAACAGCATAGGAGTGAACCGCACCATCAAGAAACTGCATGTGCTGGACAAGAAGCGTGCCATGGAGACCGAACTCCGTCGCTGGATACAGCAGACACCGGAGGAGCGGGAACATCTGCTGCATCTTTTTTCCGACCTGGAGCTGAACTACAAGAGCCGCCGTGATGCTTATCGTGCCAGAGCTTACTTTGCCGAATCTTTCCTGAACGGTCCGGAACTGGTGCAGCTTGCTTTGTCCATCCTCAACTTCGACTTTGAGGGGGAAGAGAAAACGGTGGTTGCCAATCTGAAAGCTATCGTTGAGAAATATGCCAATCTGGACTTGGGCATTGACAAGGAAGTGTTTACAGCACTGTTGAAAGAATACCGCTCCCAAGTGGATTCCACCTATCTGCCCGAGCTCTACCAGACGATTGCGACAGAATACGGAGGTAACGAGCGTACCTATGTGGATAGTCTTTATGCCCGCTCGGAGCTGACCACCCCCCGTGGATTGAAGCGTTTTCTGGAGCAGGACACCACCTATCAGATATATAATGACCCTGCCATCAACTTGGGCATCGACCTCATCACGAAGCTATTCGAGATGAATATGCAGGTACAGCAGGCTTCCGGTGAAATCGAGCGGAATGAACGTTTGTTCAACTCTGCCGTGCGACGTATGTACGCATCCCGTAACTTCTATCCCGACGCCAACTCCACCATGCGTTTGAGTTTTGGCACTGTCTGCGGTTATGCCCCCTTCGACGGAGCGGAATATGATTATTATACCACCGCGAAAGGTATTCTGGAGAAAGTCAGAGCCCATGCAGGCGATGTGGATTTTGAAGTGCAGCCTGAGTTGCTATCCCTTCTTTCCTCCGGTGATTTCGGTAGATATGCCGATGAGAAGGGAGAAATGAATGTCTGCTTTATCTCCAATAATGACATTACGGGAGGCAATTCCGGCAGTGCCATGTTCAATGCCAAAGGAGAACTTCTGGGGCTTGCCTTCGATGGGAACTGGGAAGCCATGAGCAGCGACATCCTTTATGAGCCGAAGATGCAGCGCACCATCGGGGTAGATGTACGCTACATACTGTTTATGATTGAGAAGTATGGGAAGGCAGGAAATCTGATTCAGGAACTGAAGCTTGCCAATCCTTAACGTGTGCCCCCTGCCTATACTTTTATGGGTGATATTTTCTAAATCACTCCACGGATACGGTCATCGAATGCCGAGAGTGCTGCCTTTGCCCCTTCGCCCATGGCAATGACTATCTGCTTGTAGGGAACATTCGATACATCCCCTGCCGCATATACCCCCGGAAGTGTGGTACGGCAGAAAGCGTCAATCTTAATCTCCCCGGTCGGAGTCGTTTCCAGCTTGTTGCGGAAAGGAGCGCTGTTGGCTGCCAAACCGATTTGCACGAAGATGCCGTCTAACGGGAAGTCGCGTTCCTCGCCGGTAAGGCGGTCCTTGATGCGGATAGAAGTTACTTTTTCCTCGTTTCCATCGACTTTTACGGTCTGTGACGAGGTGAAGATTTCCACATTCGGCAGGCTCTGGGCTTTCTCTTGCAGCACTTGGTCGGCTTTCAGTGTATCGGCAAATTCGAATACCGTTACCTTCCGGCAGATGCCTGCCAGGTCGATGGCAGCTTCAATCCCCGAGTTACCTCCACCGATAACCGCCACATGCTTGCCTTGATAGAACGGACCGTCGCAATGCGGACAGAATGCCACACCGCGTCCTATGTATTCCGCTTCGCCCTCCACATTCAGTTTGCGCCAGCTTGCCCCTGTGGCAATGATTACTGCCGGTGCATGAAATACCTCGCCGCCTACGGTGGAGACGCTTTTCTCCGTTCCCTGCAACTCTACTTTTTCTATCTTCCGCTCCTCGAAAATCTCTATCGGATAGTGCTCTATATGTGTGCGGAGTGCGTTGGCAAGCTCTGTTCCGGTAGTCTGCGGCACGGAGATAAGGTTTTCTATGCCTACCGTTTCCTTCACCTGTCCGCCTATGCGCTCGGCAACAATCGCCACCCGTAGCCCCTTGCGTACAGAGTAGATGGCTGCGGAAGCTCCGGCTGGTCCGCCGCCCAATACCAGCACGTCGAAATCTCTCTCTATCGGCACTTCATCCTCCTGAGGAGCACTGCCGAAGGCTTCTTCCAGCTTCTGCAAAAGTTCTCCTAAAGAACCGCGACCTACGTGAAGCAGCTTGCCATTAGCGTAGACTGACGGCACGGCTTGTATTTTCAGCGCATCCACTTCCTCTTGATTAAGTGCTCCGTCCACCATCTCGTGGGTGACGTGCGGATTCAGCAATGCGATGATGTTCAGTGCCTGCACCACGTCCGGACAGTTGGTACAAGTGAGCGATACATACGTTTGCAGGCTGATGTTGCCTTGCAACGCCCGGATGCGGCGACGAATTGCTTCGTCCGGCAGATTTTTCCCCTTTCCATCGGCATTCAGCACGGCAAGCAGGAGGGAAGTGAACTCGTGTCCGCCGGGGATGCCGCGGAACTTGATGCCGGTTTCCACATCGTCTTTCAGCAATGTGAACTCCAACACGGGGTTCTCCGTCTCACTCATCCGGCAGGAGAGCTTGTCGGAACAGCTTGCCACATCCTTTAGGAATCCGATAAGCTCTTGTGCCTGCTCGTACCCCGGATGATAGGTGATATGAAAGACGTAGCGGGCTTCCAAATGCTGGAATACGCTCCGCACCTGGTCTAATATAGTTGTTTCTAACATGATTAATAGGATGTTTGGGGGTGAAAAAATAGTCTTTTAATATCTCTGATATAGAGTAGTTGCAGTACTTGTGAGGAAATACTCCAGTACTTCTATATAAGTACTGCGGACGTCTTAAAGGAAAGCGGACGTCTTTCTATGGTGAAAGCGCCCGCTCCTCCTATTACTTATCAGGAGCTTAAAAAATGGAATACGGACGATGACAACGAAGCAGGCAGAGCTTACCTTTATTATATAATCGGAGGAGTCGTACTTTTGCTGATTCTTTGTTTTGCTTATTATCGGCATAGAAAAAAAGGTAGTAAACAAGAGGCAACAGCACCGAGCGTTCCAGAAGATGGTGTATCTGTCGATGAGAAGAGTACTGATGCACCGGCCAGTACTCCGATAAAGGTTAATGCTGTCTATCTGTTTGGAGATTTTCAGGTGTTCGATACCAAAGGCAATGAAATTGCTTATCGTTTCGGTCCGAAAATAAAACAAATGTTTGTCCTCGTACTGCTTCATTCACACGACGGCCAGGAGGGGATCAGTACTAATAAGCTGTCTGCCCAACTCTGGCCGGAGAAGACTACGACCTCTGCCAAGAATATACGTAACGTCACGATCAACCACCTGCGGAACATTCTAACAGATTTAGAGGGAGTGGAGCTTGTTTTCTTAAACGACAAATGGAAAATTGTGTATGGAGATAATTTCTACTGTGATTATCTCAAAGCCTTGAATATAGCAAAAATGCTACAACAGGTTCATTCACCTCAAGAACAAGAAGAAGAGGTAAAACAACTTATCGGCCTGCTGCAACGAGGCACCTTACTGCCTACTTTTGTACATTACGAATGGTTTGGCAATATCAAAATTAACCATGACGAACTTTTCATCCGGATCATCGAGAAACTGCTTCCTATCGTAGAAGCGAATAATGAACCCAGAAAGGTTATCGTATTGTCCGACGTGCTTTTCTCGTTTGACGGAATGAGCGAAACGGCATTGACTTTCAAAATAAAAGCACTCAAGAAACTTGGACAAAAAGCGTATGCACAAAGTGTTTATGACCGTTTCCAAAAGGAGTACCAGCAACTCTATGGAGAGAAGTATAAGGAGAATTCGTTAGAAGAATAAAGACTTGATGCCATGCTTGGGAAACTTTTTTAGTCAAAAGAATAAAGGAACCTATTATAATTAATCATTTTATTAGGCACTTTTAAATAATTGTGTTCCTATCGATAAGAGTAGAGACTTAAAAAAAGCATAAGAGAAATCTCCTAATTGCTATTTACATAGAAAAATAGTACTTTTGTACTCCATTCAAAAAAGAATTTATGACGAAAGCATTATTTTTTGATATAGACGGAACATTGGTCAGTTTTGAAACTCACCGCATCCCGTCGTCTACCATTGAGGCACTGGAAGCCGCCCGTGCAAAAGGACTGAAGATATTTATCGCTACGGGACGTCCGAAAGCCATTATCAACAACCTCTCCGAATTGCAAGACCGGAATCTGATTGATGGATATATCACCATGAACGGGGCTTACTGCTTTGTCGGGGAACAGGTAATCTATAAAAGTGCCATCCCCCAGGACGAAGTAAAAGCGATGGGAGATTTCTGCGAGAAAAAAGGCGTTCCCTGTATCTTTGTAGAGGAACACAACATTTCCGTTTGCCAGCCCAATGACATGGTGAAAAAGATATTCTATGATTTCCTGCACGTGAATGTGATTCCGACTGTATCTTTCGAGGAGGCAACCAGTAAGGAAGTCATCCAAATGACACCCTTTATCACGGAAGAGGAAGAAAAAGAAATCCGTCCGTCTATTCCTACCTGCGAGATAGGCCGATGGTATCCTGCATTTGCCGATGTGACCGCCAAAGGAGACACCAAGCAAAAGGGCATTGATGAAATAATCCGCTATTTTGATATTAAACTCGAAGATACCATGGCTTTCGGAGACGGAGGAAATGACATCAGCATGCTCCGCCATGCAGCCATCGGAGTAGCCATGGGACAAGCCAAAGAGGATGTGAAAGCCGCTGCCGATTATGTGACAGCTCCCATCGACGAGGATGGCATCAGCAAGGCAATGAAGCATTTTGGTATTATCTGATTATGAGCGTAGACACCAATAACGCAGCGTTTCAGGACGCCCTGAACCTGATTCAATATACGCGTCAATCGGTTTTCCTGACCGGGAAAGCGGGTACAGGGAAATCTACATTCCTGCGTTACGTCTGCGAAAATACCAAAAAGAAACACGTTGTACTCGCACCGACAGGCATCGCTGCTATCAATGCCGGAGGAAGTACGATGCATAGTTTCTTCAAACTCCCTTTCTATCCGCTGCTGCCGGATGACCCGAACTTGAGTCTCCAGCGTGGTCGTATCCATGAATTTTTCAAATACACCAAGCCTCACCGGAAGCTGTTGGAACAAATAGAACTGGTCATCATCGACGAGATTTCAATGGTAAGGGCGGATATCATTGATGCCATCGACCGAATCCTACGTGTATACTCTCACAATCTGCGCGAACCTTTCGGAGGAAAACAACTGTTATTGGTAGGCGACGTATTCCAACTGGAGCCCGTCGTAAAAAACGACGAACGGGAAATATTGAACCGCTTCTATCCTACACCCTATTTTTTCTCTGCCAGAGTATTCGGCCAGATAGACCTGGTATCCATCGAACTTCAAAAGGTATACCGCCAAACAGACCCCGTTTTTGTCGGCGTCCTCGACCATATCCGGAACAATACAGCCGGAGCGGCTGATCTGCAACTACTGAACACCCGTTATGGAAGCCAAATAGAAGAATCGGAAGCTGATATGTATATCACTCTGGCCACCCGTAGAGACACGGTAGACTCTATCAACGAAAAGAAACTGGCGGAACTTCCCGGAGACCCAATTACTTTTGAAGGAGTCATCGAAGGAGATTTCCCCGAAAGCAGTCTACCCACCTCACAAGAGCTCGTACTGAAACCCGGTGCACAAATCATCTTTATTAAAAATGATTTCGACCGCAGGTGGGTAAACGGTACCATTGGTGTCATTGCCGGAATTGATGAGGAAGAAGAAACCATCTACGTTATCACCGACGATGGAAAAGAATGTGACGTAAAGCGTGAATCATGGCGCAATATCCGTTATCGCTACAACGAAAAGACAAAAGAAATAGAAGAAGAAGTCTTAGGTAGCTTCACACAATATCCCATTCGGTTAGCTTGGGCCATCACTGTCCATAAGAGTCAGGGACTGACTTTCAGCCGTGTAGTCATCGACTTCACAGGTGGTGTATTTGCAGGTGGACAAGCATACGTGGCACTAAGCCGCTGTACCTCACTGGACGGTATTCAGCTCAAAAAGCCTATTAACCGTGCTGACGTCTTCGTCCGCCCCGAAATCGTAAACTTTGCCGGACGCTTCAACGACCGGCAGGCTATCGACAAAGCTCTGAAACAAGCGCAGGCCGACGTGCAATACGCTGCTGCTTCACGCGCTTTCGACAAAGGAGACATGGAGGAATGTCTGGAACAGTTTTTCCGCGCCATTCATTCCCGCTATGATATTGAGAAACCTGTTCCCCGCCGTTTTATCCGACGTAAACTTGGTGTCATAAACACCTTGAAAGAGCAGAATAAGAAACTCAAAGAGCAAATGCGCGAACAGCAGGAACGCCTCCGCCAATATGCTCACGAATATCTATTAATGGGTAACGAATGTATCACCCAGGCACACGACTCACGTGCCGCCCTCGCCAACTACGACAAGGCACTTAGTCTCGACCCTAATTATGTGGATGCCTGGATACGCAAAGGAATCACTCTCTTCAACAACAAAGAGTATTTCGATGCTGAAAACTGCTTCAACACTGCAGTCACCCTCTATCCGGCAAACTTTAAAGCTGTCTATAACCGCGGAAAGCTCCGGCTAAAAACAGAAAACACAGAAGGTGCCATTGCCGACCTGGACAAGGCCACTAGCCTGAAACCGGAACATGCCGGTGCACACGAACTCTTCGGAGACGCTCTGTTGAAAGTCGGGAAAGAAGGAGAAGCCGCCTTACAATGGAGAATTGCAGAAGAACTTAGAAAGAAAAAATAGCCTATTCTTCCCGACCTCCGCACCTATCCATCTTTGTCATCTACACACTTACATAAAAATCATCCTACACACAATATCTCCATCAAACAGTGCCCCCGCATGGCCTCCCGGCCTCGTTTTTCCGACGTCAAGCGCAGATGGTTTCTCCGGCGTTAAAAAGGGCAGACTGTTTGAGCGTAGCGAGTTTCTGCCCTTTAGCCGGAGGAAACACCGGAGTAGTCGGAAAAACGCAGCCTTGATTCTTTCTTTTTGGTTCCTTTTCTTTCGTATCAAGACGAAAGAAAAAGAACTGATTCTCCCTCTATATCAAAAACTTTTATTAGTTTTGCTCTTTGTAATATCTCAAACTCTTAAAATAGAAGCAAATGAAAAAAGGTTTGAAAATCGCAGCTATCACAGTAGGAGTCATCATCATTCTGATGTTCCTTCTTCCTTTCGCCTTCCAGGGAAAGATAGCCGACATTGTAAAAACAGAAGGCAACAAGATGCTTAATGCACAATTTGACTTTAAGAACCTTAACATTAGCCTGTTCCGTAACTTTCCACAGGCTTCTGTCACTCTCGAAGATTTCTGGCTGAAGGGTACGGGTGAATTTGCCAATGACACCCTTGTACAAGCCGGAGAAGTTACCGCCGCAGTCAACTTATTCTCCCTTTTCGGAGATAGCGGTTACGATATTTCTAAAATATTTATCGAAGACACGAAGTTACATGCCATTATCTTGCCGGACGGACGTGCCAACTGGGATATCATGAAACCTAATACCGCCCCTAAAATGGATGGAACACGGATCTCCGCTAAAGCCTCCGCCTGTATTTCAGGCAAAACCGGATTCAGACAGTTTCCTTCCCACACAATTTCGACAATTGCTTTTTTGGCAGAAGAAGCAGGAATAACAACCACCGGATAACCGGAAGCAGCTTCCGCAAAGCTCCAGTCAACTTCTTTCCCATTTACTTTCACAGAATGAATCCTTTCTCTTCCGACATTCACTTGTAATGTCAATGCCAAAGGCGCCTTAAAACGTTGCTCTATCCGGTAAATATCTGTATCTTTCTCCCTGACAAAGTGATAGGTTATGTCAGGCAAAGAAATAGAAGCTTTTGACCATCCTGCGGGAAATCCCGGACGAATCACCATCTTCCCGTTCAATACATCGGGTAAAATGCCATACAATCCTTGTACCAGTAATCGGGAAGCTACCCCTATCGGATCTCCAAAGTCACGATAACACTCTCCACGGGCAGCATCATAAAAGCTGACTTGCCCCAAATTGCCGGGACTGTTACCTAAGTACATGCCATCCAGAAATGAACTTTTCATCAATCGATATGCCTCCTCCGGACGTCCTGCCTGAAAATAAGCCAAAGCTGTATGCATTACCTCTGCGAAAGCCACATTATTGATACTCCAGGAATAAGGTAACCAATTGGTAGTGGCAATCGTTGCATACCCCTCTTCAAGTCCATCGGCATACACGGGGATATGTGGTATTTCCGTATCAACATACCGTGTAGCCTGATAAGCTTGAAAAGGATCGGCAACGTCGCTATCGAGTGCATGGTATATAGTCCATAATCCCGGACTTTCGTGAAGCCGGCGATGTCCCATAAAATCCTGATATTCCGCCCAACAACCTTTGCCCTGCATCCAAAGACGCTTATTCATCGCTTTCAATATTTGCTCGGCTTCGTTCTGATAAGGTGAAGGGTCTTCGCCTATCAAAGAAGCAAGAAAAGCAGCCATTTTATTGGCACGGTAGTTATAAGCCGACGAATGGGTGACTGCGCCACTGTTGTAGTAAAGCGCATCACTTGCCCAAATACAAGCGTATGCATCATATAAACCATCATTGTCCGGATCATAATTTAATTTTTCCCAAGCTAGATGGCGGGTAATCACAGGCCACATTTTGCGGACATACGCAGTATCTCCCGTCCAGTTGAAGTGCCATAACAATTCATCCATGTAACAAAGATTCATGTCATAGTGGTGCATCTGGTTGTTACGTTCAGGATTCCGGCAAATATACCCATTACTATATTGAGGAGTTCCCCAACGTTTTTCCGAACGCGCCAGATTCATTGTAGAATCCTGTGCCGGATGAGGTATTGTATTCGGGACATCAGTCACCTGACTAGCTGCATAAGCATCAAAATGAGTCCGTGCCCGGTCATGCCAACCTAAAGCATCACCAGTATATCCGGCCCTCCACCCACTTAACGGCATACGCCAGCCAATAGCACCGTGCAACCAAACCTGTCCGTCCCAAATTCCATCGGCAGCTGCGACCAATGCACCACCCAACGTGTTCAAATAAGGGTCCGGCGTTTCTATCTTCAAATGAGAAGCCAATGCCAAAGAAGCTGCCTCCGCTTGTTGATAGAGCTTACGGACATTATAACCTTCGGGAACCTCCCCACGTACCAAGTATACTTCTTTCTGCAAAGAAAGTTCACCTGTGACAAGGTCAGTCGCTTCGGCAGGAAGTTCGAAGCAATCAGCCGGGTCTACCCCCATATCTCCATTACGACTCAAACGTTTTCCGGTAGCTCCCCCATGTTGCCAACGAAGTATAGCTCCTTTAGGCATATTCGAAGGAGAAAAACGCCAAATAGCTCCATCCATATCGGCTAATGCCAATACAGAAATACGCAGTTCTCCTTTTCCCCAAGACGGGTCTGTCAAATAATAGGTACGTTTTCCAGCCGAATAACGGGATTCACAATGCCCGGTGCAGTCAAGCGCCAATTCTGTTCCGTCACGAAGAATGACTTTGAAACTTATATTTCCTCCGCGTCCGTTATTATAAAAAGCAAAAACCGGCCGGTCACTTGTTTCTACCCGAAAGGGACTGTGACTACCGTACAAAGCACGGGTATACCGATTCTTACCATTGACACAAACAAACTCATCACCATCGGGACGATATTGCAACGTCCTTTTTGTACCTCGCAGATGTTCATTCAAGGAGATGGATTCTTTAAAGTCACCGATCTGCTTTGCCTCTCTTTGAGCATTTAATGGCATCACCGACAACATCAAGAGGCAACAAACAGTCAGCTTTCCTTTTAAAATAAAATTCAGATGAAAATAACTCATATTTTTTTGTGTTTGATTATGGTAATGGCTTCAATCCTTCCCAACGGACATTCCAAGTTCCATCTTTCGGAAATCCCGGATTAGTCTCCGTACATCCGTCCCAACCGGCACACATCATCGCAATAGCAGTCAGCAAGCCGCCATTACCCGGTAAATAAATACGTAAACGGCCGTCCTGATAATTATGACCATTCGGCAAGTATGTGTTTGTGCGTTTATCCATCAGTAAAGCTCCGACTGCCTTTTCCGGTTCACCCAAACGGGCAGCATTCATAGCCGTCATCGGATAATCCCATCCCCAGGTTTTACCCCAATTCCAGTTATCCCAAATCCAGTGCAATGTATTTTTCATATAATCTTCCCGGATAAGTTTATTCATCGGAAGAATACCGACTGCACCTAATACTGCCATGTGGTCGGAAGTATAACGAATATCTTTATAAGTATCTATGGCTGTTTCAGCAGCCAGATAAAGTCCTTCATTATTAGATGCTAAAGGGGAAAGTTTGTCGATCATTTCATCCCATTCCAGACTACGTTGCTGTCCCATACGTTCACGCCATTGTTGGGCGGTCTGCATGGCAAAATGCCAGTAAGAAAGTTCAAAAGGAGGATTAATTGTTTCTGCAGCACGCAACGTTTCTTGTGCAGGAATGGCACCTTTCAATACGTAACGTCCTTCCAGTTCATCGTATGTAGCAAAAGAGTACATAAATTCTGCAGTCTCCTGTACCAAACGATTATATTTCTCCAACACTTCTTCCACAGAACAAAATTTGAGTTCTGACCTTTCTAAAAAGAAAATCAGCGCTGCATTATTCGCAATTCCCCAACGTCGGATATCGTCATAACGCTTACCTTCAAAACAAAGTTCCACACGACGTTCGCGACGATATAGCTCACGCACCTTTTCTTCCTCGTTTTTGACGTTCCGGCGGTTGAGGATCAGCCCGCCGAGCGAGGCGTATCCGCGCCCGCGGAAATTTTCAACCGCCATCGCAATATTGGCCGCCGCGTGCAGCGCCATATTTTCCCCCGAGGTCACGATGAAGACCCGGTCGGCATAGCCCGCGCGCATCGGCATGGAAAAGCCGCCGCAGACCACGTCGCCCAGCACATCGTAAAACACAACGTCCGGACAGAACGCCGCATACGCGCCCTTTTCCTCCAGCAGGTGTCAGCAACGTGGAGTGGGTATCGATACGCTGCACCGGGGCAGTGGAATGCTCATGCCGGGAGCGGGCAATATAGGCATCCACATCCTCCTGCGTAAAACGAACCTTTCGCCCGATTTTATAGGAATGGATTTCTCCCTTGCGAATCAGGTCGTAGTTGTAGAGTTTCTCGACCTTCGGTCCCTGCTTGTGGATGGT
>ENA-UEQL01001896-UEQL01001896.1-human-gut-metagenome-genome-assembly--contig:-NODE-1896-length-14213-cov-6.807442_pt1 | contig 14213 bp, 11 predicted proteins | sample MGYA00242905_ERZ507926 | MGnify/ENA primary metagenome ERZ507926 (study PRJEB26167, sample SAMN06115531) | human gut metagenome | host: Homo sapiens | place: China:Henan | collected 2015-09-09...
TCTGTCTTGTCGCCAACAGCAAGTACACGGCATATTCCATGACCCTCCATAACCTTAGTGCCTTTCATTACATGGTTTGTAGGATAGGTTGCAGCCTTGTCAAAATCTTTCTCATCGACGCTCTTGCCACACATCGGTTCACCAGTCAATGTTGACTCGTCCATGTGCAATGACGTAGCCTCAAGCAATTCGCTATCTGCAGGAACTTCCTCACCAGTATTGAGAATCACGATGTCGCCGACAACAATATCCTTACGAGGAATTTGCGTAGTGTTGCCATTGCGGATCACCTCTACAGGCTCGTCATCGTTCACTTGATTGAGAATGGTGAACTCCTTGTCTGCCTGCAATTCAAAATAAAAGGCAAGTCCTGTTGCGAGAAGGATGGCAACGAATATTCCTACCGGTTCAAAGAATACGGCAGCACCCTGTCCGAGTCCGAAAAACTCGTAGCATGATATACCTATCGACAACGCACCGGCTATCATCAGGATGATGATCAGCGGATCGCTGAACTTCTCCAAGAACTGTTTCCATAAAGGTTCTTTCTCTGGCGGTGTCAAAACGTTGGCACCATTCTTTCTGCGGCTTTCGAGCACCTGGGCATCGGTCAAGCCTGTGTAGTGATGTTTTTGTTCCATTGTATCTTATATTCATGAATATTTTAGTCTATAACAATCCATATATTATATTAATACCATCTTGCCACTCCGCCATGATGCGAGCATGTTCCTCTCCTACTTTGGCTGAAACTATAAGTTCCATCCCTACAAAGAGCAGTTGCACCTGCTGGTCGTGAGTTGTAATAGGTTGGAGATTGAACTCTGTTGCCATATGAGTTTGTATAATATCGTAAACCACCTCTTCGGTTATATGAAGAATAGCGATCTTTTAGTACTGAGGTGCCTATGCGGTGTTTGTAAGTTTTGCGAACAGGTGTATTAGAGAGATACTTTGTAGAAATGTATCCGACATACCCATTATATTCAACAGGAACCCACTTACAATCACAATCTTCATCTATAGTTACTGCAGTTCCTCGTGGTATTACTGTTAGAATATACGAATGCGTATTTGCCTCATAGCGCAAATTTAGATTATTCGTAACATACTTCGTAAATGCAGAAGTATTTGTCCACAACAAGCAAAGTATAAAAATTAAAAATAGAGTTCTATTTCTCATATAATCCCAAATTTATAATTGTACTTTTTAATGAATCCAATCATAAAACGCATATCACCAGTACGTATGATTCTGCCCGTATTTACCAAGTCTTCAAAAATTCTAATAACTGCTGTCTTTTCTGAGTTTTTATAAAATTAAAAATCTATATACAGCCAATAAAATCAATGTTATAGCAACAATACGAGATAACATTGACCAAGCTTTTCTATCAGTTTTCTTTCTTATATGTCCTTCTATAAACAAAGGTACGACAAACCATAATATGAGTGCAAGAATTATGTACAGAATCATTGTTATATTAGTTCCATTTTATTTCATAAACTCTTTTTCATCGATAGTAATCGTCTGGAAATTATTCTCCAACTTACTATCAACGACATTGATATCTAGACGATAGTTTATCTCTTCTCTTGAATTCTTTGTTCCAAAGTCAAAAGTATCTTGACTCCGTTCATACAACACATTACGTGTAAACTTTCCTTGCTTACCATTAATCGTTTCCTTTTCCATCCAATCATATCCATAAGCAAGTTTTAAATAGTAGACTCCCTGCGGTATTTCTTGAACAGTTGTTGTTGTGTTTTCTGCAACATAGACGTAACGGATACATTTATCTGTGCCTAATTCCATGATTTTTACAGCCACATTGCATCCACTTCCCATAACGATATCAAAATAGTTGTCTTGGATACCATAAATAGGTTTGACACCATAATCCTCACTCATATCTTCATCAGGTGTTTCATTTGTCCAACCTGCATAAAGTAGCTTTTGTTGGGCTTGCGTAGGTTCTACTACAGAATTCTCTTTATTGTCCCTATGATGGCAAGAGGTAAAAGTAAGAAGACCTAATGCCATTATTGTGATACGAATATTCATTGCCTAATATGGTTTTTATTAAAGGGGCATTACTTTCATAATGAGTAACGCCCCCTTCTAAGACATTTTTCTGTTCCTTGAAATTTTGGTTAATGTACAAGACCCTGACGATACATTTCATTAACCTTGCCCTGAATCTCAGAGTATGAAGATCCCAACTTATTCCTACGCTCCTGACCATTGCCAAAATCGCCACGAATAACACGTCGGGCATTTTCCTCAACATCACCACTTACAGGTACTGATGTAGATGAAGATGGCTTTGTATTCTGAGTAGCCGCTGGTTTAGACTGTGCAGGTTCTGCAATAGTTGCGGGATTCTGTTTTGTTGGTTGTTCTGCAACCTGGTTGTCATTTGCCTTAGCATGGTTAGCTGAAGAAGTTGTGTTTGCTGGAGATTTGTCTGTATTTTCAGCAACAGGCACTTCTGAACCGTTTGCAGGTACACCTTTGCTTTCAGCAGAAGCATATTCATTAGAAATTTCTGCTGCAAGAGCGTTATTACCCTTATCCTGATTCTCTGTATTCTGAGCAATAGCTTCAGTTTGAGTGTTATCATTGCCGTTTTCATTCTCCTTATTATTGATAAAGAAGAAGATACCAGCAATAATAGCAGCTGCAACGAGACCACCAATCACCTTTCCTGTATTTGATTTTTTCTCCAGTTGAGGAGTCGGAGATACAGGTTTGGGTTCTTGCTTTGGTTCAGCAACTACAGGTGCTTCGGGCAGTTTTCTCTTCAAAGTAACTTTTGGACTTTCGATAGCTTCAGGAGTTTCCCCCTGAGCTACTTTAGTCTTCAATGTTACCTTATGCTTAATTGACACCATAATTACGAATTACAGATCAGTTCGAAACCAGGAATCTTCTCGAATGCAGTACTGAGATCCATAACTTCAGGATGATTCTCATCACCGCCACTCTTCTTGAGAGAATTTACACCATCGTTATTCTTGATTGTGCAAACACAGTAGATTGGACCATGATCAGCGGAGTCTGCAATAACCTCGAGATAGTCACCAGAATCGCTCTGAAGCTCGACACGGCCACCTTCTTCTGCATAAGTTACATCCTCTTCTTCTACTGCAGCATCGTAGTTCACAATGCATATATAGGCTTCATCGATCTCGTTGAGGTTGGCAACATTGATCTGTTCTGTCTCTTCCTCACCTTCTGAAGGCTCCTTGTTGTCGCCCATGTGAAGCATGAATGGGAATTCGTTAAGATTGCCAAGATCGCTTTTGCGTCCACGGTACTCGTTAGAGAAGATACCACCAACTTCGCCATCCTTCTTCTTAAAGAACAAGCAAAGATCGAGATCGGTCGGAGAACTCCAGAAGAGTTTAACCTTCAACTTGCCACTGAATGTGAAGTCAGCAGCCTCACCCTTACGTCTGAGGGTAATTTTCTTTTTTAATGTTACCATAAATTTTTATTTAATATTAATAAAATATTTAACAATTACAAATTTGTGTAAATCCAGGAATTTGCTCTAACGCCTTTTCTAATGTGTAAAATCTCGTTTCATTTGTAACCCAAATACTATCATTCGTATCTTTTTTAATAGAAGCAATGAGACAAATTGGACCTATTTCTGACTCTTTACGGTTCACCTTAATGGATAAAGGTAACAGACCCTCATATTCAATATCCAAAAATAGAGGCAATGAAAATGGTTCTTGCTCATTTACTGCTGCAAAATAATCAATAGCAACAATATATAATTCTGTTAATGTATTTATTTTAGAGATTCGTATAATCTCCTCATCATTGTATTTGTTATTTGGACGTTCTTCCCCAATGTAACAAACATAAGGGAAACAAGTTAAAGATCCTTCTGTTTCTTTATCCCTCTTATAAGAACGGTTAAATACGCCGCCGGTAATATTGTCTGCGTTCTTATAAAAAACGCATAAGTCAATATCGTCATTATATTTATTACCGTCCCAACCACTCCATCCTAAAATTATATCGAAATAATTTAGTTGCGTAATTTTTTCGGTTTGCCCTCTATACAAATATTTCATAGCTGTCTGTGGTCAAAATTAAAATCATCGTTGGTTATCTTACTCGTTGGCTTTGAAACTCTTCTTTTCTGCTGTGACTTACTTTCACTTCCTACAGAATCAAAGAAATCATCACCAGACTTTGACTTTTGTTTCTTATATTTAGATATTGGGTGTTTAGGCTCTATAGACGGAGTGTCCCAAAACGAATCATTTGTAGATGGGGCTTGAGAATCCCCCGTATGAGTCGAGATGAAACCATCAGCCTCGTTTTCTTTATCAAAGATTAATTTAAACAGATCACGAACTTCCTTGTCATGTACAGAGTCAAGGCTCCTACTTTTAAGTTGGGTCAATTTCTTCTTAGCATCAGTATAATGACGACCTTGAATTAAATCTTTTATCTCAGCAATAGTTTGATCAAGCATTTTAAGTTCATTTTCTTTCTTAAACTTAGTTTCAGCTTTCTCTAACTTGGTGCAAATATCAGGATCTTCCTTTATATCAAGTGCTTCTTTGCAAAGAGTAATAACGCAACTCCAGTCCTCGTCCCATTGTGCAGAATCTATATCTCTAATAAGTTTTTTCCAACGCTTCCGTTCCTCTACCGCACGCTCCTTCTTGATTTTAATATCTGAAATACGAGCAATCCATTTTCGTGAGTTGGTAAAATCGACTTCTATGAGTTCATTGCATGTAGTTATAGCATCATCAAATCTACCTTCATTCAATGCAGAATTAAGTTGATTGGAAAGTTCCTCTACTCTGCTATTAGTAGCTTGTTGTTCTTTTTTGATTCGAGTCTCGCGCTCAATAATCTCCTTGTAATCAACATCGAGAAGTTTAGCCTTCTGGAGTTCTTGAATAGCCTCAGAGTATGCTTTTTGTGCAATAAACAAATCGGCACGATTAAGGTATCTTTCAAGTTCTTTCTGACTCTTAATTCGACGAATAGAGTCTTCTTTGATACGTAATGCCTCTTTTGAGTCCGACATAAAACTAAGAGCTTCCTCTGCTTTGAATTTTGCAGCTTCGTAGTCGTTCTCATCGTATGCGGCTTTTGCTTGTTGAATCTTTTCTTTATAATGATTCTGCTGAACTGACAATTCTGCTTTCTTGCGTAGTGCCTCTTCGTGTTTTTGCTTGGCCTCTTCATCATCCGGGCGCAAGGTAAGAGCAATGTTAAAGAACTCCTCCATTTTGTCATAGTCATGCTCTCGTTCTGCATCATATCCCATGTCCATGGCTTCCTTAAATTTACGCTCTGCTTCTGTTGCTTCTTTTTCGATTGCAGCCTTTGCATCAGCTTCTTCCTTAGCGCGTTTCATGGCTGCAGCTTCCTCTTCTGCAATTTTGATACGACGAAGTTCCGCTTCCGCATTACCTCTCATCATATTTTGTGCAGCAGAGAACTGACTACAATCTATGAAAGTGTAAGCACTTACCAATGATGACAAGTCTGAATCCTTGTAACTTACCATCTTGCAATCATCAAGATTATAGTAGCTTCGTAATTCCTTCTTAAATTGAATGTTGGTAAATGTATTACCCAAGAACAATATTCCTTTAATCTGTTCATGGCTTACACCTGCATCCTTAACAAAGCGAACAATTACGTTTATGATGTCCTTGACAATCTTATCTGTTCTCTCATCAATCTTTGATTTCTTGACTGGAACTGGATAATTCTTAAAAGGGTCACGAGATAAAGTTACGTTTGTGAGCTCAACTGGAATATAACTTCTTGCAGACGCTAACTTAACGAGCCAATCATCTACAAATTGATTCATTCTCAGATATTCAGACTCTCGTTCTTCCTTTGTTTTCAGCAAGTACTCTCTTTCATTAATATAATCAACTACATTTTCTATCAAAGCACGGCTTCTAACATCGGTTCCAAGTCCTTCAAGAACATCTTCCTTCTCTCTATTGAATAGATCATCTGTTTTCTGATAGAGTGCATAGTGAAGATTTTCATTACAAGCATTTAGAACAAGGTAATATCCATCTTCTGTATAGTTGCTTTTTTTTGCAGCATATTCCAAAGCCAGATGGCAAATGCGCGCAACACTCTCTTGTACAACAAATCTTTCCTCTTTCAACTCCTCAATAAAGAGAAGACGTGAAGCCAAAGAAATGTCTTTCGAGAATGATATGTAGGTGGTTATATCCCCATCTTCGTCCATATCCTTACGTAAATCATCAAAAATCTTTGAAGACCTAAATATTCCCTTCATTGGTTGGGAACGTTTAAACATGGTATATTGGGCCGAAGACTGAGTAATCAAAGAGAATACATTACCATAATAGTGAGGTTCGTTGTTACGAAATTTGCTCTGGAAGCCCTTGCCATAGGAAATTTCGTCATTGGCAACATCTTCATAGAAATAGAGCCAAATGCGATCCTCGCGGTTAGGTAGATTTACAAGACGAGTGATACCGTCGGTGTTTACAGCACCGACAATATACCACTTGTCTATGTATAGAGCTAATGACTTCATATTATTTGGATTTCTTCCAACTTATTACTGGTTAAAAGCTTTTCTAATCAAAGTGCTAAGGAAGCAGATTCCTTCTGCGATGATGATTGGCTGATGATAGTGGAAACCTTCACCAGATTTCGCTTTATCCTTAGCTTTTTTGTATTCTCTATCATTGTTGCAAATGAAGCTTGCTATCTTGCTTGGAAGATCAGACAAATCATCACGCAACTCGCTATCAGCCTTAGCATATAGCTTTGTCTTCTGGCTAACAAACTCGATAAATATATTCATGAATGCCTCAAAGTTGGTGATTCCTGAGAAATCGAAGTTGCCCATATCGTCAGAGAAATAGTCACCGGTAAGTTCGTCCTCAACTGACAAACTCTTCATGCTACCTCCAGGAATAAGATACTTAACTCCTATTTCGCCACATATGTCACGGTCTTCAGCCTTCTGTTTCTTGACAACATCTTTAGGGTCACACAGACCCTTAGCAACTTCTGCTTTATTGTCAACTTCAATTTCATCACGATACTTAACAGTTAACTCAACATTTGTTACGCAATGAACACCAGCATTGAGGCAGGTTGAATAATACTCTCGAGTTGCACGATTTCCTGCAGAATTGCGGAGCCAGTGGAAGATACGTCCACCCTTACCAAATGAAAGAATATCAATTCGGTCGATGTTATCTAAGTTATTATCTTTAATCGTCTTACCAATCAACATACCAGAATAGTACAAGAGCAGACCAGTTACATAAGCAGGGATTGTGAATACGAATTTTGCATCACGGTTGATTGTATCATAGAAGTTCTCGTAATCATCTAGAGTCTTCAACTGATCAAAAATGTTATTCAAGTAGTAAGGAGCCTTGTTGGCTTCTGTTAGGACATCGCGGATATTGGATACATAAACCGCACGCTGATTACTTTCGTGGAAGTTTACCAATGCTTGACGGAATGTTTCGGACTTAATGACAGCATCGAAAAATACACCTGCTGCAAGACGGACAGAACTTTCACGGAACAATGTTGCCTTGTTTCCATTGTTAGGATCCTTTCCAAGAAGCAGGATATCGCTCGTGCTACCACCTACGTCAATACCAAGGAACATATTATTGCCAGCTAGACCGAAATCTTGCGAGAGAGCAAAGCTACATACAGCTTCAGCCTCTGTAGGATAGCTCTCATTGATTTCTGGTTTTCTACCAGTTGTGATTGGATAGATCTTCTGCAAATCGTTGAAAATTTTGTCATAGTCATTTACGTCCGATTCCATCATAGAACCAGGATGGCTCCAACTGATTTCTTCGGGACGAATCTTATTCTTATAAAGGAATGCGCATGTCTGGAGCCAAATAGACTTCAAGTACGCACGCTTCTTTTCAAGCCCCTTCTGGTTGTCCAACCACTTCATGTTATAATGAAGAGTACCAGCCTGAGTCTTTATTTCAAATTCATCCATCTCACGAACAACAACATTTGGACGATTTACAGGAACACCTCCTGCAACTTCCTCAGATTGGTTGTAGCAGTTGTATCGTGAATCATGCTCATGCAACCATGATTTCAATTGTCCATTCTCTGCAGGGTAGTTTGTGAAGAATAAAAGTTCATCATTACCAGCATTGGCCTTCTTGTTATCATTCTCATTGCCGACAAGGACAGCACGATTATTCTCAAACTGAACTGGCATAGCGCCTCGATCATTTGCATTATAATAAACACAAGTGTTGTTACTACCAAAATCGATTCCAACTACAGCAGTACTCTTCATGTCGATAGAAGACAGATCCTTTATAATGCTATGACGAAGCATCAGATAACCAGCACGCTCATCGTGACCACCCTTTTGCACAGTGGCTAAAAGACCTTCAAATGGCTTATCTGCTGCAATAATGTTGTACTTTGGAAGGTCTTCAACTTTACCTGCAGGGTATGTAATCAAAGGTTTGATGTGTACCCCAAGTTCTTCGTTTGGTGCTGCCTCATACTGTGGAGTAAAGAATTTTTCGTTACCATCACGGATGATATTTCCTTCGAACTTGAAAATAGGCTGGAACCTGTTCTTAGCATCAGCAGTGAACTCTGTATACATATAATACTTATTCCACCTGTCAGACACAAAGTTTGGCCACATGATAACGCGTCCCATATCTTCCATCCATTCAATCTGGTACTCACGAGTGTTAAGTGTTACGCTTTCACCATCAATCTCAACTACCATAGAAACAGAAAGCATATCGCCATTATCACTAATTGAAGCAGTTATGTGGCTATTACCTCCTGCATTATAATCGAACAATTCTGCAAAGCGATTCTTGAAAATGTCTATACCCATCTCTGAGAGAGGTATAGTGAAATAGCATGTAGAACCAGAATGCAGATCCTTTACCTGTAAATAATAAACAGGTGCTTCAGAACGTTTCTGACGTTGTTCTGCATCCTCTGCCCAACCAAGTACATAACTATCAGAACTGAGAAGATTCTGGATGTCGCCGATTTTCTGATAGTCTGTTCCTTTGACATATGTAAATGTAAAGTCTGGCTTCATGTATACAGGAACATCGCTACAAAACAACACGTTGAATGGACAAGACAAAGCACCATAAGTTGGGATTGGTCCCATATTGCGCAGATTTCCATGGGCCTTTTGGAGAATTTCAGATTCCCAATCACGGCTCATGCTCTTGAAGCCATCAATATTTACTCGCTGCTCATCTTGACGGAACTGGTTAACCTTGTTCTCGAAAGCATCAAGGTTGCCATTAATATTCTTGACAAACAGATAGAGTTTTTGTAACTGATCTGGTGAGAGATATGGCATTGGATCCTCCAACTTACCATTTCTATACCAGCTAATATCATTCATGCCATTCAGGTTTGAATAATTCACGCCTGTAAAAACACCTGTCAGTGGTGATGTTCCACCAATAAGTTGGTCCTTATAATACAACAGATGAATGTATGGCTGTGCATCAGGATCTTTAGCAAGAACATCCTGATTGCTCCAAATATCCTTGTCGTTGAAAAGCATACGACCGAATGCAGAAGCAATTTCATAATCACCTCCCTTTGCATTCATGACTACAGGTTTTGAAATGCGAATGCGATCTGAGTACAAAGCCATCAAAGCTAAGAGACCTCTCCACTCTCCGTGAAGCATCTCATAGAACTGGGTAAGACCAGAATTTGAAATTGCAGGATCAGGATTTGCCAAAGTTCCAAGCGCAAACTTAAAAAGCTTTGCTCGTGCCCATGGCGTAGGTACACCTGAAATTAGTGCAGCAATCTTGTCCGCACTTACATCTTCAAGAATTTTTCCTGTCTGGATTCCCTGGATATAGGAAGACGCCATGTTCAGGTCATTCCAATTACCCTGTGTGCCGGTTGTAAGAGTTGTATAGCTCTTTATCAATAAAGCTTTAGACATAGCGTATCAAATTAGTTTATGTTATAGATTTTGCAAAGCGTATCATAAATGAGTTTATAGAAACGCTCTCCAGTATTTGTAATCGTTGTTGGGGTTCCGTTATGTAGCGTTTTTATAAATTCTTCCTTAAAAGAATTGAATTTGGAGCCAAAGAAGCCAACAGAGAAAGTCCAATCCTTACCAATGCCTTCATTCCTATACAAGTTTTTGTTCCAATCGTATTTGTGCAATTCCTTCATAGTATAGAATGCAAACAACTTAGGGTTGAAAAGGAAATTATCGCCACCACCAGCAGAACGATGAATCTGACGAATCCATCCTTCTGCAAATTCGTCATTTACCTTACGAACATTGAAGAGACTGAAATATTTCTTCAAGTACTCAACTTGGTTTACATCCATTCCGTCGAATCCTGTAATTTCCTTCTGCTTATTGCAACGAACACTCTCGACAAAGTCTATATCAGGATCGTTGCAGAGGAAAGAGAATGCTATAAGCATGCCGAATTTCTTCGCAAAGTCTTTGTCATAGTTATCCTTGTTGCCAACGAAGTCTTTGAATTCAAACTTGCCAGATCCATCAACTGCACGATATACATAGTCCGTTTCACCGGCGCTCTTATTCTCCTTCAAATGGGCTATGTCACAATTAAAGAAGTCAAGAGCAGCACTTGCTGCAAGGAGTTCTATGTAGTGCGAATCATTCTTTTGCTCACCACCACCCGTAATCGTCTTGGTTATCTTGTCCTTCTCACGCACCATAGGATCCCAACCCTGTCCGTCAGTTCCCATCATATAGAAACGCTGATATGTATTCTTGACGGTTGTATCATCATCATAGAACATCATTGCAACCTGGGAATTCAATGCAAATTTGTCACTGGTAGCTATAACCTTTTGGTCTTTTAATTCTTCTGCAGAAGGAGCCTTGAAACTGAAATATGCAGTCAAGAGTGTTGATGCAAAGTATGCTCGACCTAAAATGTTAGCTGCACCATTGCTCATAATACTTGCAGCCTCAGAAATAGCCTGAGGTATAATAGGGATAGAAGAAGCTCCAGTTCCTCCAAATACAGAGCCTAAAATAAAGACTTTGGGATCGCTACCACCATTGCATGCTTGAATAAGAACTTGAAGGAACTGCTTAAGCTCATTATCCATACGCGAACGTGCAGCCTCAATAATCGAGTGATACATCATCATTGAACCGAGATGTGTTTGTGCACGATAGCCGTGACGCAAATTAAAGTTCTCTACATTATCTGTAAGAACCAAATCTGCCAAGTCTGCCTCCTCAGGATTATTATACTTGGTATTACCGTAGTTAAAAACATCATTGAAGGTACTCTTTTTTTCGTAGTTAGGGCTGAACTCATAATATTTTATATCAGCAGAAAAGAACGTATCTGTCAATGACGTGCGATTTGCCTTATCCAGATTTTTAGCATTAACATAGGCTTCTTTGACCTCTTTTAATCGAGAAAAATTACCATTGTTCTTATCGGTGTCAAGAGCTAAAAGGTGTATCTCAGTATCGTCAAACATGCCCATTGCACAAAGATGAATCAAGGACTCAATGCAACGCATGCCGGTACCACCGATACCCATTACGAAATACTGTTTTGCCATATTCACGTGATAATTAGATTGTGTTATGCATTCTTTTCTTTACCAAGAATGGAACCGAATTTCTTGTGTCTGAAGGTAAACATGAGAATTATACCACCAACAAGATATACGCCCAAGTTAATAAAGATACTTATGAAATTTGTATCAGAGAACATACTTTGCCAACCTACATTTGTAATATTGGGCTTAACAAAGAGATCGTTGTATATGTAGAAAAACGCGACTGCAGCAAGACCTATAATTACATACCAAATTCTACGGGTTATGTAAGAACGATCATTGCCACCTTTATAGGCAATCAATGATGCAACTAAAAATGAAAAACCTAATGCTACTGCACCTACTATCGCAGCATAAACCATAGTCTCGTCCTGTAAAGACTGAAGAGCGGGAAGAGTTGTTATTCTCATATGTCCTATATTTTTTAATATTTATTGCTTTTAATATAAATTGTATAGAAAGGGGAGTGCTTCATTTGATTCTCCAAATCTTTATCAACGAGACATTGTTCTACGCTTGTAACCACAGAACTGTTGGTAATACCTGGGTGCCCAAGAAGATCAAAAGTAAGCATGGAAGAATACTTTGAAAATACGTTTTCTGTTTTAGTGATGAAGAAATCTATTTTGAAATAATTGTTTGGCTTTCCAATAAGGAAGGCATTATTGTAATTAATGACATCAAAATAGAGATTTATCATTCCGTGTCGTTCAAATTCCTTATGATCAACCACAAGAAAGTTTGGGCACTCTGGAAGTTCTTCACCAAGAGCGCCTACTTTTTCTCTAGACTCTTTTCGCATATAATAGTCCATATATGCCATATTCATGTCATAAACTTTCACATCAACGTCTGTAATCTTATAACCACCGAACGAGTTTCTATCTACCTTTAAGCCCTTAATAACGTAATCACCATTAGAAAGTGGATTACCAGTTTGTTCATCAACTGCGCCCATGATATAATTTTCTATTTGTTTCCAATCCAAAGTCCAATCTTGTATCTCAAAAATACCATAAGGCTCAATTTTTGCAGCAAGCAAATCGTTTGTCTGTGAAGAGTTTCCTTCAGCCATAATGTTAGGATGGTCTGCTGAAAGATGAAAAATCTGAACATTTGGGAATTGTTCTAAAGATGCCGTTTGAGCGATACGGTCATATATGTTATTCTTCAACCTTGTATCTGTGAAAAGAAAATAGAAACGCTTCTTGTTATATTGAAGACCATTATTGGTCTCTATATAAGGCTCAGAGATAATAAAGATATCGTGTCCTTTTTTCATCCATGTTTTAAAAGCGTCTGCCAAATATGGATTATTAGGATTGGCACCAGCTATTGTGGGATTATAGTATTCGCCATCAGTCAGAAGTGCAGCTTCTGTATTGCCCTTTGCAATTTGTTCTGCTGCAGATTTTAAATCCGCATAATTAACTTCGTGTATATTCAGAAGGCGATTATATGTATCTGCAGGAATTTCTTGCTTTATAGAATCTCCTTTTATTGAATAAAAGGTTTTTGTAGCTTCTACAAAAGACGGAACTAGCTTTACATAAAAGGCAGAGGTTTTCATGCCTTCGGCGATACAAGTGGAATAATCAACATACAACGCTAATTTACCTTCTTCAAGCATATTTGCAGAATGAAGAAAATTTGCCACATGAAAATCTTTAATATACCTTGTATCCTCTGGAGTAGGAGTAGTGTTTTTGCATGAATACAACCCACTAACACTAAAAAGACATATTACTCCAGTTATAAAATTTAGAATTTTACTATTCATATTTTATAGTTTTAAATTATTTTCTCAATAAATGCGCTCGGCACATACGCTGTGCACACTGTCAGAAGTCCGTCTATTACAATGCCTACACGCTGCTGGTTTTGGTAGCGGGCTACTATGCCTGTTACGCCTGCGAACTTACCTTCAGTTATTCTCACCTTTTGACCCGACTTGAATTTCTCTACTTCTTCTGTCGAAGCAATTATATCATCAGAATCTGCAGTATAAATTATCTTTAGGCTGTTCATTTGGTTGTCTGGTATGACCAATGGTGTCTTGACAATCTTGTTGCCAACATGAGTATGTCGATAATAAAAGCGGAGGTATGGGAGATTTATGTTGTCGTAAACAAAAGTCTTTAATTCTTCTTCTGTGCCGTATGCAAAGAAGATGTTTGGGATACGTGATTCTTCGATTGTAATGTGTTTACCATCTACAATCTTGATGCTCTTTAATGTTGGATAAAATGTTACTACATTTTTGCTCAGAAGATATTCGTATGCCTTCTTTTCTCTGCCATACGTGGTGCGGAGAGCATACCAATGGGGAGTGTCCTTTGTGTCTTTATTAGTGTTGACTGAAGTTTTCGACTGGACATTATTGGTGGACACCCCTGTTTGTGAGTCCGTTGGTTTGATAGGCTTTCGAACTTCGGGGAGGGCGTTGGAGGTAAGTCCAGCGCTTGGAGGAGTTTGATTATCTCCTACTGTGCATTTTACATCTGATGTGGCGCAATATTTTTGGGTCAGTGGAAATTTAGTGGGGATAAGCATAAATCTTTGCAAGTCGATACAGAAAGAACTTTTCATCAACGAT
>ENA-UEQL01001903-UEQL01001903.1-human-gut-metagenome-genome-assembly--contig:-NODE-1903-length-14166-cov-4.682873_pt1 | contig 14166 bp, 10 predicted proteins | sample MGYA00242905_ERZ507926 | MGnify/ENA primary metagenome ERZ507926 (study PRJEB26167, sample SAMN06115531) | human gut metagenome | host: Homo sapiens | place: China:Henan | collected 2015-09-09...
CGCCTGCGCAGCATCCTATAACGCGCTTATTATACCATATTTGCATTCACAATGTTTGAACGAAATGTTAATAAACTTCTTTTTCCGCGTGTTCCGCCGCGCACCGGGTTCGGCGGATGACGAAAAGGGTTTCTGCCTTCGCAGAAGCGGACAAAAAAGCGAAAAACAGTTTGCAAATCCTTCCGGGGTGTGGTATACTGTACATGGTGAAAGCAGGTCGGCGCAAGAAAACAACGCCGGAGAGCGAAATCCGGAACCGCGCCACCCTGTACACCGGAACGCATAGGAGAGGAGAAACAGCCATGAGCAACACACCAACCCCTCACATTAACGCCAACCCGGGGGATTTTGCCCCCACCGTCCTCATGCCGGGCGACCCGCTGCGTGCAAAGTTCATCGCGGAAAACTACCTGGAGGAGCCTGTCCTCGTCAATAACGTGCGCGGCGTGCAGGGTTACACCGGTCGTCGAAACGGCGCGCGGGTATCCGTGATGGCGTCCGGCATGGGACAGCCGTCCATGGGCATTTATTCCTACGAGCTGTTCAACTTCTTCGGCGTGGAACAGATTATCCGCATAGGCTCCTGCGGCGCTTTTTCACCTGACCTGCACGTCCGCGACCTGATCCTGGCAATGGGCGCCTGTACCAACAGCTATTTTGCATCGCAGTACCGCCTGCCCGGAACCTTCTGCCCCCTTGCGGATTTTGACCTTCTGCGCCGCGCCGCAGACAGCTGCGCGCGCCGCGGATTGCGCTGTCGCGTCGGCAACATTTTATCCTCGGACACGTTTTACGATGACGCCGGATCCGGCATGGATTGGGCGAAAATGGGCGTTCTCGGCGTGGAAATGGAGTCTGCTGCCCTGTATTGTACCGCAGCCCGTGCCGGTCGCCGCGCGCTCTGCATCTGCACGGTGAGCGACTCCTTCGTGTATCCGGACGAGTACATCTCCGCCGACGGGCGAGAGACTTCCTTTACCGCCATGATGGAGGTCGCGCTGGATCTGGTGTGAGACAGGGAGCGCAGACAGGCGGCTCGGCGCAGGGGAAAACCCTGCGCCGAGCCGCAAAAATCAGGGAGTATTACGAGATCCAGCCGTAGTGAATGCCCGTGACCTTGCCGTCCCGGAGGGAGAAGGTCAGCCGCGTGCTGCCGCCAACGTACACCAGCGTATCGCCGGACTGCTCGCCGATGCCCAGCGCATCCGTGACATCCTGCCGGGTGGAGCCGATAGACAGCCCCTCCGGGGTCTTGACCGAATCGTCGGTCAGGGCGATTGTATTGACCGTGTCACCCTCGGTTCCGGGAACCGTATAGACCGTGAAGCCGGTGTACCGGTATACCTTGTCGGTGCCGGGAATGCCGCCGCAGGAGCCGGATTCACTGAAGCTCAGCGGCTCACCGAGCGCCGTCAGCGCGTCTTTGGCAGGCGTTCCGGGTGTCAGCGTGGCGGAGCCGTAGCGGAAACTGTAGGTTTTGGCGTCACCGCTGCCGCACGCGGCGACCAGCGGCAGGCAGAGACAGAGAACGAGCGTCAGCAAAAGCACGTGTTTCAGATGTTTCATATCGGTATCCTTTCAGAAATCAGAATCGGTATTTCATGGAAAAATGCTTGAAAGAGCAGGGGGAGCTTCTTCCGGGGAGAGCTTCCCCGATTTTGCTTTTTACGGTCTCATTGCCCGCGCTTTCTTGCTTCGAACCGCTCCACGCGCGCACGCCAGACAGAGGAGAACGCGGAGTCGGTGCGTCGGTCGGGGAGGGCGTCCGAGAGGGCGCTGTCTGCGCGCAGGTACCGCCCGAACCAGACCGACAGCTTCTCGGCACCGGATACGTTGAGGTGAACGCCGCCGTCGTAGGTGTCGGCAGACCAGTCCAGCCCGATGCTGTCAGCGGCGGGGATCGCGTTGCAGTAGGGGAGCGACCGGCGCGCGGCGTAGGCGCTGATCTCCGCGTCCCACTCGTCGTACCACCAGTAACGCCATGAGTTGGTCGGCGCTTTGAACAGCACAAGGAGAATGCCGTTTTCCTCGCAGAGCCGGTACAGTCTGTCCAGCCACTCCATGGAGGAGGCGGGCAGAGCGGCGTTAATCAACGGCTTTTTCAGCTCCGCATCGTTGACGGACGGGTCGCGTGGCTGTACGCCTGTCTGCAGAAGGTAGCCGCTGTCCGAGACAGGCTCCCCTGCGCGGAAAGCGTACCGGAGATCCTCGGCGGTCAGCTGGTCCCAGCGGCTGTGGTAGCGCAGGGCAGGGAGCAGGTAGGAGGCAAGGCTTTCCCCCGCAGTTGCCGATGCACGGATGGCGGACACCTTGACCGGCGACCATTCCATACCGTCCAGCGTCATGCGGTTGTACGCCTCGCTCTGCGGTTCGCCGTACATGAGCGACAGAACATTGAAGACCACCACGCGCGGCGTCTCGTGGCGCAGGGCATCCGCCAGCATATAGTAAGACTGCCACACCAGCTGTTGGGCGCTTCCGCGCACATAGGAGGATATGCCGTACTCCTGCCACAGCACCGCCGGAATGAAGGATTCATACACCTCGCAGTCGCCGATAAACAGAAGATCATGGCTGACCTCTGCCACATCGGCGTAGTATTCACCGGTCAGTGAGCCCTCCGGTGAGACGGAGCGATACTTGGGGCGCAGGATACAGCCTGCCGCAACCAGGAAGCCGACCAGCAGGACAGCGGCGGCAAGTCCGCTCACGGTACGGCAGAGTACAATTTTTTTCTTGCTTTTCACAGCCGCACCTCCTCAGAACTGCCCGTAGATGAAATCCGACGCGTCAAAGCCGAATCCATAGCTGCCGAAGATCAGTGTTGCCGCAATCAGCAGAGCGCATACCGCCCACAGCAGAGCCGGGCGGCTGACCAGCCGTTCCGCAAGGCAGAAGCCCGCCGGAGCATCGGCTTTTCCCTGCCGTCCGACCAGCCAGAACAGCAGTGCCGCCAGCCCCAGAAATACCCATACCGGGACAGACAGTCCCAATCGGCTGACCGCACCGCCGCAGAACAGGTCGCGCCAGCTTGCGGGCGAGGTAAATATGGATCCGAAAGCCCGGAAGGTCACGCCGACATCGCGGTAGCAGTCCAGACTTCGGATGGCGCCCATCAGCAGGAAGGTACGCAGGGCGCAGAAGCCACCGTAGGCGGAGGAGGCGGTCAGACGGGGGAACCGCCTGTGGAAGGCGGCATACGCCGGGCGCAATTCGTTGGATATCAGAATCACCAGCCCGTTGAGCAGTCCCCAGACCACGAAGTTCCACGAAGCACCGTGCCACAGTCCCGTCAGAAACCAGGTCAGCGTCGTGGCAACCCAGACCGGCAGTCGCATTCCCAGCCAGCGCCCCAAGTGCGCCCGTCCCCACTTGGACAGCTTCTGCATCGGCTTGCTGACCGAAAGAGGGTAAAACACGTAGTCCGTGAACCACGAGCCCATGGTGATATGCCAGCGCTTCCAGTATTCCTCGGTTGAGCGGGCGGAGAAGGGGCGGTTGAAGTTCTCCGTGAGACGGATGCCCATCATGCGGGCAAGCCCCAGCGAGATATCCATACCGCCGGTGAAATCGCCGTAGATGACCAGCGAGTACAGCAGGATCAGTACGGCGGCATAGGCGCCGCGCAGTTCGTCCGGCTTCTGCACGATGGCGCGGACGGCGACAAGCGCCGTATCCGCCACGGCGACTTTCTTGAAGTAGCCCCACGCGACCCGCACGAGCCCCGCCGTGCTGTCCTCCCACGTCAGGGAGTGCGGCTCGGTCAGTGCGGGCATCAGATCGTTATAGCGGCAGATGGGTCCCTGCACAACGGCAGGGAAGAACGAGACAAACAGCGCGTATCTGGCTATATTGCGCTGTGCCTGTGCCTTGCCCCGGTATACGTCTATGACATAGGCGGCAGACCGGAAGGTGTAGAAGGAGATACCGAGCGGGAGCAGCAGGGTGGGCGTCCGGATATCCCCGGCGCCGAACAGTCGCCCGATGCTTCCGGCGACGGACAGGGCAAAGCCGGTGTACTTCAGCACTGCCAGTACGGCGAAATTCAGCACAAGGCAGAGGATCAGTGCCCTGCGGCGTATGCGCTTTCCGGCGGCGCGGCGCGCTTTGCGCTCCTCGCGCGACAGTTCCGCCCCTGCGGCGGCAAGCGCCGCCGCATCGCGGTCGGCGTGCGCCTGCATCCAGCGTGCGGCGGCGTAGGTGGAGAGGATGCCGAAGCCCAGAAAAGGCAGATACCATCCGTCCCCCCATGCGTAGAACAGCAGGCTCGCCGCCAGCAGGGCTACCCAGCGCACCCGTCCCGGCAATAGCCAGTAGACAAGCAGAGTCGCCCCCGCAAACAGAAGAAAAGTCAGCGACGCGGTGCTCATGGCGTCGGCTTACGCCTCGTCCAGCCGCTGAATCAGCTGCCAGAGGGCGGCGGCGGAATCAAAGTTTTCCGGCAGAATTTCCTCGGCGGGAATGTTGACGTCCAGTCTGTCCGCTACCTCGGTCACAATGGTCACGATGTCCAGCGAGGTGAGGACGCTGTCCTCGACCAGCCCGGTCGCGGTCTCAAAATCAATGTCCGGGTGCAGTTCCCGGAGGATTGTCAGCAGTTCATTCATGGATGTTGCCTTTCCGGGGCATTTGCCCCATGTACAGATGCGGAATCAGTCCGTGGCTTTTGCCGCCTCGGTCAGTGCCCGGCGGTCAATTTTACCGTTTGGGGTCAGCGGGAGCGCATCCAGACGGATCAGCAGAGCCGGCATCATGTAGCGCGGCAGGCGCTGATTCAGCATGGCGCGCAGTCCGTCCGGCGTGACGCTTTCGTCCGCCGTGTAGTACAGCACGAGACGGGTTCGTGCCCCGTCGTAGACACAGCAGGCGGCACGGACGGCGGGTGCCGCCGCCGCTTCTATCTCGCCCAGCTCCACGCGGTGCCCCAGAATCTTGATCTGCGCGTCACGGCGACCGACAAATACCAGCTCGCCGTGCGCATTGTACCGCCCGATGTCCCCGGTACGGTATATGATTTCCGGATAGGCGGATTGCAGGGGATTCTGCACGAAGGCGGCGGCGGTGCGTGCCGGATCGTTGTAGTACCCGAGTGTGACGCAGGTGCCGCGCATACAGATTTCCCCCTCGGTGTCCGGCTCATCCGGCGTGATGCGCCGCGCGCCGTGCGTGCCCTCCGCCAGCAGCAGGATGTCGGTATTGCGGAAGGGGCGCCCGATCGGGATCGGTTCGTCCGGATCGAGCGCACGGTCGGCGTGCCACCAGCAGGACATACCGGTCGCCTCGGTCGGTCCGTACAGATTGAAGAACCTGGCTTCCGGCAGGGCGGCACGCCAGCGGTCATACTGCGGGCGCGGGAACACCTCGCTTCCGAAGCAGACGGTGGTCAGGTAGCGCGGCGGGTGGCTGTCCAGCACTCCGAAGGCGGAGATCATGGTCAGGGCGGACACAACCCAGCAGACGGTATTCACCTTGTGCTGATTGAGAAAATCACACAGGGGGATGGGAAAGGAGAACAGCATTTTGGGCACGAGATAAGTCGTTGCGCCATACTTAAGCGTGGGCATGATCTCCTTGAGCGGTGCGTCAAAATACAGTGGGGTCTGGTTGGCAAACACGGTGTCCTCCGAAAAGCCGATTGCTTCGCAAAGCGACTCGGTGTAGTCCAGAACCGAGCGATGGCAGGCGGCAACGCCCTTGGGAACGCCGGTAGAACCGGAGGTGAACACAACATAAATCGGATCCTGATCGACTGCGGCATCGCGGACAGCGGCAAGTACCGCCTCGTCCGGCTCTTCCAGGCACAGCTCCTCATAGGACAGCACGCACCCGGCAAGCGCACCCGATGCGACCAGTGCATCGGCACGGGGGCGGTTGTGCCGGTCGCAGATCAGCAGACGCGGGGAGAGTGTGTGCAGAATCTGTTCCATGCGTGCCGCGGGCATTGCCTCGTCCAGCGCCGCGTAAAAGCACCCCGCCCGTACAACGCCGAGAAAGGCGGCAATTTCGGCGGGGGCGCGTTGCATCAGCACGGCGACCGGTTCCCGACCGTATCCCAGCCGGCAGAGTGCCGTGCCGATGCGACGGGAAGCACCGTCCAGCTCCCGGAAGGATAACGCGACCCGCCCGTCCGAGAAGGCGGTCTTGTCCGGCACCCGGCGGGCGGTCGCATCCAGATATTGCAGGATATTGTTCAGCATACGGAGAGTCCTCGTTCTGTCAGGAATAGTACGGCTCCAGCTCCGGCGTTCTGGTGATGATCTCGGTGGAGCTGGCAGGGTACTTGCCCGTGTCGTAGGCGTAGAAGTTGGCACGCACCTTACTGTACGCGCGCACCTGCTTATCGGTCAGCAGACAGCCGCTGTGGTTGTACTCTGCCCGCAGGCGCGTGCAGTCGTAGTGGTACCAGCGGGGCGAGGTCTTGGTTCCGATATTGACCAGGAGCCAGTAGTGCGTGTCGCTGGTCAGTCCGGGCGTGCGCTGGATCTCCCTGTACTCCACACCCAGTCTGGACAGGAACGCGATGGCAACGGAATCGTAGGCGTAACAGTCGCCGGTTCCGTTGGACAGGCTTTCGTAGGCGATGCGCACACGGTCGCTCGTGTCCTCGGACGCGGCATACCGGATGTGGCTCTGGATATAGGCATACACCTCGCGCAGTTGGGTTTCGATCGTGGCGTTTGCCGTGATGTTTGCCGCAATGATCTCGTCAATCTTACGGTTGAGGCTTTCCTGCGAGATGCGGCTGGCACCGATATGCACCGTGCTTTTCGCGGTGGAGCGGTTGCCGGATACGTCCGTGGCGGTATAGATAATGGGATAATCACCCGCCGCATTGGGATTGACGGCGGAGGTATCCACATCAATGCGCACCTCGCCGCAGCAGTTGTCCTCCACGATAAGACCGTCCCGGTAGGCAATGGCTTCCCCGACATAGGCGCTCGGCTCCGGAACCGAGCGGAACACGGGGGGCTCCGTGTCACGGATGACCGTGACGATTGATTGCAGGGGCTTGGTGCTGTTGCCGCTGGCATCGGTCACACGGAAGGTCACATCATAGTCCCCGAGCGCGGACAGCTCCGGCAACGGATCAACAAAGGCGGCGCTGTAGCTGTCGTATTCCTTGATGGAGCCGATGAAATCCTCTGCAACGGGTGCCGTCTGCCCCAGTGCGCTGTAAACATGGCGGGGCGTCACGACCGGCGCCACGCGGTCAATGACCTTGAGCCGCAGTGTATATGATTTCCCGGAGTCTGCCTGCACCGGAACCTCGTAGACGCCGGCGCGGGTGGCGCGGTCATCCTCGATGCCGTCGATGTGGCTGGTCGCATCGTCGCCCAGCAGCCGCACCGAGTCCGGGAGCAGATCGCCGACATGGATGGTCACGGATACAGTCCTGCCGCAACCGGTGAGCGGGGCGCACAGCCCCCCCGCGCAGACGACCGCCGCCAGCAGTCCGGAAAACAGTCTCCTTCTTTTTTTCTGTATATGAATCAGCATAGTTTTTTATCCTCCGTCGGTTTGTCCTCCCCTTCGGCAGGCGGGTGTTCCGACACCGCTATGCGGTACCCAACCGTTATTATAGCAAATTCCGGAACACAAGTCAATGGAGTGTGCGGGAATTATTCATGAAATTTTGCCCCGGTTGGATAATCCGGCATTCGGCAGACAGCAAGAAGAGGGGCTGCCGGACGGCAGCCCCTCTCTTTGCAGGCAGACTCAATCGCCTGCCCCGGCAATCTGCCGGATCGTCACGGCGCGCTTGTGCCGGATCGGCTTCCAACCGACGCGGCGGGCGAACAGGGACGCGATGCAGATCGGAACATAGGTGAACATGAACAGCGGGAATGTGAAGGTGAACAGGACCTTTTTCCACGCGGGGCAGTAGATGCTCCGCCACTCGGTCACGGTCGTGATGGCACCCAGTATGAACACCGTCAGAAACAGCCCGCACAGGATGTTCGCAACAGACAGGAGCAGCGTGGTGACGTTCTGGTCGGTCACGAACCGGTACACCGTCGCGCTGACGTTGACGACAAGTCCCGTTGCCGTCAGGATCGCACCGGGCGCGATGTTCATGGTCATGTCGTAGCAGGAGAAGCGCCGGGAAATCGCCTTGCGCGGGCGGAATATTCCCCTGATCATGCGCTTGCCGTAGTACCAGAGCACCTGCAGGTAGCCGCGTGACCAGCGCATCCGCTGGCGCCACGACTGGGCGAAGGAGGTCGGCTGTTCGTCAAAGAACACGGCACGGGGGCAGTAGCCGATGATTTCGCCGGATGTCACACGGTCGATGGTGAACTGGATATCCTCCGTCAGCAGGAAGAAGTTCCAGCCGCCGCACGCGTGCAGTACCCGCCGCGAGAACAGGAAGCCCGTTCCGGATACGGCGCAGCTGCTGCCGAGCACCATGCGTGCGCCGTTGAGGTAGCGTGCCTCACGCAGGAACCACAGACCGTATCCGGCGCTGATCCAGTTGTCGCCGTAGTTCTTCGTGTTGCGGTAACTGGTGACGATGCTGTACCCCGCCGAGAAGGTTTTGTTCATTTCGGTAAGGTAGTCCGGACGAAGCAGGTTGTCCGCATCGAACACCAGAAAGCCGTCATACTTTTTGACCGGAATGCGTTCCAGCAACCAGTTGAGTGCGTAGCCTTTGCCCACCTTGACCTTGTCCTGCCGCTCGTGGACGAAAGCGCCCCGCGCCCGGCAGACCTCCGCCGTTGCATCGGTGCAGTTGTCCGCGACCACGTAAATGTCGAACAGGTCGGCGGGGTAATCCTGCGCCCGGATGCTGTCGAGCAACTGCCCAATCACCGCTTCCTCGTTCCGGGCGGCAATCAGGAAGGCAAAACGGTTGCGGCGTCCGGGACCGTAAACGCGCGGTCGGCGCAGCCATGCAATCGGGATGTACGCGAACTGGTACGCATAACACAGGAAGAACAATACCACCAGCAGGCGGTTGAACCATTCAATAAAATCCATATAGGTCAGATGTGGGGGTGTGCCGTTCCTGCGGCTCCGCGCACGGACTGCCGGCGGAGGACAGGGAACGGAAAGGCGACTGCCGCGCGCCGCCCGGCTTGTGCCGGGGCAGTCAGACGCGCGGGGCGCGGGTGAACAGTTGGGAGGGTATCGCGGATTCTTACGGGGTTTCCTTCCCGGATGAAGCCGCCTGGGCGGCATCCGCCGGCGTGTACAGGGGGAAGGTAAGGCGCACCTTGAACAGGTCGCCGTCGATGGCAAGCTGCAGGCTCCCGCCCTGCAGCTCGGTCAGGCTTTGCACAATGGCAAGCCCCAGCCCGGAGCCTTCCGTGTGTCGGGAGGCGTCCCCCCGGACGAACCGCTCCAGCAGTTCCTCGGCGGGGATGTTGAGCGGCTCGGCGGATACGTTGCGGAAGGTAATGACCGCGACCGGTCGGCTCCCGCCCGGAGCGGCAGGATCCAGCCCTGCCCGGGCGTCGAGGTACACGCGGGTGCCCGGCTGGGCATACTTGATGATGTTGTTCATCAGGTTGTCAAAAATGCGCCCGAGGTGCCTGCCGTCTGCCAGCACGGTCAGTGTTTTGTCCGGTGTCTGCACGATGAGATTCAGGTCGTGCGCGTGCAGACGTTCGGCGTACTCCCCCTGCACCTGCTCCAGCAATACGCCCACCTCACACGGGGCAGGAATCACATTCAGCACGCCGGAGGACGCCTTGGATGCCTCCAGCAGGTCATCAATCAGCTTTTTGAGCCGGGTGCTCTGCCTGTCCAGCACATCAATGTAGGTACACAGGGTTTCGTCCGTGGGGGAGAGTTGCCGGATAAGCTCCACGTAGTTCACGATGGAGGTCAGCGGGGTTTTGATATCGTGAGACACGTTGGTGATAAGCTCGGTGCGGAAATGCTCGCTTTTCATGCGCTGCTCGACCGCGTCGGCAAGCCCCTGCCCGATGCGGTTGAGGTTTTCTGCCGAGACCCGGCAGTCATCCGGCAGTCCGGCGGTGCTCACGCGGTACTCAAACTCTCCCTTTGCCAGATGGGCGGCACCGTCCTGCAGACGGCGCAGTCCCAGCGCGTAGCGGAGCGCGCACGCGCCCAGCACCACCAGCTCCAGAAGAACCAGCAGAAGAAAGATCCCGGCGTACCCGCCTACCATCAGCGCATAGCCAACCGACAGATTGAGTGCCAGCAGGACGAGCAGGAGTACGAACGCCCGCCGGACAGGGGGGATTGCCTGCAAGGCGGCGCGCGTGCGGCGGAACAGCCAGCGGAGCGATTGCCCGACAGCCCGCAGGCATATCCAGACAAGCGTATGCCGGAATACCGTTCCCGCTTTGATGCGTACCGCCAGACTCATGGCATACCCGATGAGTAGCAGCATGGCAGGGATGTAAACGGCAATGATCAGCACTGCGGATGCCGAGAACATACTGCCGCCGACCGTCGGCAGTGCGGTCAGCAATAGCAGCAGCATCACCGCCTCCAGCAGACCGACGAAAAAGGTGAACAGATCAAAGGGGACGCGATCTATCGCACCCTCGCGCACGCCGTCCTCGCCCGGATGCCTGCCTGCCGCGCTCAGCAGAAAGACCAGGAGGCATATGGAGGCGGCAAGACCGGCAAGGCACACCGCCACGTTCGTAACGCGGTAGCGGCTCAGAAAGAGCAGGCTCCGGTACATTCCGCGATACCATGTGTGCATGGCGCCGGAATCTGCCCAGAGGTGCAGGGTAACGTCTTTGGTCACGGCAGGGTTGTCCGAATCCGGCACCGTAAGTCTCCATTCCAGATGGGACAGCCCCGTCTCGCCCTGATAGTTGCCCGAAAGCACGTTTCCGTCCCCGTCCTTGACCTGGTAGTACAGTCCGCTCCATGCGCGTATCCAGCTGTCCATTCCGTCCGGATCGGACAGGTAGTGGTTCGTTCCGTCATGCATGGCGCGGTCAAGGTAGCTTTCGGTAAGGTCGGCGAGCAGCTGCTCCTGCGATACGCCGTCGTAAATGCCGTACACAGCCGACAGCCCGATGCCCACGCCGGAGACGGCGGTAAAGAAAGCCGTCACGGTCAGCAGGAGAACAGCGGCTGTTTTGACGGCGAGCGAGTACGTCGCGGGGGACCGCCCGTTGCTTCGCGCGGCGCGTGTCATGACCGCCCCTCCGCATCCAGCTTGTAGCCCTGCGCCCAGACCACCTTGAGAAACCGGGGCGTTGCCGGGTCTATTTCGATTTTTTCCCGCAGATGGCGGATGTGTACCGCCACGGTGCTGTCTGCGCCGAACGGCTCGTCCTGCCAGACGCGGCGATATATCTCTTTCGGAGAGATCACTTCGCCGGGGCGCCGCAGGAACAGCCGCAGGATTTCGTACTCCGTCGGTGTCAGGCTCAGTGCCTCCCCGTACAGGGAGACGGTGCGCGTGCGCTCGTCCACGGAAAACGCCCCGACGGTCAGTTGTCCGACCGTGCCTACGGGCTGTCCCGTCACGCTGCCCAGCTGCGTATAGCGCCGGAGTTGGGAACGGATGCGCGCCATCAGTTCCAGCGGATTGAAGGGCTTTGTTACATAGTCATCCGCGCCGACGGTCAGCCCCAGCACCTTGTCGTTGTCCTCACCCTTGGCAGTCAGCAGGATGACCGGCAGGTTGCAGTGCTCCCGGATGCGCGTCATGGCGGTGATACCGTCCATGACCGGCATCATAATGTCCATCACGACCAGCTGTACCGATTCGCGGCTGACAATCGCGACTGCTTCCTTGCCGTTTGCGGCGGTCAGCACGCGGTAGCCCTCGGCTTCCAGGTATATCCGTAAAGCGGACACGATGTCCGCCTCGTCATCACAGACAAGGATTGTCGGTGTCTCCATACTGTATTTCTGCCCCCTTTCCCGCCAGTGCAGTCAGTATAACAGAAAACTCTTGAATTTGCAAGGGGAATTTGCTTAAGATTCTTTTAAGATTTCGTGCAGGAGGGGTAAAATTTTCCCGACCCGGTGTATTATAGCACATTTTCCCGTTTTGTCAATAGTGAAGATTACGGTTCGTTCAGCATCCGCCCGCCTGCGCGCGGGGACACTGCTTGTCAAGATATACAAAACAGGCTTGCACGTTCTTGCGAATATCGTTTTTTTCCTGTCTTTTCAAATCTTATTTCTTGTGGTATAATAGACAATCAGTTATGAATACTCCGCGATGTATATGCGCGGAAAGCTAAGGAAAACGCAACGGACAAAGCCGCGTTTTTCAAGAGATGGGAGTGCAGAAAACAGTGATCCGAAACGATTTGAGAAATGTAGCCATTATCGCCCACGTTGACCACGGCAAAACCACGCTGGTGGACGGACTTTTGAAGCAGGGCGGTGTCTACCGCGACAACCAGGAGACCGTGACCTGCGTGATGGACTCCGGCGACCTGGAGCGCGAGCGCGGCATCACCATCCTGGCAAAGAATACCGCCGTGCATTACAACGACGTCAAAATCAACATCGTTGACACCCCCGGTCACGCGGACTTCGGCGGCGAGGTGGAACGGATCCTGAAAATGGTCAACGGCGTTATCCTCCTGGTGGACGCGGCGGAGGGTCCCATGCCGCAGACCCGCTTCGTCCTGCAGAAGGCGCTCGACCTGAACCACCGCATCATCGTCTGCATCAACAAAATCGACAAGCCGGACGCGCGCCTGGGCGAGGTGGAGGACGAAATCCTGGAGCTTCTGATGGATCTGGGCGCCAATGACGAACAGCTCGACAGCCCCATGCTCTACTGCTCCGGCAGAGCCGGCACCTGCACGGCGGATCCCAACGTCCCCGGTACCGATCTGCGCCCGCTGTTCGACAAAATCCTGGAGTATATTCCCGCCCCGGAGGGTGACGAGTCCGCGCCGCTCCAGCTGCTGGTCTCCTCCATCGACTACAACGAGTACGTCGGGCGCATCGGCATCGGGCGCATCGACCGCGGCGCGGTGAAGGTCGGCGACGAGGTCGCGGTCTGCAACTATCACAATCCCGGCACGGTCAAAAAGACCAAAATCGTCTCGCTCTATCAGATTGACGGTCTGACGCGCAAGCCTGTGGACAGCGCCACGGTGGGCGACATCGTCTGCTTCTCCGGCGCGGGCGACGTGACCATCGGCGACACGCTGACGGCTCCCGCGGCGCCCGAACCGCTCGAATTTGTCAAGGTCTCCGAGCCGACCGTGGAAATGACCTTTATGGTCAACGACAGCCCGCTTGCCGGCAAGGAGGGCAAGTTCGTCACCTCCCGTCAGCTCCGCGAGCGCCTGTACCGCGAGCTGCTCAAGGACGTTTCCCTGCGCGTTTCCGACGGCGACACCACCGATGAGTTCCGCGTGGCAGGCAGAGGCGAGATGCACCTGTCGATCCTGCTTGAAACAATGCGCCGCGAGGGTTTTGAGCTTGCCTGCTCGAACCCGCGCGTGCTGTACAAAACCGTGAACGGCGAGAAAATGGAGCCCATGGAGCGTGTCACGCTGGACGTCCCGACCGAAATGGTGGGCGTTGTGGTGGACAAGCTGGGACAACGCAAGGGCGATCTGCTCTCCATGGCACCCATCGGAAGCCGGACGCGTGTCGAATATTCCATCCCCTCCCGCTGCCTGTTCGGCTACCGCTCCGAGTTCCTGACCGCTACACACGGCGAGGGCGTGATGAATACCATCTTTGACGGCTACGCCCCCTACCGCGGCGAGATTCAGATGAAGTACACCGGCTCGCTGATTGCGTCCGAAAACGGCGAAACAACCCGCTACGGACTCTACAACACGCAGGATCGCGGTCAGCTCTTTGTCGGTCCGCAGACGCAGGTCTACGAGGGCATGATCGTCGGCGAAAACCCGAAATACGACGACATCGCGGTCAACCCCTGCAAGACCAAGCACCTGACGGCAATCCGGTCCTCCGGCGCAGACGAAAAGCTGCTCCTCACGCCCCCCCGCATCTTCTCCCTGGAGGAGGCAATCGAATATATCGGCGATGATGACCTGATCGAGGTCACGCCCAAATCAATCCGCCTGCGCAAAAAAATCCTCAACACCGAGCTCCGCATGAAGGAAATGATGAAAAAACGCCGCGAACTCGAAGCGCAGCGGAAGTGAGGGGGAGACCTTGGGACTCTGTCCCAAACCCTGCTTAGACCCTTCTTGGAAGAAGGGTCTAAGAACCCCAAGAACTTTCACT